>Ga0307408_100002093_pt1 | contig 14369 bp, 5 predicted proteins | sample 322Cmetagenome_FD_202116 | JGI IMG/M metagenome (GOLD analysis project Ga0307408, IMG submission 202116) | Maize rhizosphere microbial communities from greenhouse at UC Davis, California, United States - 322HYB-C-3 | ecosystem: Host-associated > Plants > Roots > Rhizosphere > Soil | place: USA...
TAGAGCGGTTCAGGAGCACAGGCTCACGTTACGCACTGCACGCCTTCGACAAGCTCAGGGTGACGCCTATGCACTTCGATGTCATTTCCGCTTTTAGTGCTTGAAGAAAATAAAAAACCACCCATGACATAAAAAATGTTTAAGGGGCAATCCGTTGGGATTATGCACCCGAAGTAGCGTCATGGTGAGCTCTGTCGAACCATAAAGCGGGTTCAAAGCATAGATGACGTAACCCACCGCACGCCCTACCTACCTATGACATAAAGTTCAGGGAGTTGCTTCCTGTGAGGTTTCGGCTTTGATAATTTAATGAGCTGCCTCTAATCTGCTTTCTTTTACTTTTTTCTTGATAAAAAAGTAACAAAAAATCAAGAAAAGTAACATGCTTCATCCCACAAGGCTCACCCGGGCCCGCATTTCTTTTCAGCCCATCGCGCAGTTCTCCGCAACAACGGGTGTGCTTAATCGAGTCAAGAAGTAGCTCCCATAAAATGTCATTTCCGCCTTTTGGTGTTTTGAAAAAAAAATCCCCCACTCAGGATGGCGAGAAAAAGCCACTCACCAAATACGCTAAGCTTCAATCAAGCCCTTTACCTAATTCTTCACAAACTTTTGATTATAAACCTTATCAGCATCAACAAGCCTTAATAAATAAACGCCTGAATTTATTGTAGCAATAATGGCATTCAGTTTTGAATTAATTTCCGATAAATTGCCTTTTGCATTGACCATTACTTTTCCGTCCATCGAACTCAATGAACATTCAAGAACTTGGTTAGTAGTTTGATAATGAACTATCAAATGATTTTGCACAGGGTTTGGACTTATCGTTAACTCATCGTCCTTTCTAAGAATGTTTACCACCTGTACGCCACTTACTGTTGTTTTTCCATCGAAATCTGTTTGCCGGAGTCTGTAGTAGGATTTTCCTGTAAGTGGCGAATAGTCTACGAGCGAATAATTAATTGCCCGATTACTATTTCCTGCACCGTTTACTCTGCCAATCTCTTCGAAGTTTTTCTCATTACCAGAACGTTCTACTGTAAAAGATTTATTGTTTAATTCAGAAAGAGTTTTCCAGCTCAAAACCACTTTGCCTGCTTCTGCCCTGGCTTTAAATTCGGCAAGGCTAACCGGCAGACTTCCGCCGCCCACTGTATATATGTTCGGGCTTGGAGGGCTGGCCATACCTGTTCCGAGAAAGAACCCGGGATGAGGCGGTTGATTGTATGCTGAGTTTTGCCAGGCAATGGCTACACGGTACTGTGGATCGTGCATGAGCGTATAAATGCGATTGGTTGTAACATACGGTGTTGTAAACAGATACAAGCTTTTACTATCTGTTGATCGCAGCAAAAGTTCTTCACGCCAATCGCCTAAAATATCTGCAGACAAGCACGGCGTTGCCTTCGTTGTATTATTGGAAGCTACCTGAACCAAATCGGTAAATGTGGTTAACCTGTTTACAGATTTGCTGGTTGCATTCCATTTATCAATCTTTACGTCATCGAGGATTTCACGACTAAGATCTCCATCCCACCAGATACCAAAATTTTGTGATGGTCTGTTTGTGCTTATCAGCGTTCCTTTCACCGAATAAGTTCCGACGGAGCTCCATACTTCATATCCAGGGTAATTAGGGTCTATATCCGCTGCCATTGACCGGCCAACGTCGCCGGTGGTGGTTACGCCCCATAACGTTTCTCCGGTTTTAATATTCTTCAGACGAAGACCGTACGGGGTATAGTTACCCTGTTCTTCGTGGTTCATCCATTCTTCTAATTCGGGAGTTGAGGGATCCATATCCGAAACATGCAGGGCATCGCCATGACCTTTTCTGTCCGTCCATAAACCGGTGCCATTGTCATTTATAGTACTTGATCCGTTCAAAATCTCCTGCTTTCCATCCGCATCAGCGTCAGCTACAGACATCTGGTGATTCCCCTGGCCCGAGTAGGCACTATTTGCGGTTAAATTACTGTCAAAGATCCAACGCTGTTTTAACTTCCCGTTCTCAAAATCCCATGCCACCCGAACTAAACGGGTATAATAACCCCGCCCCATTATCAGGCTCGGCTTTATTCCATCCAGATAGGCAACTGCAGCAATAAAACGATCAACCCGATTACCATAACTATCACCCCAGGATGATACCGAACCCCGGCCAGGTACAAAATCAACGGTGGACATTGCTTTACCAGTCAGTCCGTTGAACATGGTTAAAAATTCAGGACCAGAAAGTACATAACCACTGCTGTTTCTGTAATCAGCATTTGCATTTCCAATTACAATACCCGTCCCATCAATTGTACCATCGGCCGTTTTGCAGGCAACTTCGGCTTTTCCATCGCCATCAAAATCATACACTATAAACTGAGTATAATGTGCCCCAGCTCTAATGTTCTTGCCTAAATCTATGCGCCATAGCTTTGTACCGTTTAGTTTATAGCAATCAATATATACGTTACCGGTATAGCCACTCAGCGAGTTATCCTGAGAATTAGATGGGTCCCACTTGAGGAAGATTTCGTATTCCCCGTCGCCATCAACATCACCTACACTGGCATCATTGGGCGAATAGGTATAAGCAACATTTGAAGGGCTCGTTCCACCTGCCGGGACATCCAACGGAATCTTTAGATAAGTAGTGCTCCATACACTTGCGGGACTGGTCTCTTTCGTTTCGACACTGTTCTGCACGTCTTTAACTACGTAGGTACCGTTTATTGTGGTGTTATCCACAAAATTAGTAGAATTGGTAATTGGTGATGAATTAAGCTTCGCTCCGTTACGGTATACATTAAAGCTTATAGAGGAAGGATCTGTTCCAAGTAAACGCCAATTCACAAGCACCTGCGAAGTATTTATCCGGGTAGCGACCAAACCCCGGGTTAAATACTCCATTTGTTTAGGGCTTGTAACCACCGCATCAGGTTCGGGAGTAACAACAATTGGAGGAGCAGCTTCTGAATAGGTACGAACAATGGCAATATTATTTTTGGTATAAGCAATGGTTTCTATTCCGTTGGCTCCTGTAGCAACAGAAATATTATAGGCAGGCTCGTCTATTCCACCTGTTGTGATTTCGGCATTGCTTAGCTCTGCCCAGGCTGTAGTGCCGGCTTTAAGCTTGAAAACTTTAGCTACGCTCCGGCCGGATTTATCCGTGATTAAATCGCCAAAGGATACATACAAATCCCCGTTTATAGCTCGTACAGCGCTAATATTAGGCGAATCGCGACTGGAAACAGCCTGTGAAAAAGACCAGGCGGCCGTTGAAGGCACGTATTTAACGATGGTTGCTTTATTGGCGTTCCCCGAGTTAAAGTAAACGATGTATACATTATCGCTGGCATCCAGAACAATGTTTGAGTGACGGGTACCTGTAGTTTGTCCAGATGCAGCTCCTCCTACCTGAGCCGGAACGGAAATACTTTCCCAGGCATTGCTTGTTAACTTATACAACTTTATTGTTCCGGTTGATGCTGTACCTGCTTCGAAAACGATGTAGGGTGTTGTACCTGCATTATCGAATGCAATACCTACACTGGTAGCCATATCCGTTGATACAGGATTTGCCCCCACTGCTTCCCAGCCTGTTCCGTTGAATTTTTTCACGACAGGACGGCCGGAGTTGGAGCCAAATTCTGAATAGATTACATAGGGGACATTATTGGCGTCGAAAGCCATAAAGCTGTTATGCGCTGTGACTAATGCCGAACCTATGGTTTGAATTACAGAGCCAGATGACAAGTAAAGGTTACTGCTATTGCCTCCCAAGGCCTCCCAAATATTGGTAATTGTATTGAACGTTTTAACAGCAAGACGTTTCCCTCCAGCAGAAGATTCATCTACATAATTGAGATACAGCTTTCCGCGATCATCAGCAAAAATGTAAGTGTAAGAAGTGCTGCCACTTGTAATGTCAGCTCCCAGCTGCTGCCAGCTTCCGTTAATGTAACGTTTTACTTTGGCTGCCCCGTTTTCCGTATAGGCTACATGGGGCACAGAAACGTACTCAACCTCGTCAATAGTTACATCGGCCATAGCCAGGGATGTATAGGAGGCTGTGTTAGTAGATAGTTCGGCATCTTTAGCCAGATATGGCCATGTTTGTGCCGATGCTGAAAATCCGGTAAAAAGGGTACCGCAGATAAATAAGCTTAGTAAAAATCGTTTCATATAAAGGATGTAAAACCGATCAATTCCGGCTACAAGTATTTATTATTGAGTTAGTTTTATTTAATGACACCGAAAGACCCACGTTTTTTTCGTTCCGTGTGATTAGATCTTTAATCCTTAGAAGGCACTATTAGCTACAAAACCCAGGCGCACATCCCGAAATCCCCCTTCCACGTAAATATAAATGAGCCCACAAGCACGTTGGCATCAATTGAAATAAAGTTATTCAATTACACTTTGAAAGAAATATGCTTTGGACTGTGGTTAATTTATTGGTTATTAAGCCGCAATAATACTAAGTATCCCATACATATAAAAATTTCGGCAACCGTGTGTATGAGTATCTATCATCTTTTTTACAAAAGATAATTATGGTCGGTTAGAGTTTCCCTAAGTGTTTAAATTTTTAATCAAAGGTATGGACAGGCGAAAATCTGAAGGTTCAATTTTTGGGCAAACCGAGGTAATTTTTCGGTTAAAGCAACTTGGCATTAACTGTTTAGGATACAAGTAACCCGCAGGGCGGAATTATGTGATAAGGTTTAGGAGTTCTTTACAACAGTGTTGAATAGTAATGATAAGTTAAAACTAAGAAGGCAAAACTGAAAAACACAAACAACCTATAATAAGGGCAGTAAGTGAATGTATACCGAATCGTGCAATTAACTTAACACTAATCGTAGTTATCTTGAAGTCATGCTTACTTCAACACGGCTTAAAATTGCTTTTGAAATGCCTTTTAGCTCATTTTGCTCTGGCCGTATCAATTCAAGCACTGCAATTTCATTTTTACCGTTTTTAAGCCACTCTACCGGAACATATACTGTTTGCTGAGGGCCTATTTCCCAGTACTTTCCAAGATTATGTCCGTTTACCCAAACCACGCCTTTTCCCCATTTAGAAAAATCCAGGTAGGTATCTCCGGCCTTATCCACTGTAAAAAAGCCTTTCTTGAGCTGAGGAATTCCTGCAGCAACTGCCTTCGAACTTCCGGCATTAGCGTATTTGATGTCATCAAACGGAAGCTTATACATTTTCCAGTCCTTTAACTCTTCTCCGGCTAACAGTACTTTCTCTGTAATGCCCTTTTTATTTTTCAAAAGGTATGGACCAAAATTGATGCGTCCCATGTTTTCAACAAGAATATCAAGACGAACTTTTCCTTTCGGGAGCTTAATAAGCACACTGTCCTGATACAAACGGCGATCAAGCGTTGCAACACGCTTCCCATTCACAAATACAATTCCGTAATCACGAAGATCTTTTATTTTCAAAAGCTTTGATGAGCCTCCGTTAACCATTGTGCGATACATTACATAGCCGTAAGCCTGATTCAAGTCTTCAAAACTTAAAGGGTTTTCACTAGATATCGCAGCCGGAAGCAGATCAAAAATACTAGCGCTGCTGGTGAAAGTTACCAATGGGGTAGAAATGGTAGGCTTGGCAGCCGGAACCTGAGGTAACACTGTTCCAGAAGGCAGATTACGTTGAATCACCTCCCTAAATTTCATAAACTTTTCAGTGGCATTACCCGCTTCATCTAAAGGAGCATCGTAATCGTAACTGCTTATTTGCGGTTCGTAAGGATTTTTATCGTTGAAATTTGCACCGTTCATGAAAGCCCGGGTTGTGCCACCATGAAACATATACATATTGATGGAGATGCCCGCTTTAAGAGCAGAATCCAGTCTGCCGGTATATTGCTCTGCCGGAACAGTATGGTGTGGAGTTCCCCACCAATCGAACCAGGCCGGATACCATTCGGCTATATAAAAAGGTCCCTTTCCTGCGTTGTTTTGCTTAACCAGCGACTTTACTTTTTCGGGGTTGTCTACGCCATTGATTGCTGCCAGCAAGCCCGGCAAATGACCGTCTTTTATAGCAGCTTCGGGATCGCAGGTATAAAGAACTCCATCAAAACCGGCATCAATAAACATCTTGCGGTTAATATCCAGGTATTCCTTATCGTTACCGTACGATCCATATTCGTTCTCAATTTGTACCATCAGGATATTCCCCCCGCGATTTATCTGCAGTGGAGCTAACTGTTTGCCTACTTCATTGATGTAGTTTTTGTAAGCCTGCAAATATTGCGGTTCCTTGCTTCTCACTTCCAGGCCTTTTATATTTTGAAGCCAGTAAGGATAACCTCCAAATTCCCATTCGGCACACACGTACGGACTTGGGCGAAGTACCACCCAAAGCCCTTCTTCGCGGGCAACCTTTACGAATGCAGCAATGTCATTATTTCCTGTAAAATCATATCTACCTTTTTGAGGTTCGTGTATGTTCCAGAATACGTATGTTCCGATGGTATTAAGTCCCATTGCTTTCGCCATCTTCATACGCGCCCGCCAGGCTTCTTTTGGAACCCGGGGATAATGCATTTCTCCGGAGATCATTTGAAACGGCTTACCGTCTAATAAAAATGTGGAATCGGATAGGGCAAATGTGTGTTTAGCGGTTTGTGCTGTTGCCGAGAAGGCTGAGATCAGCAGGAGCAGGAAAAGTGAGAGCTTTTGATGTAATCTATTCATAATTGATTGATTTCGGAGAATTGCCGTGTTTATTTAAGATCTGCAATGATGGTTGTAATGCTTTTTTCTGGTAGGATGATAGGGCCGTTTTCGATACTACCTGGCTCTAAATCTTTAGTTGCCGAGGTGGTGTATAACCGTAGATTTTTATTTTCTGCCCCTTTTATCTGAAGAGTAAGCGTTTTCGGCTTGCTGGCTTCATTTATTACCACAGTTATTAATTCTTTGGTAGTTTCATTCAGGTAAGATGAAACCCAATGTTTCTCTACCGTATTACCTTCTGTAGCTTCTACTCGATAGGCGCCCGGTAGAATAAAGCGGCTGTAATTACCTAGTGTCCAAAGCATTTTTGAAGGATAAAAATTACCGTCAGCTTTTTTCTTTTCTATATAAATTAACCCGTCTTTATAATCGTAAGGGGAAACGGCAAGCCACCATTGCCAGGAACTAGCATTAGCATTCACCAGATCGTTGTGAATTACTTTCGCCAGATAAATGGCTGCGTCGATACCTAAATCTCTTTTTCGACCATCTATTTCGCCATTATTATCTCCTAGAATACAGTATTCGGATTGCCAGAAACGTAAATTGGGGACAGATGCTACTTTACTGGCTAATTCTTTTCTACGATTTTCGGCTTCGGGATAAGGCGAGGTACTGAAATAACTGTGCCCGGCGATAAGTGGCTCAATCGTCTTAAGATCTCCCAGATAAGTTGTCGACTGTGGACTAAGAAATGCCTGAATCTGGTTTCCTTTATCAGGCTTATCCGCCTCTCCACTGAGGTATTTATAATCGCCGGCCTCTGCCAGGGTTATTTTGGTAGCTAATTTATTTTGCAGTAACGATGTATTTAATGCTTTTGCAATTCCTGCGATGTCTTGATTGGTGAAGGGAGTTCCCTCCTGGGCACCATTGCTCCAATCCCATTGTGGCTCGTTAACCGGGCTGAGGTAATTGAACCGTACGCCTGTTTTGGCATGCACGTTTTGAGTAACGGTAGTCAGAAAATCCGCGAAGGCGATAAACTTTGCAGTTGATAAATTAGGCTTCGAAGAATCGGCAAACGCTTTTTTATTGCTGGTAAGCTGTACAGGCGGACTATTACAAAAACCAAGGAATTGCTGAACGCCTCTTTGTTTCGCAGCTTGTAAAAACCACAGCTGACCAGATTGCTTGTTCCAATCGTAGCTTCCATCTGACTGGAGAAAGCCTTCCGTTCTGCGCCACTCATCTTTGATTCCGCTTTTTGCTTGCTGAGAACTTCCGGCCCCGATATTGAACCGCCACATGGAAAGGCCGATTCCTTCCGGCTGACCATTCGGTTTCATTCTTCTGCTGAATAAAAGATCGGCAATGGCGTTACGTTTAACATCCGGCCAATTACCTACGAACTGACAAGACCATGCATCGGAAGCTGCGAAATTGTCTATAGTCTGGTACCTTTTTGTGATATCAATTTGGATGATACCCTGCTTATCTGAATGAAGCTTGCTCTGTCCCATCCCAACCAGAGGCAAAACCATCAACAGAAAAAAAATTCTAAATAAGTTATGTGTGTGTTTATAAAACATTAAGCGCTCTGCTGGTAATCCTACCCTTTTTACCTGGTACAATAAATTTCCATTTACGATGAAATACGTCGTTCCTCTTCTATCTCCTCATTCATTTGAGAATGCTGTTTTAGAAACAAAGCTAAAATCGAGTTAAAATGGGAACAATGTGAGGGGCAAATCATTAAAAAAAGAAGGGGTATTAGGTAAAAAGAGGCTAAAAAGGGGCTACGGCGCAATTTTCAGGCAGATTCTCTAAAAGTTGTTCTTAATCTATGTTTTTTCCACTTCAGATTTCCGGGTGATTTAAAAAGAGAGTTTTTAGTTTCAACAGAGGAGCTTTTTCTGTTTGGATATCCCACATTATAGGCGCTTACTGACCAGTAGTTGAAATGGTTAAATGGCACATTATCGGAATAATCAAGGAAGGTTCGAAAAACTCCCTTCCTGATGCCGGAAGGGAGTAAATGAAAATTAGTTCAGGGATATTTTTACAGGTTGAGTATATAAAACTTCTCCCACACCTACTGCTTTAACGCCTACCCGGGCATATACATAGCCTTTGCTTGCTATGTCTGCAGGAATGTTTGCGGTTAAACTAATAGGCTGACTAAGGTCTGTTATTGCAGCGGCAGCCTTTTCGGCCGAAGAGGCATTATTAACCTCATCCACAATTGTAGTTTGACCAAGGTAGATTTTAACCTTCTCCAATGGCTGGCTGGTGTTTACCTGCTGCAAATTGAAGTTTGCGGTAACTGATGTTGTGCCATTCTTCTGGAAGGTTTCATTTCTGATAATGAAATAAGGAACCACAGGTACATCAACAACAGTGTTACCACTTACTCTAACATCAATAGAATCGGTGTTATCGACCCACGGTCCGCTTCCTCTAAGACGAACCAGCTTATAGTCGCCATCAAATAGCAAGGTAGAGAAGGTTCCATCCTGGTTAACGAAAACAGGAATTTTAGTAAAGAATGCGTATCCATGTTGCCAAAGCTCAAGCTCTACGCCGTTCGAGCGTACGCCAAGTGCCTGTCCCTGATATACGACACGGCCAGTTAATCTGGATTTCGGTGCTTCGTAATTATCTTTTTTACATGCTATTGCAAGAACCGAAACAGTTAGTAATGCTCCTATATACTGTATGATCTTCATCGTCTGATTAATTAAATGGATTTTGAACAATTTTGGAATTATTATTAATTACCGCCTGATCAAAAGATGAATAATAATTAAAGATCTGGAAGAGTCTCGGTGCTCTAAATCTGGGAGCTACCATCTTCACAAAAACATATTTACCGTTTTTTAAAGGATCGACAGAATTTATAATCCGATAAGGGTATAAAGCATAAATTACAGCATTTGGACTATTTGAATTTCCGTTCCAAACCTGATGAGCAATCCTCCAACGTTTCAAATCCCATAATCTATGATCTTCAAATGCTAGCTCTGTCCGGCGTTCCCTCCTTATTCTATCTAAGGTTAAAGTTGCTGAGGTATAATTAATCGTAAACCCTGCACGTTGCCGAACTGTATTTATATAGCTAACTGCATCGTTAACATTTGAAGTACCTCCCAACTCAAATGCAGCTTCCGCAGCATTGAGATAAATTTCTCCGAGCCGAAACCAAACCCACCATACATCGCTCTGTACTCCCCGTGTTGCAGTTCCTCCGTTCGCATCTATGTACTTACGCAGATAGAAGCCAGTATTGCTAACTTCCTGAATAGAACGATGGGGGCCAGATGCTGAGATTAAAGGCTTTCCATCACTATATATAGAGCCTAGGTCCGAGCCTTCAATAACGTCATAAGAATTGGTGGATGTGTTCCATTGCATTACCCCCGCTTGCATATCCACGGTAAGCCCTTTAAAAGGAGCACCCGGATAAATAACTGTACCATACAATCTTGCATCCTTGTTATTAAAAATATCCGTAGTATTGGCATAGTAGATAAAGTCGGTATTGGTTGCATTCCGGGTTTTAAGTTCTCCGCTCGATCCATCCAGATAGTCAAAACTTTCAACCAGGTTTAAAGATGGGGTAATATTTGACGAGCTAAGGTTGTCTTCACGAATCCCTCTGGCGATGTTATCATAGGAAAACACATGTTTTTTAGCTTTTGATGCAAGAAAATCGCGAACAAAAATTGCCTCCGGATTGGCTTTTCTCACTAATGCTTCATAAAAATTTTCGCCAAGATTGGGATTACTTGTATACAAAGAATACGGACCAGCTAAAACTTCCTTCGAAGCATCAAGCGATTTCTGAAAATACTCAGCAGCCCTTGAAGCTGGAATACCCACCTCACCGCCCGGGGTAACTATGGAAGGGGTTAACAATGCGTTATATTTTGCGATACTTCCGGCATACAACATAGCGCGGCTTTTTAAAGCCATACACGTGTATTTGTTGGCGCGTGTTTTACTTCCAACATTTCCTATGTCATTCTTTACTGCATCCAGTTCAGACGCAATAAAATCGTAAACATCGGCTTCTTTAGCTCTCGCTTGTTGAAGCGGAGAAGGGTCACCACTATAATCGTAAATCAGCTGAGAGGTAACGAGCGGTACTCCTCCCATCCGTTTCACCATCTCAAAATACATGTAGGCTCTTATAAAGCGAAATTCGGCCTTTAATTGGGTCCTTTGGCTTTCAGTAAGGGTTGCGCTACCGTATTTGTCTACATATTCAATAGACAAATTCAGATCTCGAATGAAGCCATAATCATACATTCTCCAGGCATCTCTACCATAATTAATGATATTGTTTCTACCCTCCTCATTGGAAAATCCCGACCACATTGCGTCATCATAATTAGCCATATTACGCCACTGCGAACCAGCTTGATCAGTTAATCCCATGTCAGTAGGCAAACGGTTATAATAATTGGCCAATAAACCAACTATCAGCTTCTGATCCTTCCACACATCCTCGTCAGCCACTATGGTTATTGGCTCTTTTTCAAGATAGTCTTTCTTGCAGGCTAGTATTCCAGATGCGATCACCAGTCCGGCAAGTATATAGTTTAATATTTTTTTCATGATACTTATCTTATAAGGTCAAATTAAAGCCGAAGGTGTATATCTTCTGCTGAGGATAAACCAAGCCATTTGTTGACGAAATTTCAGGATCAATCTCAAATTCGCGGACGTTGTCAATAGAAAATAGGTTTGAACCATTAGCATATACACGCAACGCAGAAATACCTGTTCTCTTCAACCATATTTTAGGAATGACGTAGCCCAATTCAAGGTTTCTTAAACGCAGATAGCGGATATTAGTAGTCCAGAAATCGTTATGATCACTACCACTAAGAGGACTTCTGAAATTTGAATGGTTTGTATAGTCTTTTCTCAATGCAGGATAGGTCCCGGCTATCCATTCGCTGTTAGGATTATAAGGATCAGCCCTGTGCCAGCGGTCGGTTAGCATATAACCTGGCGAATTTCCATTATTCTGGAAGGGATATTTTAACTCCCAATCACGAAAATAAGTCTGCATTCCGGCACCAGATAAATCGAAGGCAAGGGAGATTCCTTTCCAGCTTACTCTACCATTGATACCGTAATTAAAGTAAGGGAGCGCTCCTTCTGCATAACCAATTGGCTTCTGGTCGAAATAATTGATTAACCCATCACCATTCAGATCCTCGTAGATCAAGTCTCCGGGTAATAAAGTTCTATTGCCCTGCCCATCAATATTTACAGGATAGTCGTCTATTTGCTGTTGTGACTGAAACTGGCCAAGTATGTGATGGCCCCAGTTAACTCCCGCCCACCTATCAGTTGCATCATTTCGATATTGATCATAAGAATTTCCGAAACGGGGCTTATAAATATAATCGTTTCGGGTTCTTCCCAACGTTGCGTTTATTCCTATAGAATAGTCTACATCTCTATATCTATTAGAGTATGTTATAAAGCCATCCATACCTCTTGTTTTATCTGAATTCAGATTTTCAAGTGGCAAAACATAGCCCACTTCAGACGGAAGGACTACGTCGTAGCGAGGAAATGGAAGCCCTGAGCGACTTCGCTGAAAGACATCAAACTGACCGGTAAAATGTTTAAGAAAAGAGAAGTCAATACCAATATTTGACATTTTATTCTTTACCCAGGACAATCTGGTTGTGGGTATTCCCCTCGGATCCACACCGTTATAGAAAGTCCCGTCTAAGATTGCATTACCCCGGTTAACATCATATCCTCCTAAATATTCAAAAGGCCCGGGATTGACGTAGGCTCCACTGCCATCTTGTAGCGAGGTGCCTGTTTCGCCGGTAGAAACCCTTAGCTTGAAATCGCTTATTTTATCTCCAAAGGCTTCCTTAAAAAATGGTTCTTCCGACATTCTCCATCCTAAAGAGATTCCGGGAAAAAATCCAAACCGGCTATCTGAACGATACAGAAAAGAACCATCATAACGGGCAACAGCCTCTACAAGATACTTTTTCTTGTAATCGTAGTTAATACGAAAAGCATATCCTTCAAAAGCTTCCTGATAGAACGAGTCTCCTAAATAATCCAAATCAGGAAAAAACTGAGTCGTAACAATGTTATTCGGAGGAACAGAGTGGAGGGCAATGTATGCGTTTTCGGCATCACGGCGTTCAAATGCAGCTAAGCCCGAGAAAAAGTGATCACCTATCTGTTTACTATAATTCAACTGAAACTGAGCAAATTTAGATGTAACGTTCCTTTTATGTCTTTCTCTCCAGGGGTTTTGATTTCCATACAAGGAACCGTTGAGAGCCCTGTCATTATAAATTCCGGTTACCGGATCATATATATAGGCTGAATAAGTGTATTCAAAACCCTCAAAATCATCATTAGTAAAATCATATGAGTACAAGGCTTTAGCAGTTAAACCAAAGTCAAACTTATACTCGGCGTTGAATTTAACCCCTCCCCCTTTGGTGACGTTATCTATATATCCTGTAATATCGTCTGTATAAGTGGCTGGATTTACGTTTACGTTGTGCGTTTGATTTATGTAGTTTGGATTATTGTTTGCATAAGGCGTTTCCGTTGGCCACATACTTCCAATACTAAGTAATGGATTAAAAAAGTCATCCAAACCAGGAACACCAACATTATGACGCGCCTCCATTCTTCCACTTAACTGTGCCCCTACCGTAAATCCCTTCAAAATAGTAGTCGATAAGTTGGCCTGGACATTCGTTCTTTTAAAACTAAAGTCTTTAATGATAGCATCCTGATTGATGTGCCCAACCGATAAATAGTATGTAGACTTATCATTCCCTCCAGAGGCACTCGCATTTAAATAGTATTGAGGGACATTGGGGCGTGTTACAAACTTGTAATAGTCTACACTTTGGAAACCGGGTTCGGTACCAGCTTCCCATTTTGCCAATATATCGGGAGTATAAAGTAAAGCCGGATTACGTCCCTGATTTTGCTCGGATTCCAAACGGCCTCGTACATATTGCCCAGCGTTGCCCGGGTACGGAAAGCGTGTAAAGTTTTGCATTCCGTAATAGCTATTTACATTTAGGGTTGGTTTGTCACCTTTCCGGCCTTTTTTAGTGGTTACAAGTACTACGCCATTGCCTGCAGCCAAACCATATATTGATGCCGAAGCATCTTTAAGCACAGTAATACTTTCGATATCTTCAAGGCCTAACTGATTAAATGCATTCACGCCTGAAATACCGGTATTGTATCCGAAAACGTCGGTTCCATTACTGGTACTATACGCCACTCCATCAATTACATACAGTGGGTTGCCTAGATTTCTAATCTGCAGATTAGCTCCGTTACCCGGGCGGGAATCTGTTGTGCGGGCAGTTACCCCTGGCACTTTCCCTACCAGCGCACTTGTAGAGGCAACGGCTGGCGTTCTAACAATATCATCAGCCTGAATAGTGCTTATCGCTCCCGAGATGGTTGCTTTCTTTTGTGTACCGTAGGCAACAACAACTACCTCTTCTAAATTCTGATTATCGGTTTGCAGGACGATGTCTATCTGCGAGCGTCCTCCTACCAAAACCTCCTGGGTTTTAAAGCTAACGTACGAAAATACAAGTATCCCATTAGCGTTAGGAATATTGATAGAGTAACGACCTGAAG
>Ga0307408_100002094_pt1 | contig 14359 bp, 11 predicted proteins | sample 322Cmetagenome_FD_202116 | JGI IMG/M metagenome (GOLD analysis project Ga0307408, IMG submission 202116) | Maize rhizosphere microbial communities from greenhouse at UC Davis, California, United States - 322HYB-C-3 | ecosystem: Host-associated > Plants > Roots > Rhizosphere > Soil | place...
TCGAACTGCACGCCGCTCCAGTAGTCGCGCGCCTCCTTATTGACTCTTGCATTGGCCAGGTTTTCCTTCGCCCCTTGCACGGGCGCCTGGTAGTCGCTGCAACCGCTTGTCTCATCCATGTTTTCCGGGTAATCGAAGGCGCCGGTTGCCTGCGATTCCCGCATCAATTCGCTGGCTCGCAGGCGCTTGAATATTTCGTTCCGGAACTCGGTGGCATCGGCGAAGTCCATGCCGGCGATGGACAGAACATCCAGCGTTACCTTGCGCGCCAATGAATGCTGCTCGCCGTCGAAGTGCTCGGTGGCGTACCAGTCGAGGAACTGGCCAAAATGCGGCTCCGTGTGCAGACCCTGGCGGCGAACGAACTGCATTACCAGCCGCTCTCCATGCTCGCCCTTGCCGATGTCGGCAAGCAGCGTGGGGAAATCCAGGCTGCCTGGCGCCAGGATCGCGGCCAGTTCCTCGTCCGCGCTGTTCTCGATCAAGGTGACGATGCCGTTGCGGTCGTCGTCGCTGACGCGGCCATCCTGCATCTCGCGGATCAACAGCGACTTTTGCGGCGCGCTTAGCGCGAACGGGGATTTTCCCGTCATCCAGCGCCGCACCAGTGCGCGCGCCTTGTTGTCGCTGTCGGTCTTGCCCTCGATCTTGCCGCCTGCCAGCATTTGCAGATATTCGCGCAGTTCGTCGTCTGTGAAGTCGTTCTTGTCGAAGGCGCCGGCGCCGGCGGCGATGGCCAGGCCGACCCCGATGCCGAAGGCGCCGAGCCCCACGCCGAGCCCGACAGCCTCACCGGTGTCGAGCGGGTGCAATGTGGCGGTGGGGCGCTGCCGCACCTGGATCTGGTCGCCGCCCGTCATGACCGAGTTTGCCATGCGATCGGCTTCAACTTCGGCCGCGTCGCCGGGCATGCCAATCGTTGCCGCCTGCGAAGTACCGCTGCCGCCAGCCGCATTCTGCGCGACGTGAGTCAGCTCGTGTGCCAGCAAGCTCGCGCCGGCCGGCGTTTCGGGGGCGTAGCGGCCGGTGCCGAACACGATGTGGTTGCCGACCGTGTAGGCCAGTGCATTGACGGCCAGCGCCGATTCCGCCGCTCTGCTGTCGGTATGGATGCGCACCGCGCCAAAGTCACGGGCAAAACGCGATTCCATGAAAGTCCGGGCTGCGCCGCCAAATCCATGGCCGCCGCTGCGCAGAACTTCATCGACGACAGGCGGAATCCCGTCGTGCTGAGGATGGCCAGCCGCCTTGCGCCGTAGCGGCGACTTGCGGCGAGCGCATTCGTCGCATGTGACACCGCCGCTGGTGTGCTGGCCGCATGCGCATTGGCGCCGCAGTACGCTGCCGGCGGCCGGCGTCACGGCGGCGGCGGGCGCGGCGGCGGCGGGCGCGGGGGTGGCCATGGTCAGTGCCCGGGCGGTCATGGCGACTGCTCCAGCTCCACTGCGCTGATATCCGCGATACAAGGCGCCAGCAAACTCTGGCCCCGCGCTGGCATGACGGCATGTACCGTGCCCGTCACGCGCACGTTGCGGCCGTCGCACCGTCGCAGCTCCCCGGGCGGCCGCTGCGACCGGACTGCGTCGAGCGGCTCCAGCCAAACCTCGCTACCGTCGGCCAGCTCAAGCACGGCCCGGTCTTGCGGGCGGCCGGCACCGTCGTCGCCCTTGACCGGCAGCGTCCGGGGGCGATAGATGCCGTGCACTGCGGCTCGCTGTCCGTCCAGGCGAGCTATATCAGCTGCGCTTTGCGCCCTGTTTGCGGCTGCCATTACCTATCCTCCGGTTGCACCACCATGGTGGTGTATTTGTTGCCGTGAGTTTGCGTGGCGCCTTGGTATTCGTGGAAGGACTGGCCCTTCGATTCTGGTCCGTACATGAAGAAGATCCACTTGTCGGGCGCCCAGCCAGCCGCGCTTTCCAGTGTGATGTAGTCGCTGCCACTGGAAAGTACCGGCGCCGCATAGTGGAAATTCCAGGTAAAGCCGCTGGTGTTGGCAAAGCCCGGCATGTCCTTCTCCGTGACGATCGTCATGCCCTGGCCGACGCGGGGTACGGCGTATTTGTTGATGCCATATTTGCGGTCGAACTTGTCCTTATCCGCCGCTGAGAGCGCGTCGTAGGCCGCATAGGCCTCTGCGCGGCTAAGGTGGGCACCGAATTCCTTCTTGTAGACTTCTTCCGCCCAGATTTCCGGCGTGTTGGGGTTGCCGCCCTGGTAATCCTGCGGCGATAACGTTTCCTCTCCTGGCTTGCCTTTCGGAGGGATACTTTTCTCGATGGCGGAACCGGCGAAGGCGCCGGCCACGCCGCCAATCAGGCCACCGATCAAGCCACCTGCAACCGCCCCGCCAATGCCGCCGCCGCCAAAGTAGCCCAAGGCCGCCATGCCGCCGCCCAGCAAGGCCGCGCCGCCGATCCCGCCAAGTACCCCGCCGGTGATGCCGCTGCGCTCCTTCTGCTTGCCCTTGATTACGCCTACATCCCTGCGGCCGCTGCCCATCACTTGCCGGCAGGCGTGGCCGCAGTCGGAGGCCAGATTGACGGGACTGCCGTCTTCCTGCACTGGTTCAACCTCCGTCAGCGCGGAAGCCAGGCCGGTGGCCGGGGCTTGGCCGGACAATGCGACGCCGCCGGATTTGACGCGCAGTCTCGCCCGCGAATCCATGTCGTCCAGTACCTTATTGGCGTCATCGATCATCGACGCTTCGGCCCAGGCGCGCTGGCTCTTGCCGGGGCCCCAGCCATTGTCCTCGGCCACCATGCGGCCATCATCGGCTACCCGTAACGGCGAGCCGGACGGATGCTTCCAGCCCAGCGAGGTATCGGCCGTCTGCTCATCGGAAGTAAAGGCCGTGAAACGGCGCACGGTGGCGCCATCGGCGCCGCCGCCGGCATGCTGGGCCACGTGCGCCAGTTCATGCGCCAGGACATGCCGGCCGCTGTCGGTGCCAGGCGCATACTGGCCCGGTGCGAAAGCGATATGGCTGCCGCTCGCGTAGGCCAGCGCGCCCAACGAGCGCGCCGAGCGGCCGGCCTCGGCACTGGTGTGCACGCGCACGGCGCCAAGGTCGACCGTGTCCGCGCTGGCATCGGCGGTGGTGGCCGAGGGCGAAGCCGCCGGTGGAGGCTCGTCGCGCGCGGCCGCGGCGAAACGTTCTGCCTGCCGCTCGTGACGGTCGCCGGCGTGGCCGACCTGAGTGGCGGTGGGCGATGCGGGCGTCACCCGCACGCCGGAAAACTCGCGTGCCAGACGCGGTTCCATCCAAGCCCTTGTCGCCTGATCCAGCGGCTGGCCGCCCGATGCAAGCCCGCGCCGGACGAGCGAGGAAACGGAAGCGCCGGGCGTGCCAAGGCGTTCACGGGAAGGGAGTGTGGCGGCGCTATGGCTCATGATGTACCTCGCTGTCGGAAGAGACTGCGCCGCGCTGGATGCCTTCAAAGGTGGCCTGCGCGACGCGCCGTCCTAGCTCGGGAGTTGCCGGCGCACCGGCCATATCCAGCGCGCCGCCAGCGACGGAACGGATCGCGGCGCCCCGCAGCGGCGCAGCGCCGGCGCTGTCGGCCATCAGAAGCCCCAGTTCCTGCTCGATGGCCGCCTTCAGGTGCGGCAGCTGGCCCGGTCCCGGGTCGATGCCGTCGAGCACGATGCGCTCGATATGGACATGGATCGTCATAGCCGCGCCCCCGTACTGGAGACCGTTTCCTGGCAGCGGAAATCGGCTTCGTTGATTGGCCGCTCGAGTTTGCGGAACTCGCTGCGCGCGGCATCCATCGCCAGCGGCATCGTGATCGGCACATTGGCGCGGGCGGCGAGGAAGGCGGCGTTGATGGCGATATTGTGAATATGCCCTCCCGTCAGGTTCAGCCGGGCCAGCCGGTCGAAGTCGAGTCTTTCGACCGGAGCGGAGGCAGGGAAGGCCTTGCGCCAGATGGCCTTCCTCTCGGCGGCTGCGGGGAAAGGGAAGTTCACCACGAAGCGCAGCCGGCGCAGGAAGGCGGCGTCGAGCGCGCTTTTCATATTGGTGGCCAAGATAGCCAGGCCGCGGTACGATTCCATCCGCTGCAGCAGGTAGTTGATCTCAATGTTGGCGTAGCGGTCGTGACTATCACGCACTTCGCTGCGCTTGCCGAACAGCGCGTCGGCTTCATCGAAGAACAGGATCGCGCCGCCATCCTCGGCGGCATCGAACATGCGCCGCAGGTTCTTTTCCGTTTCGCCGATATATTTGCTGACCACGGCGGAAAGATCGATGCGGTACAGGTCAAGCCGCAAGTCGTTGGCCAGCACTTCGGCCGCCATAGTCTTGCCCGTGCCGCTATCGCCGGCGAACAATGCGTTAATGCCAAGGCCACGATTCATGCGGCTGGCGAAACCCCATTGCTGGTAGACGGTGCCGCGCTGCCCAACCTGGGCCGCGATCTGGCGCAGCAATTCCATTTCCAGCGGCGGCAGCACCAGGTCGTCCCAAGACGCTTTCGGCTTGAGGCGCGCGGCCAAGGCATCCATGCGCGGACGGGCGCTCGCAAGGCAGGCGTCCCACAGGCGCTGGTGAAGTTGTTCGGCGTCGCCATCGCCAGCTTCGCGCGCGCTGCGGGCCAACTGCTGGAGGCGGGCGAAATCGATATCGAATTGAGCCGCCAGCCGCGGCGCGCTGATTTCGGCGCCGGATCCTTTCAAAGCCGCGTTCCACGCGGCCTGCTGTTCGCCGCTGTCGGCGCGGGCGATATCGATTGCCAGCGCTGGCGACGCGAGCCCGGCCCGCGGCTCGCGCGTGTCGAGAAATAGCATGCCGCCGAGACGGCCAAGGAAGCCGGTGAAGGCGGGATTCTGCGCGGCGGTCTCGTCCACTTCCAGATACAGCGCCAGCGGCAGCAAGAGACTTTCGCGCTGCCATAGGCGGGCCAGTGCGTCGAGCTCGTATGGCTGCGGGGGCAATTGCTGGACTGCCAGGTGGTGGACTTGAAGCCGCAGCTCTCGCGCCAATACTTGCACCACCAGTTCCTTGGTTGGCGTGTCCGGCCCCAGCAACTGCACCACGGGCAGCCGCTTGCCGTTGTGCCGGCGCAAGCGCTGCAGCAGCTCGTCCACCGCCCGCCGGTGCGATGGCGGCAGCGGCACGTCCACTGCCAGCGCCTGTGGTGGCAGGGGCGTCAGCAGGGGGGCCAGGCGCTCGTCCAGATAGTTCAAGCCCTTCAGATAATTGAGGACGCGCTCATCGAGGCGCAGCGCACTCGCGGTGAGCGGCTGGGCGCCGGTTTGGGTGATCTCGAGCAGGCGCAGGGAGCGCAGCGGCCGCTCCGGCGACAGCGCGCCCCAGGCCGGGTCGGAGAACAGCGCAAGTGCCAGCGCAAAGCTGGGATAGGGCCGCCCTGGGTCGCCCTGGGCCTGTGCGCACAGGGCGGCGACGCGGGTATCGAGCTCCATCGCCGCGCATAACAGCAAAATGTCCTGTTCGAATGGATAGAGTCCGAGCCGCTGCGCCAACAGCACCAGCGCAGGGGGCGTCACGCCGTCCTCGCTTGGCGGAGCGAGGTCGGCCACGCTGCGGGCGTGCGCCGGCGCCTGTGCTGCCGCCGTGGAGCCTGGAACCAGTGGCGCAGCCACGGCCTTGGCTGGCGTGCGCTTCCATGAAAACCTCGGCGGCTTCATTTCGGTGCCAAGCGCGGTCCCGGGCGGGCTCGCAGCTGGCGGCTTCGGCGTGGCGAATTGCTCCAGTCTCGCGCGCAGCCAGGCAAGTGCGCGGGCGAGGTAGGCGGCGTTGGCTTCGGCCCATTTCAGCTCGGCCTGATCGATATCTTCTTTCATGTGACGGTCACCTTTTGCGAGGCGTCGAATACGGGTGGGGTGGCGCTGCGGTCGACCAGCAGGCTGTCGACGCCGTCCACGCGCAGCCGCACCCAGTATTGGCCCGCCGCCACGTCGGTGGCGACGAAGGTCAGCGTCCCGGTTTGGCTGGCGAACGGCTCCGCCGCGATCTCGCGCTGGCCCAGCAGTAGAACCACGCGCTGTTGCGGCAGCACGTCCGGGTTGCAGCCGACCGTCCACGTAATGTCGCCGGCCGCTGCCGAGAGCGGCGCAATCGTGATGGAAGGTGCGACGGCAAGGCCGATGCCATTGCTGGTGCGCCGCTGTGTCTCGTTCGGCCGCCGCACCCGCAGCTGCACGGAATAGAGCCCGGCAGGCCAGGCAGCCGGCAGGATGGGTATGACGACGGACAAGGCGTCATCCGAAGCGCCGGCGGCAGGCGCGATCTCGAGCGGAGAATCCCAGCTCTGGTGCTGGAAGGCGATGCCGATATCGGTGCCGCCCAGATGGTGGCCGGTCAGCGTCACCGTATCGCCCAGCCTGGCGGCGGCTTGCAGGCCTGGCGCGGCCGCGGCCTGCAAAGTGGGGAACGGCGGCAAGAGATCACCCAGTGCCGCCGCGCCGCTGTCGCCGGGACCGCGCGTGAGCACGGGCAGTGGCATCTTCGGCGCCAGGGTGCTTTCGATCAGCACCACTGTGACCTGGTAAGCGACCGACAGCCGGTACTGCGTCTGGAAGGCTGTCCATAGCTTGGAGATATCCTCCACCGACATGGGCTGCAGCGTGACGCGTACCCGCTCCACCTGCCGGTCAAGGTCGCTTTCCGGCAAGGCGGCGGCTACGGCGGCGCGAATCTCAGCCGGTGCCAGCACCGCGTGATCGTGCAGCACATTCATCGCGCGCGCCATCAACTGTTGGCTGAACGGCTGAGAAGTATCGTTGTTGCGGCCGTAGGCGGTCATCAGGTAGTACAGCTCCAGCGCCAGCGGCGGCATGCCCGTTTCGCCCGGCATCAACTGGCGCGGCAGATCCTGGTTGCGCCACGCCGCGTTGGGCAGCATCTGGTACAGGTACAGGTTGATCTGGTTCGCGGTGTTGGCGCTGTCGCGGGCACGGTCGGGAGCCTGGAACGTCACCGTGGTGTCGCCTAGCCCTGGGCCGCTGCGCACGCCCTGTTCGATCAAGGCCTGCAGCGTGGAGGTGACGGCGGCCACGGCCAGCGCATTGCTCATGGCCTGCCTCCCCTTGCGCGCTGCCGCAAGTAGTCGTCGAGCCCCAAGGGCTGGGGCGCGCTGCTTTCTTTGCGCACCGGCGCACGGGGTGGCGTCGTAGCGCGAATTTCGATGCGGCCAATGGAAACATGGACGGGCGGCGCGGCATTGCCGCCGTGATCTTGCCGCTCACTTCTGGTCTCGGGCAGGCGCCTGGGGGCGGGCGGGATGACGAGGCGGGGTGCGGCAGGAGGCGGCGGCAGCGGGGCTGGCTGCAAGCTACCGGTGCGCAACGTTGGCGCGGCCACCGCGGCTTGGCTCGGCATTTTCCCGGAGGACACGGAACCGCTGTCAAGTGCCGGCGGACCCATCACAGCGGTCCGGTCGGAATGGGGCATGGCCTTGCCGGGAATGGCTGGTGGCGCCGGCCGGGGCGCCATCTCCGCGTTGGCTGGCGGCTGGCCGGCGCGCGCTGGCGCGCCGGGGCCGGGAGCCGGTCGAGGACTGCGCGCCACCTCTTCATCCGAGCGGGCCGGCCGCGCCTGCCGAGTTGGCGTCAGCGTTGGCCCTGGCATCTGCGCCTGCTCAATTGGAGCTGGCGGGACGGGGCGGGCCGTTTGCCTGTCCAGGTGAACCGTGCGTTCGGCCTCGGTGCCGAGCTGCATCGCGCGCTGAGCATGGGGGAGCCCAGTTCCGGAATGGACCGCGCTCTGGCGTGTCGTGGATGAATCGGCTGCGGAGCGCTGTTCCACTTCGGACCAGGGCTGCGCTGACATTTCCTCCATGCCTGGGGTACCGGCGAGTGCACTTTCCGGTTCCGGTTCGAACAGCGAGCGCACCTGCGGCCGTACGGCGCCTGGAGGGGCGGAGGCCATTGCGCGTGCCACGAGCGTGTCGATAAAGCCGCTCATGCTCCCACCATGTCGAGGTAACAGCGGCGCCGGAATGGACTCAGGGCCAGGATCTCGCGCTCGCTCCAACCGTAGGCGCTTGCCAGTGCGTGAACCTCGTGCAGCAAGCGACAGGCCCAGGATTCGATTTCGCTCCAAAAGAAGGAGACGATGTCGAACAAGGCTTGCCAGCGGTGGCCGCAGGCGGGACATTCGACCGCGATCCGTAAATCGGCGCCAAGGTCGGCTCGCGCCAAATGCGCCTCGAGCGCCTCCAGCACCTGGGCCGGCAGGTGCTCGACAGCTATCCGCGCCTCGGCGCGGCGTGCCTCCAGCACGCAGCGCCCGAACAAGGCCAGTCGCGGCTCGGGCAAACTGGCGTTGCCGGTGCCCAGCGCCGCCAGGTCGTCGCTGTTGATGCAGCGAAAGCGCAGCGCGTAGCCGTCGACCTCCAGCAACTGTGGCGCGTCACCGTTGAACTGGTGGGACGGGAAGTCGGCATGGCCGAACGCCAGTTCCAGTTGTTCATGGCATTGCGGGCAGGGCGCAACGCTGGCAATGCGCGAACCAAACGTCGCTTCGCGCAGCGCCAGCAGGAGGGCATCGCGGCGGCCGATGGGCATCTGCCCCAGCTCGCCGGGCGGCGTGGACGGGTACGCCGCAGCCAGCAGCAGCATTGCCCGTTGCAGTGGACCTTGGGCCCGCCCACGTTCCCAGATGTCCAACAGGGCCATGGCCGACGGCGCGTGCATGATCAAGCGCCGGCGGACAAAGTGGGCTCGCTGGGTTCCGCCACTTCCTTATCGCGTTCCCAGCCCTCGTTTTCCAGCTTGATGTGCTGGATGGCCACGGCATTGGCGTTGGCATCGAGGTCGGGCAGGGCCTGGAACTCGGAAACCCAGCAGCGGTACACCTTGTAGGTAAGTGCCAGCTGGCCCGATTCGTTGAATACTTCGATCAGGATATCCTTGCGAAAATCCTTCAGCGAGACCTCTGCGCCCAGGCCGGCGCCTACCTGCCAGACCTTGTTGGCCCATTTTTCGAACTCGAGGTCGTGCGTAACGCCCCGTTCCAGCGTAATCGCTTCGAACTCGGTGCGCCCCGGCGATTTGCGGCTGGTACTCGGATCGCCGCCCTCGCGGTGCTTGACGACCTCGGTAGTGCGCTTCAGCATGCCGACCTTGGAAATGCCGGCGACATAACGGCCATCCCACTTGACCCGGAATTTGAAATTTTTATACGGGTCGAAGCGCTGTGCATTGACGGTAAACTGGGCCATGATGGACTCTCCCCAAGTGCGATCAGACGGCGATCTGGCCGGCGATCTGCTGGATCTGGACGACGACGAACTCAGCCGGCTTGAGCGGTGCGAATCCCACCGCGATGTTGACGATGCCGAGGTTGATATCGTTTTGCGTCGTGGTCTCCTTGTCGCACTTGACGAAGTAGGCCTCCTGCGGCGTGCGGCCCTGGAACGCGCCTTGGCGGAACAGGTTCTGCATGAAGGCGCCGACGTTAAGCCGGATCTGCGCCCACAGCGGCTCATCGTTCGGTTCGAACACCACCCACTTCAGTGCGCGGAAGAGGCTCTCCTCGATGAACAAGGCGGTACGGCGCACGGGCACGTATTTCCACTCGGAGCCCACCGCATCATTGCCGCGCAAGGTGCGGGCTCCCCACAGGATCGTGCCGTAGACGCTGAAATTGCGGATGCAGTTGACGGCCTGGGGATTGAGCACACCGTTCTCCAGATCCGTCAGGGGCACGGCCACGCCGGCCACGCCGCTCAGACTGGCGTCGGTACCGGCTGGCGCTTTCCATACGCCGCGCGAACCGTCGGTCTTGGCATACAGCCCGGCCACGAAGCCAGCCGGCGGAAATGGCCTGAGGCGGTTTTCGGCGAGCGGATCGGGCGCGCTGACCCATGGGAAATAGAAGGCGGCATTGATGGCGTCCTCGCCAGTCATGCCGGCCGGGCCGCCTTTTTGCGTCGTGAACGTCGCATTTTCTTCGCAGTCGGCGATCAGGAACGCGCGGCGCTTGCGGCAGAATCCTTCCAGCGCCGTGATCGTGGTGTCTTTGGCGAGGCCTGGCACGCTGAGGATGTTGAACAGGTCGATCTGGTCCAGCAGATAGGCGCCTCCGGCGCCGCTAAGCGGAAGCAAGGCGGTGGAAAACGCATCGTCTGTGGGCGCCAGCACAACGCCATCCTGTCCGCCGGCCAGTTTGGCCGCGTCCGGAATAATGCCGTCCTCCGGGATGGCGGTATCATCGGGGGGATCGGTGGCGTCGTCGGCCACTTCCGCCGTGACGAAGCCCGATCCGTTTTTCAGAACCGATTCGACAAATCGGGCATCGCCAGGCAGCATCGACAGGTTCTCAAAGACTTCGACCGGCACGCCTTTGGGATCGAGTTTGATATTCATCACCTGAAGCTGGAAGCGCGTGGGCTCGTCAAGGCGAACCCGCGTCACGATGGCGTAGTCGTGCGCCCATATGCCGGGATTGGCGGCGGTGACCGTCAGGTCGCCCAGGGTGACGCTGGCAGCGATCGCGTTGTCGGCCGCCGTGTCGCTGTCCGTGGTGGACAGCCTGATGATATAGGCCTGCTGTCCGCCGTTGGCGAAGAAATGCGACACCGCGTAACCCAGCAGGCTGCGCTTGTCCAGGCCCCCATACTGGCGGAAGTAGTCGGGCCAGCTCAGCACCAAGCCGGCCCGGTCCACCGGGCCCTTAGGCGCCCAACCAATGAATGCTGCGATTGACGTAGCCACACCGGTGATGGTGCGCACGCCGCTGGGAACCTCCTGGATGTAGACGCCGGGATAATTGACTGCAACTGGCATGGGAGCATCTCCTCCGCAGGCGCCGGCGCCTTATGGCCGGCACTGCCCTAGATTAGAAGCAACGGAACACAGTGCTGCGCGCGCGACTCTGCTTCAAGAAGTCACGCCGTGCGACTTCAATCCGGTGTAGTTGGGGGCTGCCACGGTCTTGTGCGAAAGGCCGCGCTCCACCTCTGGGCCCAGTGGTTGTTGTACGCCGTTGTCCCCCTGATTCAGGATCTGGGTAGCAGTACAGTAGTAATATTCTTATTATTGTCGATATTGCCAGACGTTGGGCCGATCGTAGCGCCAATGTGGCTGGCAGTCAACGCGTCATTTTATTGATGAGTTGTTTTTATGGGGATAAGGTCGCGCGAGTTTGTTGGAGCCAGACCGGGAATCGGGGTAATTTCTGATGCAAATCAACGAACTCAGGGAAACAGGTTGGCGCAAACCTACTTTTTCGGGGGCGAGGGGGCGCGGCTTATCGTTCGGGTGACAAACTGTGAATTTCGATCGCCCCGAAGGTGCTATTGTGTTTATGGCAGATTGAGGATCTGTAGTCCCCGTCTTTATTGGTCATGTCCGCTCGATGCTATTCTTAGAAAGGTAACGTATGAATGCCGAGTACCTGTTCATAATGAATCATTCGAATCAGAATCAAGAGTCGGTATTTGCTGCCAATGATTTGTTTGGCAAATATTCGCAGCGTGCGAGAAGAACAGTACTGATGTCAGGTTTCGATGCCGATAAAGTTCGAGCCGCTACAGGGACTGGCAATGGCCCGTGGGCACATAAAGTGGGGATTTATGCTGTATCGGATGCGAATGTTGCGCTGAAAGGTGGGGCGGGGCCGAGCCTTGCAGTCGGAATCTGCGATTTCCTTGATTCACAGTACGAACTGTATGGAATCAGAGCGTCAGACTTGGGTAAGATTGTTATCGTGACGTGCAATGCTGCAGATAGACTAAAGCGCGACGTATTGCAGGTGGATTCGGTCAGAATTAATAGGATTGCGGATGAATTGATAAGAGTCGCCGAGTACAATAAATTAGAGGATAAAGTAAATAAGGCGATGCTAGGCAACATTAATGAGATCGCCGCGGATTATAGTAAAGACGAATACAAAAACAAAGCGTCAATAATAAAGTCTTCAATTGGTGCCGATCTCCGTCTCTTTGCTTGCGCACTCGCGGAGAAGGGTGTTTTCCCAAAGATCGGTGCCTGGGATTCCGGCCTTTTTGTTCGGAGTGACGGAAAAAAATCAATCAAGAAAACAACGTTCGATGTCGAGAACGAGAAACGAATAAATATCGTCGATGGACCTGAGATGACGAAGTCGCGGCGATTGGTTTCGAAGGTGATGTTCACGCTAAAGAAAGGCGATGATGGACAGCTCTCCGGCGTGCTTCTGGATGAGAGGGCCTGGACTGACAAGCCCATGGAAAGAATTTGAGCAATCCCATTCCCCCGGTCTTGCGGTAATTGCAGGGGACAAACTGACGGATCAGGCGTGAATTTTACTTAAGGTAGCCACGAAACTTGCGAATCGCGGCGTGTGAATCGTCTGCTTGCCTGCGGATGTACTGCGGATTCTGACGCCTTGCCGTCGCCGCTCAGCGCTGCAGTTGCGGCGCGCTGGCCACGCAAACGCCTGCTGCTGGCGGGGCTCGCTATCTTCGTGGCAGGAAACGTGATCACGGCTATGGCGCCGACCTTCGGATGGGTATTGGCAAGCCGCTTGGCCGGCAGCTGCTGGCAACGGCAATGGCTGCCTGGCGCGCTGCGCAACAGTCCGTTACGCGCATGCTGTGCGAGGAGGAGGCCTCTGCACTGTTGTCGATCGCGAATGCCCGGCCGACCGACGAATCGCCGGTACGATTCAGAACTGCTCGCTGCGTGCCACCAGTTCGCCGGGAAGGCCAAGCAGGAGTGTGTTCCCGTCCAGCGCGTCGTCGCCTTTGATGCTTTCATATGAGGTCAGCGCGGGGAGCAGGTCGCGTACGAGCGACTGCTGGCCCGGGATCGCCTTCTCCGACTTCAGCTTGCCCAGTATGAATGTCTGCACCTGTTCCGATTGGCTGGCCATTTGTTGCAAGCTAGCGCTCTTGAGCTTGCCTAGCCGGTAGTTCACGGAGACATCGCTGCGTGCACTGTCTTCTATCTGGTGATAATCATAGTTCTGGGTCTCCAGGGTTCCATCGAAAAACGGTGGGCTGGATTTGCCGACATCGGCATGGTATTTGGCGCTCAACTGTGATTGCTGGCTTTGAGCAATCTTGCGGTCCTCGTGGCTCGTGCCATCTATTCTGGTCTCCTGCGAAACAACATAGGAGAAAGTATCCTTCTCCCAATCCTTACGCGGGTTGCTGGATTTTGGCGTCTGGCTGACGGAAGCGCTGAAATCGGAAAGGCCGGTCAGGGCGGAACGGTCGCCGGAGTTCAGCTGCCATTTCGATGGTTTGGTGAGGAAGTCCTCGCGGCTTTCGGCGATGGCCGTTCGATTCAGGTCTGAGAAGGCGTCTTTAAACATGGACATCAACTTCTTGTCGCCGTGTCCGCGCGCGACGGCCTGGTCGAACTGGGCAAGGTAGCTGCTGATTGCCTTGGACTGCTGCTGCTTGGTGCCGGCGTGTTCCATGGTGCTTGTGTCCACGTTCACTTCCGCCTTCCCGTCGGCACCGGCGACACTCACTTTACGCATTGCTTCGTCAATGTGGAAATCCAGGGTCTGCGTCGTCGAATCGGGACCGGCCACTTCGGCATGGAAATCGATGGATTGCACAAGCTTGCTGTCGAATTGCGTCAGGCCGCCTATCCGGACTGCTGGACTCGATCCAGTCATGCCATCGATTGCGGCCTGGAAGCCCTTTGCAAGATCGGACATGGCTTTGCGCTCATCGTCATTGAGTTCTGCGCTTGAGCCGACCTGGTAGATCATTTCGCCATCCACATCGGCCAGCGTCAGGTCGACCCGTGCGCCGTTCTTCGTGGCGATGCTGAGCGTGAAGCGGTTATCGACGTCTTCCGGCAGCTTGGCATGTTCCAGCGGAATGACAGAACCGGTGCCGAGTTGCTTGAGCATTTCCGCACCAACGTCCCGATAGCGCTGGCTCGTCGTAAGCGGGGCGGAGGCGGCGGCAATCGCTTCCGGACTCAGGGTGACGATGGTCGAGGGCTGCGCGGCCGCGGCTGCGTCAAGCCTGGCGAGGACTGGATTGATACTCCGTGCGGTGGTGGGCGCGGCGTGGCGCGTGGCCGGTTGCCAGTTCGAGAGTTGGGATAGGGAGCTCATACCCGCTTAACGGCAGCCTGTTGGTGAAACTTTAATTGTGAACATTTTCCATTGCCCTGCAGCGTGCATGGCAGCGGCAAAGCATGCTACCCTTCCATTGCTTTCGAGGAAATGTTTTTTCGTGCCCGCTTTGCGAACCGCGGCGGGCGGTTCCACAGTCCAGGCAGGACGCTGCTACCCGCTGCATTCCCGCCGGGATTGACCACCCCAAGTGCGTCACCATCGCACATGAAGGAATCTTGAATGAGCAAGGGCGAACCACTTCGCCTGCACGTGCCCGAACCTACGGGGCGTCCAGGTTGTGCAACCGATTTTTCCTATCTGCGCCTG
>Ga0307408_100002095_pt1 | contig 14355 bp, 9 predicted proteins | sample 322Cmetagenome_FD_202116 | JGI IMG/M metagenome (GOLD analysis project Ga0307408, IMG submission 202116) | Maize rhizosphere microbial communities from greenhouse at UC Davis, California, United States - 322HYB-C-3 | ecosystem: Host-associated > Plants > Roots > Rhizosphere > Soil | place: USA...
GTTTAGGCTTAGATGCTTTCAGAGTACACGTTTGGGATACTGAGATCTCGGATTCGGCTGGTAACCTTTTACAGAACGAGCACCTTCGTCTTTTCGACTTTCTGGTTGCAGAACTTAAAAAACGAAACATCAAAACGCTGGTTACTCCCATTGCTTTCTGGGGAAACGGTTATCCCGAAAAGGATGAAAATACACCCGGCTTTTCGCGAAAATATGGTAAAGATGGAGCTGTAGTAAAAGAAGAAGCCATTAAGGCGCAGGAAAACTACCTGAAGCAGTTTTTTAGCCATGTAAACCCTTATACAAAAAAGACCTATCGTGATGACCCTGATATTATTGCCACGGAGATCAACAATGAACCACATCATAGTGGCGAAAAAAGTCTAGCTAAAAATTACGTTAACAGATTGGCGGCAGCAATAAGAAGTACCGGCTGGACCAAGCCTGTTTTTTATAACATTAGCGAATCACCCTGGTATTCGGATGCTGTAGCAAACGCCAATATTGATGGGGTGAGCTTTCAATGGTATCCAACCAATTTGGTAGCTAACCGCACTTTAAAAGGGAACTTTTTACCAAACGTAGATCGTTATCATATTCCTTTTGATTCTATACCGGCTTTCAAAAACAAAGCAAGAATGGTGTATGAATTTGATGCTGGCGATGTAATGCAGCCGATTATGTATCCGGCCATGGCCAGAAGCTTCCGCACTGCCGGTTTCCAGTGGGCAACCCAGTTTGCATACGATCCGATGGCTACTGCTTATGCCAATACCGAGTATCAAACGCATTACCTTAACCTGGCCTATACTCCGGCGAAAGCCATTAGTTTGATGATTGCAGCCCGGGCTTTTCATCAGGTTCCGCGATTGAAATCGTATGGCGTTTATCCGGCAAACAGTTCTTTCGAAAATTTCCGGCTGAGCTATAAGGAAGCCCTGAGCGAGCTTAATTCACCGCACGAATTTTACTATTCCAACAATACTTCATCCACCCCTGTAAAACCTTCGCAACTGCAGCGAATTGCTGGTGTTGGGAGTTCTTCGCTGGTTAAATACTCGGGGTCGGGAGCTTATTTCTTAGATAAATTACAGGCAGGCATTTGGCGCCTGGAAGTAATGCCTGATGCTATTCCCATCCGTGACCCGTTTGAAAAAGCTTCCCTGAAAAAGGAAGTGACACGGATTGAATGGAAAAATCAGAGCATGGAAGTTCTTATTGCCGAATTAGGTGACGGTTTTCATATCCAGGCACTAGCTAAAAATGATGTGGCTGTAGCCGATGCTGATAAACGTAAATTCCGGGTTTTACCAGGTGTTTATATTTTGAGTAAAAAGGGTGTTCCTGCTAAAAGTATGGATAGCTCAATGCCATTTGGGGTGCTTAAAATGGGTGAGTTTGTTGCTCCAAAGTCTATTAATAAGGATGTGGCTTTGCTGCATAATCCAACACCCGAGTTAAGTGAAAATACGGATTTCACTATTCAAGCTTCGGTTGCTGGGATCAGTTCGAATGCAAAGCTGAGCGTGTTGGTAAGTTTGGCATCTGGCGAAAACAAAACGATTCCAATGGACGCTCAATCTGCCAATATCTATGCCGCTGTGTTCCCAGCCCGGTTGTTAAGTCCGGGCATGCTGCAATATCGAATTGTTGTTGAGCAGGAGGGGACTTACTCGGTTTTTCCGGGGAATCACAAAGGCGATCCGGCAGCCTGGGATAATTATAGTAACGAATGCTGGACCACCTTCGTGGCTGCCAAAAGTAGCAGTATAGAATTGTTCAATGCCAGTAAAGATTCATGGCCGCGAATTACTCCAAGCTGGGATAATACAGTAAAAGCATCCCAAAACACTGCCAGCGAAGGTTCACGATTGACCTTCAGAATGCATGCCGAAAAACAATCAGAAGAAAAAATTCTCGGGATACAGTGTTTTGTAGGAGATAAGCTTTCAGGACGCTTAGGGGAATTGACGTCTTTTAAATCTTTAATTATAAAAGGCAGAAGCTCAGTATTAAATCCTGTTAAGATTAAAGTGTTACTTGTAGATAGGGAAGGTAGAGCATATGCAGCATCAGCCGAGTTAAATCCCAAGGCTTCAGAGGTAGAGGTGAGTCTGTCGTCGCTAGTGTTGGATTCTGCACTTTTATTGCCACGTCCTTATCCGGGCTTTCAGCCATTGTGGTTTAAGGCATCCGGTAACGCTTTGTTGGATATAAAGGAAGTTGAGAAACTGGAAATTCGAATGGTGGCAAGTAAGGAGAAAGAAAGTGGTTTTGAGATAGAGGCGATGATGTTGAAGAAGTAAGGGGTAAATATATGATGGCGGTGGAATAGGTCAATATATACCTATGATCCTCTACTATCTCTATTGTCCTCTACTGTCCGTAGACTTTAGCGGAGCGATGTCTACGGATTAATAAATAAAAGAGAGTCTCTGACTCGATAATGAACCTTACCAATAAAACACCTGCAAATACACAATTGAGTTACTCAAAAATAGGATTGGCAAACGGGCTAATCGAGTCGGAGACTCTTTTTTATTCGGCAATCCGTAGTGACGCTAAACGCTAAACACTACGGATAGTAGGGGCAGGTTTTAACCACCTCCGCCAGCGGAGGACAGCACTGATCACTTTCGTTGCTTAAATAATGAGTTGTTTTTCAGTGAATTATACTCTTAGATTAACGACAATGCCCTTAAGTTCCTCTTAAAAACTCCCGAACTTTGCGCCTTCCTCCGCACCCTCTGCGTTAAAAACCTAATCAGGTAGCTACTATGACAACGCATCCTACCCAAGATGACTCTTCTGATACCCCAATGGGCTCTTCCCTGTAATCAGCTTAAAAAACTTATGAAAGCTGGCAAAATTATTAAAGCCGCTGCGGTAGCAAATTTCCTTTACATCCATAGGACTTTCAATTAATAGTTTACAGGCGTATCCCACCCTAATCTCATTAATAAACTGGGTATAGGTTTTGTGACTTTTATTCTTGAAGTACTTACAAAACGAATTCGGGCTCATATTTGCTATTGCCGCAATTTCATCCAGGCTTATCTTCTTGTTGAAGTTGCTGATGCTGTAATTGTAAATGGCATTAATACGATCTTTTTCCGCTTCTTCAAAACTATGCTGAAATCCCAGTGACGCAAGCAATTCTGTTTTGTCAGATGAAGAGAGGCTTAATAATAATTCCAACAGCAGTATGATCGTTCGGGTGCCAGTGGCATCCAGCATTTTTTCAAAAATTGGTGCAAGTGCAAGGTCCGTATTGTCTTTTCCGGGCAAATACAATCCACGGGAAGAACGTTTAAGTACTTCCCTTAATTCCTTATTTTCGGGAAGGGTCAAAAACTGATTTCCCCAGAAGTCGTCGTTGAAATGGATCACGTAAACATCCACCAGAGCTTCCGAAGAGTTTTCGAAATAGACCTTATCAAACTGCCAGTAATGCGGAAGGTTCTTCCCCACAAGCACTATATCCCCCGGACTAAAAGTGCTTATTTTATCCCCAATAAACTGAGTGCCATGTCCGCTTTTGAAATATACAAGCTCAATTTCCGGGTGGTAATGCCAGTGGTTGTTAATGTCTGGCCGCGTGCCTCTTCTGGCATTAAACGAGTGCACCTGATCTTTGAAAACTTTTAATAATTGCGGCTTCATTACTACTTCTAAAACGGGATTAAAAATAAAACATAATGAGCTGAAATCTGAAATATGTAATCAATAAGTGCGAATACTTTGGATTAATGAACTTACTTCTTGTACTGCCTCTGCAAATTCGAAGTGCTGTTCAAAACCCCGCGATGGCGAGTTTTGCTCAAAAACTAAACGAATTTAGTTAAAATTTGTACCTCGGTTTCTTATTCCATTTCTATGTTTGAAGTATTAAACAAAGCCTTTTTTAGGTCAGGTAAGGCATGTGGAATATTGGATTTTTGCCGGCGGGTATGCAACCGAAATTGGCTGTTTAATCGGAAGCCTGCAATCGATAAATACAATGCAGATCCGTATATAATGCATTTTGTTTTCTTTAGCTATCGCTATGCAGCCATCTCTGCAAGCATCAGGTAGCGCCATTGAAATCTCAATGGTATAGTAATTAATTGGTTGAAATACCCCTGTTGCAGCCCTGCAACAGGGGATATTTAAGGCAAAGACTTACGCAGAAAAAACATCATTTATTTATTTCAGATCGTCTTTCGAATAGTGGTTCTTGCGGCTTTTGTACAGGATTTATTTGGGTGAGTGTTGGGATCTTAGTACAGAAGGGGTGGATTTGATAGTAGATTGAGAAGTTAATTTTGTTTAAGCAAATTCAAAAAAAAACTCCGTACAGTTGAAATTTTTTATTCATCTTTAAGCCTGAGTTAAAATTCAATCCTTCATTTTTTTTCCTTATCAAACAATGAAATCAATCAAGTGGTATTTAATCGCTGTTGGAATCACCATAGGACTTTTCTTTTTCACAAGTCTTTCCTTTTATAATGTTTTAGGTTTCTTCTTATCTCTGATAATAGCAGTACTTGCAGCTGCCTTCACTTTGTTAGGCTTCTTAAATGTGGGTAATCTGAATGAAATTCTTTTTCTGGAAGAAGAGCAGAAGCAAAATGTTCAAGGGTTTCATATGATGATTTTGATGGTAATGGTGATCGTGGGTTCAATAATTCTTTCTTTAGGTTTTGAAGAAAGACTTGATTATGCCATAGAGAAGCATGGAGTGTCTGTTAAGGCTACCGTAGTGGATGGTTTTCAATATACAGAGCAGAGAAGGAGGGGAAGCTCAACATCATACTCTGTTACCATTGCATTTCCTCTTCAGAATAAGGAAGAGAGGCGGTTCGGGACTAAGATAGATGCCGATATCTACAATAGTCTTTCTAAAGGTTTAAAGGTGGATATCAAATACCTTCCTGAAGATCCCTCCATTTTCAGAATAATGGCAGGTACAAGAAACGTTTCTCGGTTTAAGCATATTGATAACCGGAACATCCGTTTCTCAGATCTAGAAAAATTACGACGTTTAGGCAAAGTTAAAGCCCTCAGCTTTTTAGACTCAGTTAGTGCAGGATGGACCGTTACCGAAGATAGCGGAGCAACAGTATGTTCAAATCCTATGAAAAATGAGCTGATTGCATTTACCCCTGGAGGAGATTTGATATTTCGGGGAAATGAGTTCTTTACAGCCGAAGAATTTATTCCGCTTAAGAGAATAATAAAGAAGGGTGAACCGGTGGTAGTACAAAATAATAAGGAGGGGCTTCCGCCGAAAATTGATATTTATGAGCTTGATACATTAAGTGTGAAGTACTTCGCCGAAGGGGTGCAAAAACCAGGTACAGATAACCGAATGGTTTATGTTGAAAGGTCGACCATTGTTCTTTCATCGAAATAGGCAAATTACTTGAAGCCTGTTTCCTGGTGGTATTCAATTTTAATGCGATATATTGAAGCAAGAGAAACGCCTTAACTATAAGCGCAACCAGGAAAGTCAAATATTACGTTAGAGCCATTCCTGATGCCCTAAACATGTTGGAATAATTTAAAAAGATACATGCATGATCACTTGCCTTCTGCGGAGTAAAGTGATACAGCTTCAGTGATTTTTTTACTAAATTTATCATTATAAACCTCTACTATCTAATATGACAGAACAAAAAAGTGAAACTATTCCCACGCTATATGAATGGGCTGGCGGAATGGATGTATTTGAAAGATTGACTGATGTCTTTTATAAAAAAGTTTTGAAGGACGGTTTGCTAGAACCAATATTCAAACATATGTCCCCACAGCATCAGAAACATGTTGCACATTTTATTGCCGAAGTATTTGGCGGCCCCGACATTTATTCCACCGAAGAAGGCAATCATTTTAAGATGATACAAAAGCATCTATCCAAACACCTGACCGAGCAACACCGAAAAGCCTGGGTAGAGCTTCTTATGGAATCCGCCGACGAAATAACCCTGCCTGAGGATCCTGAATTTAGATCTGCATTTGTTGCTTACATCGAATGGGGAACCCGCATTGCTGTATTAAATTCGAACGAAACAGAAATAATAATGAATCCGGATGAATTGATGCCGAAATGGGGTTGGGGCGTTCCAGCAAAGTCATTTGTTAAGTAAAAGATGAGTTAAACCGGGTTAATTTATCCTGGTGATAGAGGGAATCTTCGCTATCGCTTCTTGAGTTTATTTAATAAACAGACTGGAATTTTCATGTTAAGCATCTGTAGAGCCCACCGAGGCGGACTCTACAGAAAACTGTTAATGTCCTGATTGAGGGAGGGCTGCATCAGATGCAGCTCCAATTATATGTAAAATGGGTATAAGGGTTTTGTTGCGTTACCCATAATTTAAAACATTCCAGTTAATTTTTAACCGAATATAGCTGCGCCAAATACTCGGCAGCTGAAGTTGGTTTCCTGCCCAATAAATGCTCCAGATCGGTTTCGTCGCTGGTAAATTCGCCTTGCTTAATAGCTTCCCCAAAGCCTGCGAACATTTGTATGTATTCTGCAGGAACACCAGCTTTTGTTAATGTGTCAGAATAAACGTCAATGGATGGACTTATATAAGCAATGTTTCGGCCAGTAACCTTATTTATAGAATCAGTAACATCCTTAAGAGATACATTTTCTACGTTGGCTATAGTATAGTCTTTGTTTTCATGCCCATCAGTAATTAACACATTGGCAGTTGCTTCCGCCATATCATTTCGTAAGGCAAAGGCTGATTTCGTTTCTCCTGCCGGGAAAAATACGCCCGTTTCCAATACCGTTTCGCCCCAAAACAAGGGTAGTACATCCAGATATAGATTGTTCCTGAATATAGTATAAGGAATTCCGCTCTCCTTAATGGCGATCTCTGTGTCGAGGTGAGACTTGGCCACCATCGCAATTGGTGACGTTTCTGTTTCATTCTTACGTTCGAAACTTGTGTAAAGCAAATGTTTTACCCCGGTTTCTTTAGCCGCATTTACAACATTTAATTGCTGCTTGCTGCGGTTGAAAATATCTGATCCGGAAATCAGTAATAGCTTGTCAACCCCCTCGAGTGCGGCTAATAATGAATTGTAATCATCATAATCCCCAATTTTGAGTGAAATGCCTTTCGCTTTTAAGTCAGCCGCTTTTGCTTCATCCCTTACTAATGCTGAAATGTTATTTGCCGAAATTCCTTTTTTCAATAGAAAATCTATGGTAGCTTTTCCATAATGTCCTGTTGCTCCAGTTATTAAAATCATTGCTTTATTTTTAAGTATTTTGATATCCCAAAAGTATTTATATTTGGTATACAAAAGGTAGTGGTATACTAAAGTATAGTGCTATACTTTGGTATATTATCACTTTTAAGTAGAAGCGACAATGGATAAAGTAATTAATTTAAAAGAAGCAAAATCATGTCCGATACAGTTTGTATTGGCGGTGAATGATACATTAAATGCAATCAGCGGAAAGTGGAAACTGCCAATTATTGGCTCATTATTGTTTGGAAAGAAACGATTTACCGAGTTGCAACGAAATATTCCTAAAATAACACCGCGAATGCTGTCAAAAGAGCTAAAAGACCTAGAAATGAATGGAATTGTAACGCGGAAAGTTTATGATAGTACGCCCGTTGCCGTTGAATATGAACTTACCGATTCTGCGAAATCCTTAAGTGAAGTATTGGATAAAATGTTAGAATGGGGGCTGAGTCACAGGAAGTCAATAATAACGGAATCGCGGATAGGTGCCTGAACAGTTTAGGATTAGAAGGCCAAAATTAAAAAATGCAATAGGTTTGTAATCAATTAGATAGTTCGAAACTGTCGATATGTGCTATTTATTAATATTTGCAGAGTGAATAGTAGTCACAAATCTTATTTATACTATTTATTTTCCACCAGAGCTCGCATAATGCTCACACAATAAGCGAGAAATTAATTAAATATGGCTCAATTCCGGCAGTTCGCCTTTAAGCAGTTTGGATATTTCGACCTTAAACAAGACTTCAGCAATTATTCGGCTAAACAGAATTATAATAGCTTTATAAAAATTGTTTTTTGCAAAGCTGGCGGTCGGGTTGTGGTTGATTTTAAGGAACATCAGTTGACGGATGATGCCTTGTTCTTTATTAATGCCGGACAATATTATCAAATTGATGATAGCTGCACAGGCACGATGATCTATTATAACAGAGATTTTTACTGTGTAGAAATTCATGATAAGGAGGTAGCATGCGATGGTATTTTATTCCATAATGTATACGAAATACCCGTCGTTTTTATGAATCCCGCTGAGTCTTCTATTATGCAAAGGATTTTGGCTGAAGTAAAAATGGAAGTAGAATCCGGGGATTCTGCAATGGAAGAAATGCTAAGGATACTACTTAAGCAAATCATTATCAAATCTACTCGCATCTGGAAACAGGAACATCTGGTAAACAAAGAAGAAGCACATCAGGAAGTTGAGTTCTTAAGAGTCTTCAGTCAATTGGTGGAATGGAATTATACCAGACACCATTCTGTTGCTGATTATGCGGAACTGCTGCATATATCTCCAAAGGCATTAAATAAGAGAATTACCCGGTATAGTAATACAACACCTAATGAGATTATCAAAAACCGGATTATACTCGAAGCTAAGAGATTGCTTATCCACACACATTTAAGTGTAAAGGAAATAGGATACAAACTCGGTTATGACGATACTTCTTACTTTATCCGGATGTTTACCAAACAAGCGGAGCATACTCCTCAAAGTTTCCGCTTACACTACCAGCAGTCGGGAGAGTAAAATATAAAAGGGGAAAAAAGTGCTATTCCTGTCTACAATACTACATTGAACGGCCTTACTATGCCGGGTACTTTTGTAATGTTAATTCAACATAAAAATTAAACAATGCAAAAGATCAAGTCATTATCAAATTTAACCCGGGCCGCAGTATTACTTCTGGCTCTTAATTCTAGCAGTGTAAGTAATGCGCAAATTATTGATCCCGCTACAGATCCACAGATTGAAAGTAATACAAAAAACTTTTTGAATGCTTTAAATTCAGGAGGAGGTAAACCGCTTGAACAATTATCTCCGAACGAAGCAAGAGCAATACTGGTGGGGGCACAAGCTTCCGTGAAAGTAGATATTTCGGGAGTTATTGTAACTGAAAAAATGGTTCGTCAGGATGGACAGTCAATTAAACTTCATGTTATTAAGCCTGCAAATGCAAAAGGAATACTTCCTGTGTTTATGTTTTTCCATGGTGGTGGATGGGTTTTGGGAGATTTCCCTACTCATGCACGTTTAGTACACGACCTTGTTATTGGATCGGGAGCTGCGGCTGTCTTTGTTGATTACACGCCTTCACCAGAAGCGCATTATCCTGTCGCCATAAACCAGGCTTATTCGGCTACAAAATGGGTGTCAGAGCACGGCAACGAGATTGGTGTTGACGGTAAACGCTTAGCTGTAGCGGGTAACAGTGTAGGCGGAAATATGGCTGCTGTAGTTTCCCTTATGGCGAAAGATAAAAAGGGACCAAATATAAAGCTCCAGGTACTTTTGTGGCCTGTAACTGATGCAAACTTCGAAACGGCTTCTTATAATAATTATGCTACCGGCCGTTTTCTTACTAAGAACATGATGCAGTGGTTTTGGGATAATTATACTACTGATCCAAAACAGAGAAAAGAAATTTATGCTTCGCCATTACAGGCAAGTACCGAACAACTAAAGGGCCTGCCACCTGCCCTGGTACAAACGGCCGAAAATGATGTTTTGCGTGATGAGGGGGAAGCTTATGCCAGAAAGCTGGATGAGGCAGGAGTGAAGGTTACTTCGGTACGATTTAATGGAATGATACATGACTGGGGATTGCTAAACCCTCTTAGCCACTTGCCGGCAACACGTTCTGCTCTTTTACAGGCAGCTGTCGAACTAAAAAAAGCTCTTTATTGAAATCACAATATAGTTCAGAGAGAAATTGTAAGATGTTAACAATGATGACATTTGCTACCTGAATAGGTTTTAACGCAGAAAACACCGAGGGAAGGCGCAGAGTTCAATGAGTTTTTGAACACGCAGAGGTTTAAGCGATGCTTAAAGGAGAGTACACAGATTTTTGAGCAAATTTATATCAGTATTTCTTTCTTTAAAATAGCGGAAAACCTCTTTTAAAAAAATCTCCCGATGTTAAATAATCGGGAGATTTTTGGGTCTGTTTACTTAATTGAAATTTCTCTGGACAGCATTTTTGCTTCCTCTTTTTTCGCTACTTTGATACTTAATACACCATCGTTGTATTCTGCTTCAATGTTTGAGTCATCGGCGGTGTCTGGAAGTGCGAACGAACGAATAAATGATGTATAACTGTACTCTTTTTTGTTATACTTTTTATTTTCTGAAGTGCTTTCGGTTTGTTTCTCAACTGAAATCTTAAGCACATTGCCGTCCTGACTTATTTTAAAGTCTTCTTTTTTTAAGCCGGGTGCTGCCAGCTCAATGTCGTATTCACTGTCAGTTTCGCAGATATTTACTGCAGGAACGCGTGAAATCATACGGTCTGAAACAAAAGAATCGGTTAAAACGGATTCGAAAAAGTCATTGAAAGGATTAAACAGACCACGATTACTCCTGTCATCGAATTTTACCAGTGCCATTTTTATTTCCTCCTATTTTAGATTCTAATAAAACAGTTGAACAATAAAAGCGGTTCTGAAAATTTTAAATTCAGAACATGCCGTTTTTGATTTTATCCAGCAAATTTTTTGCCAACCGTAATCGGGAATAAGGTATATGAAGCTTTATCCGGTAGTAGTTTTTTTAAGAAATCTGCAAACATCTTCCCAGCTCTTCCCTTACTTCAAATTTGTCAGTACGGATCAGGTTGGATAAGGCAAATCAGCCTTAGAAAACGAAAGAATCAATGTTTTGACTTCCTGCATGTTTTAGCTAAGGCAGTATAGCAACACTTTTTTAATCTACCGAAAAAAAATTATCAGATAAAATGTAAATCCTTGAGTAAATATGCGTACAATTGTTTGCTTAACCGGTTTAGTTGCCGTGGAGGAAACGACGGCCGTGTTTCTTTTTTGTTAAAAACTAACCCCATTATTATGAACAGCATAGTAAAACCAACAGGTTGAAAACGTGTAGTTGGGACACAGCCTAATCTTGGTACATAGGTCATATATCTTTTGCCAGGAACCCAACCATTTATTAATTCACATTAAAGAATCATGTTCAAACCAATTTAAACAACTTTTTTATGAACAAAATTGCTTTCACATTTTATGCAAAATGCCTTGTTTTACTTTTTATAGCGCTTACGAACACGCCATCAGTAAAGGCACAGGGGCAATGGACAGACGACTTTACCAATAACATCTTTTATAACTGGTCTTCTGAGACAACCGGAGCCTCGGTTTCTCTTTCCGGAGGAAAAATGCGAGTAAATATGGCACTGCAAACTAACAGCACTTATAGAGGCGATATCATTAAGAATCAAAGCATAACCTATTATCCCGGTAATTATCCAATTGTGGCAGTAAAGATGAGCAAGCCGCCGAAGTGTAACTTGTTTTTTGATACTCCTATGGGAGCGTACAATAACTCAAACAACAATCATGGAATTTTATATACAAGTGATGGAGGCAAGATTTACTTCTGGAACCTTGCCACTGGTACTTTAGGTACTACGAAGCTTTCAACAACATCGGGCACTACTTTAAGCTGGATAAAATTCAAGATTGCTGACGCGGAGTTAACTGCCGCCCAAAAATCTGCCGGAACAACCTATTATGATGTTTCATGGGTTGGAACGTTTGCTTCTGAAGCTGCGCTTCGAGCTTCGGTAACATTAAATTACACGCCTATTGCTTTTAGCTTTCCATCTGGAAGTTTCAGTCATCCGGGTATTTTACACAACAGCGCAGATTTGGGCAGAATAAAGAACTTTGTAAACACTCAGTTTGGCTTGCCTTATCAAAGCTATTTAAAACTAGTTGCTTCACCTCGAGCCAGTTCATCGTATACAATGCAGGGGCCCTTTGCTTTATGGACAAGAACGGGAGCAAATAAAACTAAAATTGAAGACGACTGTAAGGCAGCCTACTTTAACGCTCATATGTGGAATATTACAGGTAATACCGCATATAGGGATAAAGCTCTTCAGATATTGAATGCTTACGCTTCCACCAGTACCGGAACAGATGGGGCAGGGGATGCGCAGCTGAATGGCTTAGCCGGATTCTTATTTGTAAACGCGGCAGAGATTATGCGCTATACAAACAGCGGATGGTCTGCCACTAATATCGCTCAATGCGAAACCATGCTAAAGAATGTATTCTATCCTGTTATGCAGGATTTTAAGCCTAGAGCACACGGGGCCTGGGATGCCATTTGTATGGAAACTCTTATGGCAGTTGCAATCTTTACAAACGATATTCCGATGTTTAATAAAGTTGGGAATTATGCCTTAAATGGTGAAGGTAATGGAAGCTTAAGATGGTATTTTCTTTCATCCGGGCAAGCCGAAGAAAGCAACAGAGATCAGGCTCATACACAGTTAGCGCTTGGTGCTTTAAATAATGTTGCGGAGATGGCCTATAAACAAGGAATGGAAATTCTATACACTTCCTTTAGTAAGGCGATAAAAACCGGGTTCGAATACACCGCCAAATACAATAACGGCAATTCTGTAAGTTATACCACTCACTATGATTACTGCGAGGTGAACTTAAATGATTACACTCCAGAGGCAATTTCGGCTACAGAACGTGGCGTGTATCGTCCTATTTATGAAATGGCCTTTAATCATTATGTGGTTCGTAAAAATGGAACAATGCCTTATTCATTAACGGCTAAACAGAACTTAGGACCTGAAGGCGAATCCATGTATGCTGATCATCCTGGTTTTGGAACATTGTTTTTCTATAGTGGTACCAATGCAGCAACAACATCTGCAGTTAAAACAGAAAATGCTCTGGATATGATTAGCTCTTCGTCTGGCGCACAGGTTTACTATGCTTCAGGAAATTTGAAAGTACAAGGATGGAAAGCAAGCACGCAGATACAGGTAGCACTGATTGATCTATCAGGCAGGGTTATTCAAAGGTTTGCGTCATCAACAAATGATACTGGTGAGGCAACTTATGCATTAAATAAACCAGCTGATGGAATTTATATTGTAAAGGTAGTTGATGGCGAAAAGTCATTAAATATTAAGCTGGCAATTTATTAGCGAGCTATTAATTTATCTATTAAGCACAAAAGGTGCGATATGCTAATTCGAAATATTTATCCTGTATTGAACTCTCACAGGCATTTGTCTCAAAGAAGCATGTTGCACCTACAGTGCTTTAAATGGTGCCTTATATGAAAACCTGGTAACATATTGCTCTGAGCTATTCTTTTGTTCAGCACATCTATTAATTGTCTCAGAATCAGTTTGAATTCAAAACCCTGTGGTCTCATCTTTAAGCTTCGCCTAAAATTCTCTGTGCCCCAAATTATCTCAGTGCTCTTTGTGTCTCCTCTGTGTCCTCTGTGTTAAAAAAACTCGCTATCACCTTAAGATTGCACAGCTGTTGAATTCCTGATTATCAGTTTTGAAGGAATAACCGTGCTTTCTTCCTTTAATATCAAACTATATTTTAACGATTTAAGTAATACAGTTGCTGCAACCTTGCCCATTTCAAATGCAGGTTGGGTAATGGTTGTAAGCGTTGGGTTTAAAATAATTGCCGAAGATTGGTTGGAGAAGCATATAACTTTCACCTCGTTGGGTATGTTTATGTGAAGCTGCTGACAGGTGAGATAAATTTCAGTCGTAAGCTTTTCAACGGTTGCTATAATGCCATCGGGCTTGTCTGGCCCCGACATCATGGCCGAAATCAGCTTATAATTTTCCTCGCTATTCTCACTGCAATGTACAATCCTGCAGTCCTCTTCGCTTAGCCCAAACTCTTCAATTGCTTTTTTAAAGCCTTCCATTCGTTCAGAAATAATGGAAAGGCTGTTGGATATCGAAAGCAGGGCTATCTTTTTGCAACCCGCTTCTATCAAATGTTTGGTAGCCTCGTAACCACACTCCAAATCATTAGTAGTAATTTTCGCTGTTTCTACTTCCTCGCAAACCCTATCGAAAAATACAACGGGGAAGTGCTGATTGAATTCTTTGATATGATCAAATGAATCCGTTTCTACAGTCACCGACATAATTACACCATCAACCCGTCCTCCGGCCAAGGATTGCAAAATCACCTTTTCACGCTCCAGCTTTTCGTGCGTTAAATAGATAAGTGTATGATATCCTTTCTCAAGGGCAACCTCTTCTATTCCATTAAGCGCCAGCGAGAAGAAACTATCTGCCA
>Ga0307408_100002098_pt1 | contig 14350 bp, 12 predicted proteins | sample 322Cmetagenome_FD_202116 | JGI IMG/M metagenome (GOLD analysis project Ga0307408, IMG submission 202116) | Maize rhizosphere microbial communities from greenhouse at UC Davis, California, United States - 322HYB-C-3 | ecosystem: Host-associated > Plants > Roots > Rhizosphere > Soil | place...
CCACCTGGTTAGAAACTTTGGATCCTTTAACCCATGTCCAGTTGCCAGTTGTAGGGTTATACTCCCAAATATCATTAAGATTTCCGCTCGAACCGAAGCCATCTGTTTGCCCAGTTCCTCCAAATAGATATAGGTTTCCATTTGCAGTCCATCCATTCGCACTCCTTCTACTTCCTGGAGTATTGGATGACGAGGCTATTCCTTTTGTGCCATAAGTGCCATACGTATAGGTAGTTTTATCTCCTTTTAGCCACCGCCAGTTTCCAGTACTGAAGCTATATTCCCATAGATCATTTAAGTCTCCTGTACTTGATCCGGTTTCAGCCCAGCTTTCACCACCAAATATATAAGCCTTATCTCCTGATTGCCAGGCAACCGACTGTGTTCTGGAACCAGGATAATTTAGATTTGAGCTGACAGTCTTTGTTCCATAAACTCCATATTGATTGAATGCATTGCTGCCTGCTACCCATTTCCAGTAATTTGTGGATGGATCAAACTCCCAAATATCATTAAATACAGGATTTCCGGAGTTGGAATTATAGCCTCTTCCTCCAAATAAATAGAGCTTTCCGTTATAAACCCATGTAGCGCTACCAGATCTTCCTCCGGGCACATTGCTACTTGAAGCTAGCCCTTTAACACCATAAACGCCTTGCTGGTTGCCGCTTTGAGCCCCGGACAACCATCGCCAATTACCGGTAGAAAGGTTGTATTCCCATAGATCATTTAAATAACCAGATTGCCATCCATATCGACCATTCCCATTTCCACCAAACAGATACAACTTTCCATTAGAATACCATGAAGATGCTCCTGACCTTGCTCCTGGGGAATTTGTTGAACTGGCTGTCTCCTGTACTCCATATTCGCCATATGCTTCAGAAAGCGAGCCTGAAACATTGCTCCCTGTTAACCATTTCCAATTACCCGTAGATGAATCATACTCCCACAGATCGTTTAATAGTCCGGAGCCCGTTAATGCGTTTCCTTGGCCGCCGAAAATATATAATTTACCACCAGTAGACCATCCTGTGGATGATGTCCTGATGCCCGGATTCGATGAATTGGCGGCCACACCCTTGGTTCCGTACACTCCAAAGCTTTCCAAAACCCCGTAACCTTTAAGGAAGGTCCATTGTGATTGTTGTGCTGTAGTTTTGAAATGAGAGAAAATGGCGAGAGCTAATAAAGGAAGGTAAAGGAATTTTTTCATGAAAAAGCAGGTTGACTGTCGTTATAGTGTTTAAGTGTGTTCTTCCAAAGGTACTGAAAATTGGTAAAGGAGCATGCTGCAAGTAATATTTGTGCTCATAGTTTTAAACTGGCTGAAAGCCTGTGTGTAGAAGGGGTCCCTCAAGATACGGCCGCGTTAATGAGCAATCCTTTAGAAGTTCGTTTGAAGGTAACAAGGCTGATCTGGGGTAATGATCAAATAGATTCGTTTCCCAAAACTGACTGCTTCTTGAAACTGGTAGAGCGTACAAACATAGGAGGTTTACGGAATCTTAAAGGTTTAAATAACAACTTGTCACATCTGGTTCTCCGCAAAAATGATCAGTCTTTACGCTTCTTACCCGGAGGTGTATTTGCTGCAGCTCTCTTATATGACATCCTTAATTCTCATGCGGAATTGACTAAGGAGATCTCAGGAAGTTCATAAACGGAAGAGTGAGCCTTGGTATGGACCAGGGAGCCGGCAGTCTTCGAGATGTTAAATCATAACTGTAGGCTTAAGGTAACCTCGAATGTTTGGTGTTTTTAACTTTTTTTAACAAAAGAGATATTAAATGTTAAGATTCAGATAATAAATTTACTTATTCTTTCGTTTTAAGGGAAAATTATGAAACCTCAAGCACTATTTTATCGTCCTGACGTGTATGATGAGACTTTTACCTGATTAATTATTTGTCGTTTAACCCTAAAATTAATATTATGTCTTATCGCATGGTTAAAATCCTTGTCAGGATTGAAAAGTTATTGTATGATATTGAAATGAACACTCGATTGCAGTCTTCAGACGAAGCACAGACACAAGAAGAGGAGCTTCTAAATGCGGCTGAGGTTATGCAACGCTTAAAGATTAGCTCTTCCACTTTGTATCGTTATAAAAAGCACAAAATATTAGAACCTACAGCCCTGGATGGTAAGTTTTATCGTTTAGCCGATGTGATCAGGCATAAAAAAGGAGATTAGTTAAGATCTTTCCACTCAACTATATAAGAATAGGCTGCATGTAAAATCGCAGCCTATTTCAATATTCGCATGATCTCAAATTACAAAAAAAGCAATTATGCCAATAATTCATCAGCCTAATCCTCATATACTGCGCCTCAACCATCCTTCATTTAGCCATCTTTTAGCCGTCAATTAGCCGCTTACTAGCCGTCTACCAGCCGTCTACACATTTTACCTCGTGTTTATTTTGTTCAAAGGAGATCAATTTAGGTCAATATGAATCAAATTCAATCACTTTTTCTGAAGCTTCACAGGTCTGCCTACGTTTGGTTATGCATTTCGATACCGGTATGAAAAAATGCTTTAACAAAGTTTATTAACATTTTAAAAATTTAAAAAAATGGCAAGCTCAAACGACAATCTGTTAACATTCGGCTTAGCAGGAAAAATTGGAAATCAATTAGTATTCAGAAGAGTTGGCGATAAAGTTATTGTCGCTAAGAAGCCCTCGAAAAGAAAGACAGAGCTTAAGGAAAGTGAAATTGAGCATCGGGAGCGTTTTAAAGAAGCGGTAGTTTATGCAGATGCAGCCATGGCTGATCCTATTCTAAAAGAACTTTATCTTGCTTATAAGAAACCTGGTGTTTCTGCACGAAGCGCTGCTTTGGGTGACTTCTTCACTGTGCCTAAAATCAAGACAGTAAATGTGGAGGATTATGCTGGCAAAGTGAACGATTTAATTACAGCAAGAGTTACTGAGGTTTATGAAATCGCATCTGTTAGGATAGAAATTCTGAAAGCAGATGGTAGTCCGCTGGAAAGTGGAGATGCGATGCTGAGTGCAAATGGGCTCGACTGGACCTACAAAGCAAAGTCAGTAAATAATAGTCTCACCGGTACAAAAATCATTGTGTCTGCAAAAGATCCAGCAGGCAACAGTGCGTTGCAGGAAGTGATGTTATAATCTCTCGTAGCGGTTCCTGAGAAGGAATCGCTACTTATTTACTGAAATGAAATTATGAACCTTAACTAATTTATGGCGTATGAAAAAAATCGAATTAGGAATTTGTACAACGGGAGGAGCGATCCTTAGCACCTTCGCAATCTCCACCAATGATTTGCTTCGGACTGTAGTATTTGCGGCGATCGGAGCGATAATAAGTTTCCTTATAACCAGTTTTATGAAATGGATTTTTCATAAAAAACAAGAAAAATAAGGTGTTCAAAGCTTGAAATCGACTGCGAGCTGTTTAAATGTAGAAAAGTTTATACGTGAATTCGACAATAAATTCGCAGTTTATAAGGGCACAGGAGCCTTTCGCGGCCTTAGGCATAGCGTTAACCAAAGAGCATTATTCAGTGTAAATCAACATTTTGTTTTTAACCTGAGTTCGATTCGCCCAATCCCACCGGCGAGCTAACAATAAAGGAACAACAGATTTTAGTGCGTATTAATTTTAACACAGAGAGCACGGAGGAGGCGCAAAGGGCACATAGAATTTCTGACAACAAAGGGTTTAAGCGAAGCTTAAAAAGAGACCACAGAGACAGGCGCTTAATGGGCAGTTTGTATAGAACTACAATATGTATTTGCAAGCTATATTTCTTGCCCTCTGCGTTAAAACCTGCATCAATTACTTATATTCAAAAAAACTAAACGATGAGTATCCGTATTTCCTTTGTTCTACAAAGTTGGGATGCTTATCCAGTCTTTTAACAGTAGGATGCTCTACTATAAGCAAGCCGTTAGGACTAAGAAGCTTCTTTCGAAAAACAACCTCAGGAATTAATGGTATTTGTGGAATATCAAAAGGAGGATCGGCAAAAATAAGATCAAATTTTTCTGTCTCCTGTTCCAGGAATTTAAAAACATCTGCTTTGTAAGCTTTAATGTTTGTAAGTCCGTGTTGCTGTGCAGTGTTTTTTAGGAAATTATAGCAGCCTGTATTTTTATCAACCGAAACAATTTCCATACATCCGCGGGAAGCAAACTCTAATGATAAGCTACCTGTTCCGCTAAACAGATCCAGAACCCTTAACTCCTCAAAATCATATTGATTATTCAGAATGTTAAAGAGCGCCTCTTTGGCCATATCCGTAGTAGGGCGCACTGGCAGATTGGGCGGAGGACTAATTCTGATTCCTTTTAACTTCCCGCCAATTATTCGCATAAATATAAATTGAATAAGGTAAAGAACTGGTGCTCTGGCACCTGATTAAAGGCTGCACTTAACCTCGCCAGGCGGATATTGCTGGCAAATGAAACTTTGGAATAATATTTTTCAACCCTTTTAAAGAGTAAGCTTTCGCGATCAATATCACCCGAAAGGATCACTTCAAGATCAGCTTCATTTAAGCCAAGCTGCTGGAGAACAAATAACAGGTAATAATTAAAATCGTCGGGGCTACTTAATGGGAAGATATTGTAATACTGAACAATTTGGTTGTTGATCAGCAGAAATTCGAAAGAGGAATCATTAAATTGCAGAATTAGCTTTTCGCCCTGGTAATTGTACATAATGCCATCGATCAGAGGTTCTGCCTGCGAATAAACCTTAGCTTCGGGTAGTACTTCAAAAAGAGTCTCTGTAATCTCTTCCCGAAAGGTAAACACATTGCTGATTCCCGCTTTTCGAATGCGACTCACCCGTGCCTTGTCTGAAGGACTTGCTGCAAATAATCCTTTGTAGATATGCAAGTTGTCCTCAGAAAACAACTCATCCGGAATAAAAGTGAAGTTGAAGGTTTCCACCTGGATTTTAACACTTTTATAGTTCAGCTTAAGATAAGAGTTTTCAGCAAAAAGTTCATCAACGGTTTCCGTCAGCGACATTTGAAGAGCAGTGTCATAAAGCGCAGTAACCTTTTTCTCTTCATTTATAATAGCATATGAAAGTCTTTTCGGGCTTACTTTGATAAGTAATTCAGAGCTTTCTGCCGGGTTTAAATCGAAGTTGGGGTCTTTAAGGTGAATCGTACCTATGTTATTCATTAGAGCAAAACTAATTATTTAATTGTGCATTTTCCAGCACCACCTTTGATTAATACTCGGGAGACGGAGTTGCGAGTTCCTGTGGGAATTGGTTGGATTTAAGGTGGAGATGTTCGGAGGAGTCTTAAGAAGCCTTTTTCTGGCACCACGGTTCATCATAAGTGGTACATGATGAAACCTTAAACACAATTTGTACACTCTGGTAATCAAACCCAACCTCAGTTCAAAGCTAATGGCCCTCGTACTTTGGCAAAGAGCCGGAAGCAGAATGCCCTTGTCAATAGGCGTTGTGCAGAAGGAAGGGGGCATCAGCTGGTTTGCGAAGCGGGGGTACGTGCGACAACAGGGGCGAAGCAGGTGCGGCACCCGAGCGATTGACAAGGGCATTCGAGCGCTGCCCAGTGCGACAAAGGCTCCTTGCCAAAGTACAAGGCTTTTGGTTCTTTTGGCCCACAAAAGAACTAGGCCCAGCCGACCATGAGGCGATGATGATCAGAATAAAAAACTCGGAAAATTGCTAAAATGCAACATAGACTCCCTGAGCGCTAAAAAAAATGAATGTCATTTACAGAATTTACAAAGCTGTGCCCATTTCGGGACGAGCTAAATGTGATTTCTTAAGCATGTCCCCAATTTCCATCTTTTTAATTTTTACTTTTAACACCTTATGAATTTCGCATCCCTCTTAAACTCTCAGTTCAGCAATACCCCAACAGCTCAGCAGTTTGAAGTATTTCATCAACTGGAGAAGTTCGTACAGTCGAATGCGGGAGATGAATGCTTTGTGCTGAGAGGATACGCCGGCACCGGGAAAACCACTATCATTGGCGCATTAGTGAAAGCACTTCCCAAAGCAGGGTGTCGCACTATGTTATTGGCGCCCACGGGAAGAGCGGCTAAGGTAATAACAAACTATTCCGGAAAGAAAGCCTTTACGATCCACAAAAAAATCTACAGGAAAAAGTCGGCGATGGATTTGGATGCAGGTTTTGTATTAGGACAAAATACAGCAGTCAATACCATATTTATTGTTGATGAAGCCTCGATGATCTCCGATGAATCAGCCGATTTTAGCCGCAATAGTTTACTACAGGACCTGATAGAATACGTGTTTAGTGGCGAGAATTGTAAACTAATGCTGGTTGGCGATACTGCACAGCTTCCGCCTGTTGGTTCTCAGGAGAGTCCGGCCTTAAACACAAGGCATCTAAAAGACAATTACTACCTCAATTTGTACGCCTATGAATTAACCGACGTGGTAAGGCAGCAGAAGGAATCGGGCATACTGCATAATGCCACCAATATCCGGGAGTTGATTAGAAAAGGAGAGGAGGTTTTCCCTAAACTAGACGTTCGGCCTTATAAAGATATTTATAGTATGACCGGCGAACGTCTGCCAGAAGGCCTCCATTATGCTTACGACAAGTACGGTATAGAAAATTCGCTCGTGATATGCCGGTCCAACAAAAGTGCTAATAACTTCAATCAGCAGATTCGTAACAGGATATTATATCGGGAGGAGGAGCTGACTGGGGGAGATTATCTGATGGTAGTTAGGAATAACTATTACTGGCTTCAGCAACAAGATGAGAAAAATAGCTCTTTTATAGCTAATGGCGATATTGCGAAAGTTAGGAAAGTGCGTAATACAGAGGAAATGTACGGTTTTCGTTTCGCTAATGTTGTGCTGGAGTTTATCGATTATCCCGATGAGGAACCTTTAACCTGCAAGGTAATGCTGGAGACGTTGTACTCCGATTCTCCAAGCTTACCTGGAACTGATAATCAGCGTTTTTTTCATGCAGTAATGGAAGATTATGCCGACATCCCCGATAAAAGAAAGCGGATGGAGGAGCTGAAAAAGAATCCCTATTACAATGCCCTCCAGGTTAAATTTGCCTATGCGGTAACCTGCCACAAAGCCCAGGGCGGACAGTGGGATGCTGTGTTTGTGGATCAGGGCTATTTAACCGAAGAGATGCTGAATACAGACTTTTTAAGGTGGCTATACACGGCAGTAACCCGCCCAACAAAAGAACTTTTTCTGGTAAATTTTAGTCAGGAGTTTTTCAGTTAAGAGAGGGTATTAATGTATTAGCCGTTAGAATTCCAACTGCAAAATTATTGCTTGTACTCTAAAGGCGGAATATCCACCTCCGCCTATCGGCACCTCCCCGATGAAAAATCGGGACAGGGCCGCCGGAGGAGGACAGTTTTAATCAGCTGTTTGCTAAATCGAAAAGCTGTTTTTCAATCGAAAGGTCCCACGAACCAAGTCAAGTAGATAAGCTTATGAAAAAAACGAAAAAATACCCTCGTACAAAAATTCCCCCCTGATCAGAACTAAGTGCCCTCGTGCTTTGGCGAAGAGCCCGGCTAAAAATCGTATTGCTAACAGGCCACGAGCGACGGATAGGTGCATCAGTTGGTTCGCGAAGCGCTGGTCTGTGCGACATCAGGGGCGAAGCAGGTGCGGCACCCGAGCGGTTAGCAATACGATTTGTGCAGTAGCCCGTGCGAAAAGGGCTCCTTGCCAAAGCACAAGGCTTTTGGTTCTTTTGGCCCACAAAAGAACTAGGCCCAGCCGGCCATGAGGCGAAAGTGGATCGAAGCCGAAAACGTCCGACTTAAGCAGCTAAGTTCATCATAAAAGCTATTTAGTGATATTCTTAAGGACGCGAACCATACCACATAAAAGCTATCCGTATCTCAGTTCCCCTCAGTGGTTACCTCCACAAGCATCAACCTAATTAAAGCTAATCAAAAAAGTAGTCCCAACATCAGGCGTACTCTCCACTTCAATATTACCTCCCATAGCAACCACTTGGGCCTTAGTGATATACAAACCCACACCCTTACTGCTCGTACTGTCATGAAAAGTTTGATAGATACCAAAGATATTCTCCCCATGTTTCTTCAGGTCAATACCCAGGCCATTATCCTTCACCTCCATAAAGATTTTGCCATTAATCGTATAGGTCTTCACCGAAATCTTAGGAATTCGCTTCTGACTCCGGTATTTGATAGCATTGGCAATAAGGTTTTGAAGGATACTTTCCAGATAGGTTTTTGGATACTTGATCGAAGGAGCTTCCGAGAAATCGTAATTTAGAACCACGTTCGATTTTTTAATATCTGCCGAAAGGTTTTTCACAACCTGACTATACACCTGTTTAAATGTAAGCTGCTCTTGTACCGCATATGATTCATGTTTGCTTCTCAGCATTTCGATCAGATCATCCAGCTTAACGATCAGGTTGTCGGCCACTTCCTTGATGATTTCCATCAGGTTGTTCTTCTCATCTTCTTCGTCTGATTCTTCGTAAAGCTGCAACAATGCTATCAGGTTAACGCCAGGAGAACGAAGGTCGTGAGATGCTACATAGGCAAACCGTTCCAGCTCGTGGTTTTGTTTAATCAAATCCTGACTTAAGCTTTGAAGTTCACTTTTCTGGTCTTCCAGTATCTGATTCTTGTTTTCAACCTCTTTAAAAAGTTCAGAGATCTTTTCCCTGTTTTGTACAATGCTGATAAGAGATATAATAACAATTACCAGTAGAACCCAGTTACTGATAACCGAAAAAACCTGAGTACGCTTAGTGAGTTTTTCTATAGATGCATTACTCTTACTCAGCTTCTCCTTTTCTATCGTAATAATTTGGTTTATAACGATCCTCAGTTCTTTCATCACCTTCTGGCTCGAAAGACTTTGTACTTTAATTAAAGCATTTGCTGGCTGACCCTTATCATGCAGGGAAATCGTCTCAGTCAGTTCATTTCGCTTTATCCGGATTAGCTGATTCAGATTAAGCAAATTCTGTTGCTGTGCCGGATTTTCACCCAAGGCTGAATATAGATTCAGATAAACATCATTCAATCGTTTCTCAGCTTCTTTGTAGGGGCGCAGATAGGCGGTGTCATGAGTAAGCAGATAGCCCCACTGGCCGGTTTCAGCATCTTTAATGTTATCGAGTAAGAAATTAGTAGTTTCAAGTATCTCATAAGTTTTTCTGGATGCTTCATAGTTACGTGCATTCCTCGACGATTGCATCAGAAAAAAGATGGTGTTTACCACAATTATTACAATTGTAGCCCCGATAAGATAGTAAATGCGCTGAGCATTCTTCATAGTCAGGTTTTGAGGTAGAAGCTTTATACGTTTGGTTGTTGGAAAAGTTAGAAAAAAAATAAAAATAATAGTTCTCGTATTTATGGGATGTTTCTCATTCTCAGTTTTTAAGGAAATTTTCGGGTAGGGGTTTGCAGATGTTGTAAGAAAAGATGCCCTCAGTCGTAGCCGGACGGAGGGCCTTGTATTTTTAGTTACTGTAAACCATCCTGATAAAGGAAGCCAGTTTGTCTTTCATCTGGCGTCTGTCTACAATAAAATCAAGGAAACCATGCTCCAGTACAAATTCTGAAGTTTGAAATCCTTTTGGAAGATCTTTTTTTATGGTTTCTTTAATAACCCTTGGTCCTGCAAAACCGATCAATGCTCCTGGTTCTGCGATATTTATGTCACCCAGCATAGCATAAGATGCGGTAACACCACCAGTTGTAGGGTCAGTCATTAAAGAGATATACGGAATACCTGCTTTAGCTAAAAGAGCTAGTTTGGCAGAAGTTTTCGCCATTTGCATCAGCGAAAAGGCAGCCTCCATCATGCGTGCTCCTCCTGATTTTGAAATCAAAAGGAAAGGGATTTTATGTTGGATACTATAATCAATAGAACGGGCAATTTTCTCACCAACAACCGAACCCATAGATCCGCCGATAAAGCTAAAATCCATGCAGGCAATTACAAGGTCTAGATCGTTGATTTTTCCATGTCCTGCCTTAATTGCATCGCCAAGGCCGGTTTTTGCATAACTTTCATTAAGTCTTTCAGTATATTTCTTAGAGTCTGAAAAGTTAAGCGGGTCGCCTGAACGTAAATTAGGGAATAATTCGGTGTATTGATTGTCGTCGAAAAGTATAGAGAAGTATTCTTTAGATCCGATTCTGAGGTGATAACTACAATAGTGACAAACGTATTTATGCTCTACCTGCTCTGCATAATGCAAAGGTTTTTTGCATTGCGGACATTTATTCCAAATGCCATCAGGTGCCTCTTTTTTATCTTCAGTAGATGTGAAAATTCCTTTTTTCTCTCTTTTAAACCAAGCCATGTCTTTGGAAATAAACGGCTACAAATAAACGAATTTTCTGTGAAAGTCTGTTTTGTTTTTTAATGGCCACAGAGAAGCCCTTTAATTCGCTTTTTTATAGATATTGAGACTAGTGTGCGGACATGTTTTTTAAGAAAAAGGACAGTTTAAATACCATAAGTGCTAATTTTCTGATTTGGATCTCGTATACTAAGCGTAAAATTCCTATTTTCGGCACTGTAAAGAGGAACAAAAATGAATTTAAAAAATTACAAAGGAGTACTATACGGCGATGCTGTACAGGAACTGTTTGAGCAAGCTAAAAAACATCAATTTGCATTACCTGCAGTAAATGTTATTGGAACTAATTCAATAAATGCGGTAATGGAAACTGCAAAAGCGGTTAATTCGCCTGTTATTATCCAGTTATCAAATGGTGGTGCGCAGTTTTATGCTGGAAAGTCTCTGAACAATGAAAAGCTGGAAGCATGCATTTTAGGTGCAGTTTCCGCCGCTCGTCACGTTCATTTATTAGCGGAGCATTATGGAGTTGCAGTAATTCTTCATACAGACCATGCTGCTAAAAAATTATTACCATGGATCGATGGATTGTTAGCTCATGGCGAACGTTTCCATCAGCAAACTGGTAAACCATTGTTTTCATCTCACATGCTTGATCTTTCTGAAGAGTCAATTGAGGAAAACCTGGAAATCAGTAAAAAATATCTTGAGCGTATGAAAGCTTTAGGTATGACTATCGAGATCGAACTTGGTGTAACAGGTGGTGAGGAAGATGGTGTAGATAACTCGGATGTAGACAGCTCGAAGTTGTATACTCAACCAGAAGAAGTTGCTTACGCTTATAAAGAGCTTAGCAGCATTAGCCACAGATTTACTGTAGCAGCTGCGTTTGGTAACGTACATGGTGTTTATAAACCAGGTAACGTAAAACTTTCTCCGATCATCCTTAAAAATTCTCAGGATTATATCAAAAAAGAATTAGGTCTTGAAGCAGAGAAACCGATCAACTTTGTATTCCACGGTGGTTCAGGTTCGTCTCAGGAAGAAATCAGAGAAGCAATTTCTTACGGAGCTATCAAAATGAACATTGATACAGACATGCAGTGGGCATTCTGGGAAGGTATTCATGATTACTACGAAGCAAAAAGGGATTACTTACAAGGACAGATCGGTAATCCTGAAGGAGCTGATTCTCCAAATAAGAAGTATTATGATCCACGTGTTTGGTTACGTAAAGGCGAAGACACTTTCGTTAAACGTTTAACTCAGGCATTCGCAGATTTGAACTGTTTAGACGTAAATTCTAAACTTTAATCTGAAAAAGATTGTTTTATTAACCCTCGCTGATAACTTCAACGGGGGTTTTTTGTTGGATGTAAGAAGCTGTTAGAATGGATGAGTGTGAAAGGCCTGGTTTAGGCTAAGAGGGGAAATAATATCTTCTTAAACAGTTTCTACATTATCATTGAATATAAAATCTTATGAAAGGTAATTTTTTCGAAAAGTTCGCCAACTGGGCTACAAAATTTACTGGAAGTTCTGTCGCATTTATAAGTGCAGCCGCAATCGTTGTCCTTTGGGCAGTAACAGGCCCCTTTTTCGGTTATTCTGAAACCTGGCAATTGGTAATTAACACAGGGACTACAATAATCACATTCCTGATGGTATTTCTTATTCAGAAAGCTCAGAACAAAGACTCTAAGGCAATTCAATTGAAATTGAATGAACTGATTGCTTCTAGCAGCAAAGCCAGTAATCGTATGGTGGATGTAGAGGATCTTACTGAAGCCGAACTTGATGCTTTGCATCAGTTTTATGCAAAACTGGCCGATCTTGCGAAGAAAGATAAGGAAACCAGTATTCATACATCGCACTCTAATGAAGCTGCAATGAAAAGACATATACTAAAGGCAAACAGAGAAAGCAGGTTGGAGGGAGGAGAGGAAAATTAGCTCCTTGTTATGCTAAACCTATAAGGTTTTCGAAACTTATAGGTTTTTATGCGATTTGCAATAGAAATAAATCGTCTAGGATTTTATAAGTATGGTTATTAGACGATTAGGTAATGTTATGCTAAACCTATAAGGTTTTCGAAACCTTATAGGTTTTTATGCGAGTTGCAATAAAAACAAATCGTCTAGGATGTTAATGCTAAACCTATAAGGTTTTCGAAACCTTATAGGTTTTTATGCGAATTGCAATAGAGAAACTAAAAAACAGTTTGTCCTTTTTGATACTTTTCAGGTTCTTCCACTACGAGAGGTTTGCGTTTGAACTTACCAATGATCAACCTTGTCCCGCGGTCTAAGCTGAAATAGCTCCATACCCAGTTTACAAGAACTACCAGCTTGTTACGGAAACATGCTAAACCTATAAGGTTTTCGAAACCTTATAGGTTTTTATGCGAATTGCAATAGAGAAACTAAAAAACAGTTTGTCCTTTTTGATACTTTTCAGGTTCTTCCACTACGAGAGGTTTGCGTTTGAACTTACCAATGATCAACCTTGTCCCGCGGTCTAAGCTGAAATAGCTCCATACCCAGTTTACAAGAACCACCAGCTTGTTACGGAAACCAACAAGGGTAATCAAATGGACAAACATCCATACAAACCAGGCAAATACGCCCTGGAAACGAATTTTGCCAATATCAACTACAGCACGGTTACGTCCTACGGTAGCCATCGAACCTTTGTCAAAGTATTTGAATGGCTCAGGTTCTTCGTTGTTGAAGATCTTAAGGATGTTTTTGGCAAGATGCTTACCTTGCTGCACAGCTACCGGAGCAACACCCGGATGTCCGAATGGGAACTCCTCAGTTTGCATAGCAGCACAATCGCCGATGGCAAAAATATCTTTGAATCCGTCAATCCGGTTTATGGTATCTACTTTTATCCTGCCGCCACGAACAATTTTGTCCTGTGGAATACCCTGAGGGAAGGCTCCTTTTACACCGGCAGACCATAATACGTTTTTGGTGATGATATCCTGTCCGTTTGAAAGCTTAATCACCTCGCCGTCATAAGAGTTCAGTTTAACATCCGTTAAAACCGTAACGCCCATTTCTTCCAAAAACTCTTTAGCATGTCCTTGGGATTGTGGCGACATTGGGCCCAGTAATACCTGTGCACCTTCTACCAGATAAATATGCACCTGGGAAATATCCAGATCTGGGTAGTCCTTCTTTAAAACATGTCGTTTTAACTCAGAAAGTGCGCCAGATAATTCCACACCTGTAGGACCGCCCCCTACAACCACGAAGTTTAATAAACCCGCTCTTTTTACAGGATCAGTCTCAATAAGAGCTTCTTCCAGGTTCTGTAACAACATATTCCGAAGGTTCAATGCTTCAGGAATAGACTTCATCGGCATCGTATAATGTTCCAGTTCCTTGGAGCCAAAGTAGTTAGAGTCCGAGCCTGTTGCCAGGATAAGATAATCGTAGAAGAACTCACCAATTGTGGTGGTGATCGCTTTTCTTTCCGGATGTATTTGCTTTACTTCAGCTACTCTAAAACTGAAGTTTTTCTGGCCTTTAAATATCTTGCGTAAAGGGAAGGCAATTGAATCTGCTTCAAGCCCGCCAGTAGCAACCTGGTACAATAAGGGTTGAAATGTGTGATAATTGTGCTTGTCTAACATCAGTATCTGCACATCTTTTTCCTGAAGTTTTTTTGCTAACTGAATACCACCGAATCCGCCTCCTACAATAACTACTTTCGGGAAATTCACTGAAGATTGTCTATCTGCCATCTTAAGAATTACAAGAATTTAATTTTATAATAACCTTGTTTGAGCTAAAATGTTGAGAAATTAAGAGGTTCGCAACAGAATTTAGTTTTTGTTTTGTTTTTTGCAAAAATACGGTTTTTTCTTTAATAAAAAAGGCCTGTTCCTGCTTAACCTATAAGGTTTCCAAAACCTTATAGGTTTTTAGCAGATGGAAGAGGCGAAGGAAAGGCCTTATAGGGACCCTATCGGCAATGATGGAAGCAGGTATCGTGTATTCGTCCT
>Ga0307408_100002099_pt1 | contig 14348 bp, 10 predicted proteins | sample 322Cmetagenome_FD_202116 | JGI IMG/M metagenome (GOLD analysis project Ga0307408, IMG submission 202116) | Maize rhizosphere microbial communities from greenhouse at UC Davis, California, United States - 322HYB-C-3 | ecosystem: Host-associated > Plants > Roots > Rhizosphere > Soil | place...
AGCCCGTGGAAGCCGTGGCCAGCGATGCCTTGAATGTGCGCAAGCTGCTGGACGGCAAGGTGCGCGGCATCGTGATCGACAGGAATGTGCTGGCCTATACCCTGATGCGCATGGGCGGCGCGCCGCAGGTGCAGATCAGTTCCCGCCCCATAGGCCTGCTGCCGCTGCATGTCTGCTTCAAGCGCACCCCGGCGGCGCTGGCCATGCGCGATGCGTTTGACCAGGCGCTCAAGAGCAACGACCCGGTGGCGCTGGAGACCGAGTACTTCCAGACCTTTACCAGCGCCGCGCGCAGGCCTTAGGCCGCTCGAGCTGGTGAGAGCCGGGGTGGTCGATAGGCCACCGTTCCATGCACAAAGCCGCGGCCCCTCACCCCACCCTCTCCCCAGAGGGGCGAGGGAGTCAAGATGCACTGCCTCCTGGCCAAAGCGACCCGATGTCGCAATTTGCATATTGCTTGACGTAATTGGCACTGTGGTGCTCGCGGTTGGACACGAAGATTGCCCCATCGCGAATCCTCCGATCCACCCAGGAGCCACCCATGTTCAGCTACACACAGCAGTCCCTCAGCAACGTCGATCCCGACCTGTGGGCCATCATCCAGAAGGAACACCAGCGCCAGGAGCAGCACATCGAGCTGATCGCCAGCGAGAACTACACCTCGCCGGCCGTGATGGCCGCGCAAGGCAGCCAGCTCACCAACAAGTACGCCGAGGGCTACCCCGGCCGCCGCTACTACGGCGGCTGCGAGTATGTGGACCAGGCCGAGCAGCTCGCGCTGGACCGCGTGCGCCAGCTCTTCGGCGCCGACAGACATGGCTGGGCCGCCAATGTGCAACCGCACTCGGGCGCGCAGGCCAACGAGGCGGTGTTCATGGCCACGATGAAGCCGGGCGACACCTTCATGGGCATGAGCCTGGCCGAGGGCGGCCACCTCTCGCACGGCATGGCGCTGAACATGAGCGGCAAGTGGTTCAACGTGGTGAGCTACGGCCTCAATGACAAGGAAGAGATCGATTACGACGCGATGGAACGCAAGGCCCATGAGAGCCGGCCCAAGATCATCATCGCCGGCGCCTCGGCCTATGCCCTGCGCATTGACTTCGAGCGCTTCGCCAAGGTGGCCAAGGACGTCGGCGCGCTGCTGATGGTCGACATGGCGCACTACGCCGGCCTGATCGCGGCGGGCGAATACCCCAACCCGATTCCCCACGCCGACATCGTGACCTCCACCACGCACAAAAGCCTGCGCGGCCCGCGCGGCGGCATCATCCTGATGAAGCCTGAACTCGAGAAGGCGATCAACAGCGCCATCTTCCCCGGCCTGCAGGGTGGCCCGCTCATGCATGTGATCGCCGCCAAGGCGGCCGCCTTCAAGGAGGCGCTGTCGCCCGAGTTCAAGGCCTACCAGCAACAGGTGGTCAAGAATGCCGCCGCATTGGCCGAGACGCTGGTGCAGCGCGGCCTGCGCATCGTCTCGGGCCGCACCGAAAGCCATGTGATGCTGGTGGACCTGCGCGCCAAGGGCATGACCGGCAAGGCCGCCGAAGCCCTGCTCGGCGATGCGCACATCACGGTCAACAAGAACGCCATCCCCAACGACCCTGAAAAGCCGATGGTGACCAGCGGCGTGCGCCTGGGCTCTCCTGCCATGACGACGCGCGGCTTCAAGGAAAACGAAGCCCGCATGGTCGGCAACCTGATCGCTGACCTGCTGGACAAGCCCAACGACGAGGCCAACACCGCCGCGGTGCGCGCCAAGGTGGGAGCGCTGACGCGCGACTTCCCGGTCTACCGCTGAGTTCCGCGCGGCTTCCATTCAAGCGACCTCCATGCCACTCAGCACATTCGATCTGTTCAAGATCGGTATCGGGCCCAGCAGCTCGCACACCGTCGGGCCCATGCGCGCCGCCGCCCTGTTCGCCAACGCCCTGAAAGACGGCGGGCAGCTGGAGGCCGTGCGGCGCATCCGCTGCGAGCTTTACGGCTCCCTGGGCGCGACCGGCAAGGGCCACGGCAGCGACAGGGCCGTCATCCTGGGCCTGGAAGGCGAGCAGCCCGACCTCATAGACCCGGCCGCCATCGCGCCGCGCCTGGAGCAGATCCGCGGCGCGCAGTCGCTGCGCCTGGCCGGCAGCCATGCCATCGCCTTCCTGGAGCGCGAAGACCTGCTGTTCAAGCGCAAGGCCTTGCCCTTTCACGCCAACGGCATGATGCTCACCGCGCTGGACGGCGACGGCCAGGTGCTGCTGGAGAAGACTTACTACTCGGTGGGCGGCGGTTTTGTGGTCAGCCATGACGCCGAGGGCCAGCCCGCGCTGGTGCCGGAGTCCACGGCCATCCCCTTTCCCTTCACCACCGGCGACGAGCTGCTGCAGCGCTGCGCCGAAAGCGGCCTGAGCATCGCCAAGCTGATGTGGCGCAACGAACTGGCCTGGCGCGATGAAGAGGCCGTTCGCCAGGGCCTGCTGCGCATCTGGGACGTGATGCAGGCCTGCGTCAAGCGCGGCATCTCCACCGAGGGCACCTTGCGCGGCGGCTTCAACGTCAAGCGGCGCGCGGCCGAGCTGTACCGCGACCTGACGGCGCACCCGGAGGCGGCGTTGCGCGATCCGCTGCAGGTGCTGGACTGGGTCAATCTGTACGCGCTGGCGGTCAATGAAGAAAATGCCGGCGGCGGCCGCGTCGTCACCGCGCCGACCAACGGCGCGGCCGGCATTGTGCCGGCGGTGCTGCATTACTACACGCGCTTTGTGCCCGGCGCCAACGACCAGGGCGTCATCGACTTCCTGCTCACCGCCGCGGCCATCGGCATCCTCTACAAGGAAAACGCCTCCATCTCCGGCGCCGAAGTCGGCTGCCAGGGCGAGGTCGGCGTGGCCTGCTCGATGGCGGCCGGCGCGTTGGCGCAGGTCATGGGCGGCACGCCCGAGCAGGTGGAGAACGCGGCCGAGATCGGCATGGAACACCACCTGGGCCTGACCTGCGACCCGGTGGGCGGGCTGGTGCAGATCCCCTGCATCGAGCGCAACGCCATCGCCTCCGTCAAGGCCATCAACGCCGCGCGCATGGCGCTGCACGGCGACGGGACGCATTTCGTCAGCCTCGACAAGGTCATCAAGACCATGCGCGAGACCGGGGCCGACATGATGACGAAATACAAGGAAACCTCGCGCGGCGGGTTGGCTGTGAACATTGTGGAGTGTTAGATGAGCTCCCCCCTGCGCCCCGGATCTGCAAGCGTGCCTGGATTCTTACCCCTCTCCCTCTGGGAGAGGGTGGGGGTGAGGGCCGGACGGCAGACGATAAGCCGCCGCTCCATGCCCAGGCCGCCGGCCCTCACCCTAGCCCTCTCCCAGGGGGAGAGGGGACAAAAGGCATGACAGCTGAATAGATCGAGATAGATCGAGAGAAATCGAGAGAAGGAACCGCTATGCAGAATTTTTCAATCTGGTCGCTGCTGCGCAACGCCATGTCCTACCACGAGGGCTGGGAAAAGCAGTGGAAATCTCCCGAACCCCAGCGTGAGTACGACGTGGTGGTGGTGGGCGGCGGCGGCCACGGCCTGGCCACGGCCTATTACCTGGCCAAGGAACACGGCGTGCGCAATGTCGCCGTCCTTGAACGCGGCTACCTGGGCGGCGGCAACACCGCGCGCAACACCACCATCGTGCGCTCCAACTACCTGTGGGACGAATCCACGGCGCTGTATGAAAAATCCATGAAGCTGTGGGAGGGCCTGTCGCAGGACCTCAACTACAACGTGATGTTCAGCCAGCGCGGCGTGCTGAACCTGGGCCACACGCTGCAGGAAATGCGCGACATCGAGCGGCGCGTCAATGCCAACCGCCTGAACGGCGTGGACGGCGAAGTCGTCACACCCGAGCAGATCAAGGAGATGATTCCCTTCATCAACCTGAACACACGCTACCCGGTGCTGGGCGCCTCGCTGCAGCGGCGCGGCGGCGTGGCGCGCCACGATGCGGTGGCCTGGGGCTTTGCGCGCGCGGCCGACGCGCTGGGCGTGCACATGATCCAGAACTGCGAGGTCACCGGCCTGCGCCGCCAGGACGGCGCCATCACCGGCGTTGAAACCGCCAAGGGCTTCATCAAGGCGAAGAAGGTGGCCATCGTCGCCGCCGGCCATTCCAGCGTGATCGCCAGCATGGCCGACATCCGCCTGCCGGTCGAAAGCCACCCGCTGCAGGCGCTGGTGTCGGAGCCGCTCAAGCCCATCTTCCCGAACGTGCTGATGAGCAATGCCATCCATGCCTACATCAGCCAGTCCGACAAGGGCGACCTGGTGATAGGCGCCGGCATCGACCAGTACAACGGCTACGGCCAGCGCGGCAGCTTCCACACCATCGAACACACCTTGCAGGCCATCGTCGAGATGTTCCCCATCTTCTCGCGCGTGCGCATGAACCGGCAGTGGGGCGGCATTGTCGACGTCACGCCGGACGCCTGCCCCATCATCGGCCTGACGCCGGTCAAGGGCCTGTACATCAACTGCGGCTGGGGCACGGGCGGCTTCAAGGCCACGCCGGGCTCGGGCTGGGTCATGGCCCACACCGTGGCGCAGGACCGGCCGCATGCGCTCAACGAGGCGCTGTCGCTGGACCGCTTCCACAGCGGCCACCTGATCGACGAACACGGTGCCGCCGGCGTCGCACACTGAGGAACAAAAACCATGTTGCAAATCAACTGCCCCTGGTGCGGCGCCCGCGCCGAAAGCGAATTTTCCTGCGGCGGCGAGGGCGGCATTGTCCGGCCCCTCGAAACCGAAGGCATGAGCGACGCGCAATGGGGCGACTACGTCTTCATGCGCAAGAACCCCAAAGGCCTGCATTACGAGCAGTGGCGCCATTCCAGCGGCTGCGGCCGCTGGTTCAACGCGCTGCGCGACACCGTGAGCTACAAGTTTGAAGCCACCTGGAAAGTCGGCGAGCAGCCGCCCGCGGTGGCCGCCCCTTATGTCCACACCGGAGACACCCAATGAGCGCGCGCCTTTCCACAGGCGGTCGGATAGACCGCCAGCAGCTTGTGAACTTCACCTTCAACGGGCGCGCCTACCAGGGCCTGGCCGGCGACACGCTGGCCTCGGCCTTGCTGGCCAACGGCGTGTCGCTGGTGGCGCGCAGCTGGAAGTACCACCGACCGCGCGGCATCCTGTCGGCCGGGGTGGAAGAGCCCAACGCGCTGGTCCAGCTGTTTGACGGCGCGCGCACCGTGCCCAATGCGCGCATGACCGAGGTCGCGCTGGTCGAAGGCCTGAGCGCGCGCTCCATCCACGCCAGCCCCAGCATCGAGTTTGACCTCAAGGCCGTCAACGGCTGGTTCTCGCGCCTGATCCCGGCCGGGTTTTATTACAAGACCTTCATGGCTTCGCAGGCCGCGTGGCACTTCTTCGAGAAGCACATCCGCGCGTCCAGCGGCCTGGGCTCTTCGCCCACCGAGAGCGATCCCGACCGCTATGACAAGCGCTATGCGCATTGCGACGTGCTGGTGGTCGGCGCCGGCATCGCGGGCCTGACGGCCGCGCTCGCCGCCGGCCGCTCCGGCGCGCGCGTGATGCTGTGCGACGAGCAGGCCGAACCTGGCGGCTGGCTGCTGGCCAGCGACGAACTCATCGACCAGATGCCGGCCGCGCAATGGGTGGCAAAAGCCCTGGCGGAACTCGCAACCATGCCGGAAGTGACGCTGCTGCCGCGCACCACCGCCTTTGGCTACCAGGACCACGACCTGGTGACGCTGGTCGAGCGCCGTGGCGACCACCTGCCTGCCCGGCAGGCGCCCGTGTTCCGCGAGCGGCTGTGGCGTGTGCGCGCCAAGCAGGTGGTGCTGGCTACCGGTGCGCACGAAAGGCCGCTGGTCTTCGGCAACAACGACCTGCCCGGCGTGATGCTGGCCGGCGCCGTCTCCACCTATGTGCGCCGCTACGCCGTGCTGCCGGGGCGCAACGCGGTCGTCTTCACCAACAACGACGCGGGCTATGACGCCGCGCTGGCCCTCCAGGAAGCGGGCGCCGCGGTCAGGGTGATAGACGCTCGCCCGGTTCCCCGCGGCACGCTGAGCCAGCGCGCCGCCAGCGCCGGCATTGAAATCCTTCCGGGCCATGTCATCACCGAAGCCCGTGGCGGCAAACGTGTCGCCTCGGTGCTGGTCCAGGGCATAGACGCGCAGGACCGGCTGACCGGCTCCACGCGCACCCTGGCCTGCGACCTGGTGGCGGTGTCCGGCGGTTTCAGCCCCGTGATCCACCTGCAGTCCCAGGCCGGCAGCAAGGCCGTCTGGGATGAGCCGCGCGCCGCTTTCCTGCCGGGCAAGCCCGCGCAGTCCGAGCGCTCGGCCGGCGCCTGCCTGGGCATGCAGACCCTGGGCGACTGCGCCCGCAGCGGCGTGTCCGCCGGCACGGCGGCGGCCCAGGCTTTGGGATTCACCGCGCCCGCGATGGCCGCACCCAGCGTCGCGGCCAGCGATGCCGGCGACCTGCGGCCGCTGTGGCTGGTGCCGCATGCCAAAGGCGTGAGCCGCGCGCCCAAACAATTCGTCGACCTGCAGAACGACGTCGCGGCTTCCGACATCCACCTGGCCATCCGCGAAGGCTTCGAATCCATCGAGCATGTGAAGCGCTACACGGCCATGGGCTTTGGCACCGACCAGGGCAAGACCGGCAACATCAACGGCATGGGCATCGCCGCGCAAGCGCTGGGCAAGGCGATCCCGCAAGTGGGCACCACCACCTTCCGGCCCAACTACACGCCCGTAACTTTTGGCGCGATGGCGGGGCTGGAGCTGGGCGACGCCTTCGACCCGATCCGCACCACCGCCATGCATGACTGGCACGTTAAGCAGGGCGCGCTGTTCGAGGACGTCGGCCAGTGGAAGCGTCCCTGGTACTACCCGCGCAACGGCGAAGACCTGCACGCGGCGGTGGCGCGCGAAACGCTGGCGGTGCGCAACGGCGTGGGCACGCTGGACGGCTCCACCCTGGGCAAGATCGACATCCAGGGCCCCGATGCTTCCACCCTGCTGAACTGGATGTACAGCAACGCCTGGTCCAAGCTCGAAATCGGCAAATGCCGCTACGGCCTGATGCTGGACGAAAACGGCATGGTGTTCGACGACGGCGTGACCGTGCGCCTGGCGGAGAACCACTACCTGATGCACACCACCAGCGGCGGCGCGGCGCGCGTGCTGGCCTGGATGGAGCGCTGGCTGCAGACCGAATGGCCGCACCTCAAGGTCTACCTGACCAGCGCCACCGACCACTGGTCGACCTCCATCGTGGCCGGCCCCAAGAGCCGCGATGTGCTCAAGAAAATCTGCAACGACGTGGACTTCGACGACGCGGCCTTTCCCTTCATGTCCTACCGGGAAGGCACGGTGGCCGGTGTGCCGGCCCGCATCATGCGCATCAGCTTTTCGGGCGAGCGCTGCTATGAAGTCAACGTGGCATCGGGCGAAGGCCTGCGCGTGTGGACGGCCATCCACGCCGCCGGTGCGGAATTCAACATCACGCCCTACGGCACCGAGACCATGCACGTGCTGCGCGCCGAGAAGGGCTACATCATCATCGGCCAGGACACCGATGGCTCCGTCAGCCCCGGCGACCTCGGCATGGGCGGCCTGGTGGCCAAGACCAAGGACTGCCTGGGCAAGCGCTCGCTGAGCCGCGCCGACACCATGCGGCCGGACCGCAAGCAGCTCGTCGGCCTGCTGCCGGACGATCCGCAGTTCGTGCTGCCCGAGGGCTCGCAAATCCTCTATGAAGCGCCGGTCACGATTCCAGCGCCCATGTCGGGCCACGTCACCTCCAGCTACATGAGCCCGACGCTGGGCCGCTCCATCGCGATGGCCCTCGTCAAGGGCGGCGCCAGCCGCATGGGCGAGCGCGTGCATGTCTCGATGCGCGACGGCCGCACCGCCACCGCCACCATCGCCAGCCCAGTCTTCTTCGACCCCAAAGCGGAGCGCCAAAATGCTTGAACCCCTCCAGCGCACCATGCTGCCCAACGGCCGCGCACCCATGGCCGCCACTTCGTTTTCCGACCAGGCCCTGCTGGCCGGCTGGCGCACCGGGCTGGCCATCGTCAACCTGCGCGGCAACCCCGAAGACCCGGCATTCCGCGCCGCGGTGTCGCGCGCCCTCAACCTGGAGCTGCCGGTGCAGCCCTGCTCGAGCGTGGCCGACAAGCTGCACCGCATCGTCTGGGTCGGGCCCGACGACTGGTTTGTCATCGGCCCCAAGGGCCAGGCCGGCGCCATCGAGGCGCGGCTGCGCACCGAGCTGGCCGGCCTGCACCACGCGGTGACCGACGTCAGCGGCGGCTACACCGTCTTGCATATGAGCGGCCGGCCGGTGCGCGAGGTGCTGGCCCAGGGCTGTCCGCTGGATTTGCATCCGCGCAGCTTCAAACCCGATTCCAGCGCCGGCTCCGTCTTCTTCAAGGCCTCCATCTGGCTCTGGCAGACGGACGAGGCGCCCACCTATGAAGTGCTGGTGCGCAGCAGCTTCATGGGCTACTTCTGGCTGATGCTGGAACGCTGCACGCAGGAGTGCGGGCTCGTCACACGCCGCTTCCTGTGAACACCAACTGGACCATCAAGATCGACCGGATGGAAATCCGGCTGCCCGTCGGCATCTACCCCGATGAGCTGGAGCCCCAGACCGTCTGGGTCAGCGTGACGGCCACCGGAGCGGCCAATGCGTCGCCGCAGGCTATCGGCGAGTGCCTTGATTACGAGCCGCTGTGCCATTGGCTGGCCGACGTGTGGCCGCACACGCCGCACACGCCTTTGCTGGAGACGCGCATCAACGAATTGCTGGCCCGTGTGTTCAGCCTGGATCCGCGCGTGAATACCGCCTGGGTCGGCCTCTACAAGCAGCGCATGAGCCGGCAGGCGGTCGCGGTGGGCATTGAGCGGAGCGCGACCCGGGCCGAGTTTGAGGCCCAGCAGGCATTTGCCGGCCGCCAGAAGAATGAGAGAAACCACCATGAAAGCATCGCAGCCTGAAGCCATCCGCTATGTCCTGACCCTTGCCGCGGCCAGTGCGCGCGGGCAGGTCGCGGCGGTCAGCGCCATGCTGGAGGAGCACAAGGCCTATATCGAGGAGTTCGCGGTTTTTGACGACGCGCTGGTCTCGCGCTTTTACGTGCGCTGCGTGTTCCGCCTGGACAACGCGGACAGCGCCGACCTCGGCATCCTGCGGGTCGCCTACGCCCGGCTCATCGCCGGCTTTGAACAGGCCGAGGGGACCATCCACGACCTGAGCCGCCCGACCCGGGTGCTCATCATGGTCTCCAAGGCCGACCACTGCCTGCGAAATTTGCTGGACCAATGGCGCCGCTGGGAACTGAACATGGATGTCGTCGCCGTGGTCTCCAACCACCCCGACCTCGCGCCCATCGTGAAGGCCGAAGGCTTGCCGTTTTACCACCTCCCCATCACGGCGGAGACCAAGCCCCAGCAGGAAGCGGCCCTGCTGCAATGCATTGAGCAACACGGCGCCGAACTGGTGGTGCTGGCGCGCTACATGCAGGTGCTCTCGGAAGGCATGTGCCAGACCCTCGCCGGCCGGGTCATCAACATCCACCATTCCTTCCTGCCCGGCTTCAAGGGCGCGCGCCCCTACGAGCAGGCCCATGCACGCGGCGTCAAGCTGATAGGCGCCACCGCGCATTTCGCGACCAGCGACCTCGACGAAGGCCCCATCATCGAACAGGCCCTGGAGCGCGTCGACCACGCCTTCAGCCCGGAGCAATTGCTGAGAACGGGCCGCGATGTCGAATGCCTGGCCCTGGGGCGGGCGCTGCGCTATGTGCTGGAGCACCGGGTGTTTATCAACGGGCTGCGCACCGTGGTCCTGAGGTAAGGGCGCTCGCGCCTGGTATCTCCGTTGGGGTGATGCTTGTGGCAGGTCACCGCGCCGGCCACGTCGAAGCACGTCGCTAGATCCACGTTGAGCACTATCATCGTCCTTTAGTTCTGGAACGATGCATGCACAAGCTCACTGTTTTGTTTACCTGGGAGATCGGCCAGGGGTTCGGGCATGTCATGCCGCTCTTGCCTGTAGCCCGGGAGCTCAAGGCGGGGGGCCATCGGGTTGTTTTTGCCGTAAGGGATGCCAAAGGGGCGGGGACCCTTCTGAAGAGCGAAGGCTTTGTGGTTGTACAGGCGCCCGCGCATCCCGATCAGTTCTTCCCTGCGAAGGGCCCCCAGCCGCAAACCATGGCCGACATACTGCAGGTTTTCGGCTTCACGTCGAGGCAAAGCCTTTCGGGTTTGATGGCTGCGTGGCAAGGACTGTTCGATCTCTGCAAGCCGGATGTGGTGATTGCCTCCTACGCGCCTTTGTCATTGCTGTGCGCCAGGCATGCGGCGATCCCCACCATTCTGATGGCATTGCCTTTTGAGCTGCCGGCAGCTGTTCATCCATCCCCTCCCTTGCGCATTGGGGCGCCTATGCCCGATGGGAAAGTGGACGAAAAGATCATCCAGACTGTCAATGCCGCGTTCTCAGAAAACCTTGTCGAAAGCGTGCACGGGATATTTCGCGCCACCAAAGTGTTCCTGATGAGCTTTCCTGAGCTTGACCCGTTTGGCCCCCGCGAAAACGCCGAGTACTGCGGCAACCTCTTTGTGACAGACGTGGGCCGTGCGCCTGTCTGGCCTGAGTCCAGCGGTTCACACAGGGTCTTCGCCTACCTCAACGCCTCGTTGCCGAATCTCGCCGAGCTGCGAAAAAAAATACATGCCTCCCCTCACGCTTACTGCATCTTTCTGCGCGGTGCAGACGAATCGATGCTCCGGGATTGGCAAAGCCCTAACGCGGTGGTGGAGTCTGAAGCCGTTTGCCTGACCCAGGCATTCCGGGAATGTGATGCTGTGCTGAGCTATGGGGGGCCCGGGTTTATCAGCGCCAGCTTGCTGGCCGGCAAACCCATGGTCTTTTATGTGCGAAACCTGGAGCCCTACCTCAGTGCCAGGCAGGTGGCGAAATTGGGCGCGGGGATTCTTCCAACACCTCAAAGCCCTTCAGCCTTGATGGCGAGCCTGGATCAAATACTTAGCCATAAAAGCTTTACTGAGGCTGCGCAGTCGTTCGCGCGCAAGCATAAGCAACATTCCGTCCAGGAGGCCGCTAGCAGAATCGTTGATGTGGCACTTCGAATATCAAATATGTAAGCGACAGGCCCTCCATTGAGCCTCAAGTTACAGGTTAAAGAGGTGCGCCCTTTCCTCTCATATACAACTAAAGTGTAAATTGAATATGCATCAAAGTGTTTCAAATGTATATTCAAGCAAAGCAACTAAAAATACACCCCTAAAAGGGCAACGAGGCTTGGGGGAGGAAAGGTATCTTGCAAGGCAGTCCGTCAATGGAGGGAAGGGGAGCGTTGTCCGCCCGGGACATCACCTGGGCATTGGGCAGCCTGTGCCAGCTCTATCGCCTTCCCTTTCCCCGGACTTGCTGCAACAGCAGTTCCCGCCGCCCTATGACAAGACCACCTTGCTGGCGGCAGCCAGGGCGCTTGATTTCAAGATTGGCGAAAAAACCGTTAGCGCGCTTGAGCTTGCCACCCTGCCGTTACCGTGCCTGGCTTTCGTCAAGCGAGCAGCGCCGCAGCCACAACAGGCGGGCGAATCGCCCCAAGACATTCATGGACCGCAATCCAGGGTCGCCTTGCTGGCCAAGGTCGACGAGGGTCGGCTGGTCTATTTCGAGGCGGGCGACCAAGCCCCGCGCTCAATCGTTGTTGCGGAGTTTGATTCCTGCTTCGAACCCGATGTCATGCTCTTCGTGCGCTCCACCGCGCAGGCGGTTGATGACGATATGGCCGAAGGCCCGCCCAAGTTCGGCTTCCGGTGGTTCATTCCCGAACTGATCAAGCACAAGCGCATCTGGCGCGATGTGCTGGCCGCATCGCTGGCCATCCAGCTGGTGGCGCTGGCCACGCCCCTGATCACCCAGGTGGTGATCGACAAGGTCGTGGTCAACCAGACCCAGAGCACCCTGTGGGTGGTGGGCATCGCCCTGGTCATGTTCATGCTGTTCTCTTCGACCATGACGTGGATGCGGCAGTACCTGGTGTTGCATACCGGCAACCGTGTTGACGCTGTGCTGGGGCAAACGGTGTTTCGCCACCTGTTCCGCCTGCCCATGCCTTACTTCGAGCAGCGCCAGACCGGCATCCTGGTGGCACGGCTGCACGGGGTTGAGCAGATCCGGGAGTTTGTCTCCGGCGCCGCTGTCACGCTTTTGCTCGACTGCCCCTTTCTGCTGATCTTTCTTGCCGTCATGTTCTGGTACAGCTGGCAGCTCAGCCTGATCGCGCTGGGCATCATGCTGCTCATCGTGGGGCTCAGCCTGGCGGTGACGCCTGTCTTTCGCGCCAAGCTGAACAAGCAGTTTTTGCTGGGCGCCAAGAACCAGGCCTTCGTGACCGAATATGTCTCGGGCATGGCCACGGTGAAGTCGCTGCAGATGGAGCCGGTGCTTGAGCAGCGCTACGGCGACCAGATCGCCGAGTACCTGGCCGCGGGCTTTGAGACCAAGCAGCTTGCCAACACCTACAACACGATGGCCAACGCGCTGGAACAAACCATGACGCTGGCCATCCTGATCGTCGGCGCCTTGCTGGTGATAGACAGCGCCAACAACGCAGCCACGGGGGCCACCACTTTTTCCATCGGCATGCTGGTCGCCTTCCAGATGTTTGCCAGCCGCATGAGCCAGCCCATGCTGCGCCTGGTGGGGCTCTGGCAGCAATTTCAGCAAGCCAACATCGCCGTCAAGCGCCTGGGCGATGTGATGGACATGCCGACAGAACCCTATGCGTTGATCCCCCAGCGCGCCGGCAACAAGGACGAGCTGGGCGGCCGCATTGAATTCCAGGCGGTGTCTTTTCGCTACTCGGAGCAGCACCCCTGGCTGTACCGCAACCTCAACCTGACCATCAAGCCCGGCCACCTGACCGTGCTGATGGGCCCCAGCGGTTGCGGCAAGAGCACCTTGGCCAAGCTGCTCCTCGGCTTCTACCCACCCGGCGACGGCCGCATCATGATTGACGGGCAGGACCTGCGCTATCTGTCTGCCAACGAGCTGCGTACCAACTTTGGCGTGGTGCCGCAAGAGACCACGCTCTTCTCCGGCACAGTCTATGAAAACCTGCAAATGGCCAACGCCCAGGCCAGCTTTGAGCAGATCGCCGAAGCCTGCAAGATGGCGGAGATTCACGGCGTTATTGAAGGTTTGCCGCAGGGCTACCAGACGCCGCTGGGCGAGCATGGTGTGGGCTTGTCAGGCGGCCAACGCCAGCGCATTGCCATTGCCCGCGCATTGCTTAAAAAGCCGAAGGTGCTGGTTTTTGACGAAGCCACCAGCAACCTCGACAACCAGACGGCCGAGCACTTTGCCCAGACCATCAATCAGCTAAAGGGGAAGGTGACGATGCTGTTTATCGCGCATGTCTTGCCGCGTGGGTTGCAGGTGGATGAGGTCATTCAGTTTGGTCCGCGATCGGCGGCGAAAGACGGCTCACCAGGTGCTTCTGATCCGTCGCAGCCTAAGCAGATGGCTGTGATTGAGGAAGAAAGGACTAGATCTTGATGATCATCCTGATTTCCCCGAATCAGTCACGTCTTCAAGATCGCTTGGTGCTCATGCGTTTAACTATCTGCCAATGGGTGTGTGAAGAATGAATGCGCTAAACAATGGCGGAAGCTCTCCCTCGGGCAATGCATTCGATTTTGGGTACAAGCTGTATGTCCACAACGGTAAATTGTTCTTCGGAGCGATCTTGGTTGGGATAGTGATCGCACTTTGCTTCTATCCGTTTCTTCCAATACACGACCGAAGCACTTGGCGCGCCTATTTCTACTACGGCCCATTGGCTATCGGAATGGGGTTTGTGATTCTTAATTTGTTCCTGCTTGAAATAGTCTGCCCACGTAAACGACAAGTCAATTTTGAGTGGTTTCTGACGTCCGTTGACCGATGGAGGGAGCTTGATATCAGGAACAAAGGACGTCTCTTTCTTGGCGTCATTCTTGTGGTCGGTGTTGGTTTAGTGATGGGTTGGATAGTGGGTGGTTGGGCTGGCTTCATTTTCGGATAAAGAAGGATCTTCATGCCAGTTGCAGCAGATTGTTTGGTTGACGACTGCCTATTAACTCTAGTGAGGTGTGAATGAAGGCTTCAAAGAACTTGACCACCACAGTCGAACTTGTCGCGGTCGCGTCGGCGTTAGTATTTCCAAGAGCATTTGTGGAATATTCGGCACTTGCTCTAGGACGTTTGCCGTTGGTTTCTGAGAGCGTCACTCACTATGCCTATGGGTTGC
>Ga0307408_100002101_pt1 | contig 14336 bp, 11 predicted proteins | sample 322Cmetagenome_FD_202116 | JGI IMG/M metagenome (GOLD analysis project Ga0307408, IMG submission 202116) | Maize rhizosphere microbial communities from greenhouse at UC Davis, California, United States - 322HYB-C-3 | ecosystem: Host-associated > Plants > Roots > Rhizosphere > Soil | place...
CTATTGCCTCTTACTTCTAATCTCTAGTGCCTACTCTAAGCCCAGGCGTTTCATCTGGCCCGGCAGGTCTTTCTGCGGAATAACAACCTCTACCAGCACAGGCTTATCGCTTATATCCTTTATTGTTAAAAGTGCGGCATCCAGCTCCTCAAGTGTCTTAACCCTTATACCTTCAGCACCGAAAGCTTTTGCCAGCGCCAGGTAATCCCATTTTGGTAAAATATCAAAGGTGTCGAACTGGTGCTGATTGCCGGGTTCAAAAGCTGTAATATCAACATACACCTGCTCTATGGCATATACGCCGTTACTCATCACAAAAATCACCGAGTTAAGTTTATTTCGGGATAGCGTTGAAAGCGACTGGCAAACCATCATGAAACCACCGTCGCCGGCAAAGGCCCAGGCTCTTTTTCCACTGCCAAGCTGTGCGCCGGATGCAGCTCCGGTTTCAAAACCAATGCATTGCCATGCAGCCGAGGATATGAAGCTGTTTTGATACATGCCATACATATTAGTTGCCACATACAGAGATGAGCTTACCCCTAGCGTTACCACAGTATCCTTCAATAAATCATGATCGGTAAGGAATTTAGAAGTGTGCTGGAAGAAACGATTATAGGTAATTACATCTGGCTGATCATCCCAATGAGGATCAGAATTGGATTTCCATGGTTCGGGGTAAGTGGGCTGTGCAGGCGCCTCAACTGCTAAGGGGTAACCTTTGGTTGATTTAAAGAGTTCTAACAACGCTTCCATGAAATCTTTCATGGTAACATTCTGATAAGTAAAGTATCCGACTCTAATCTGATCAGTAGTAGCCAGTACCATATCACTGTATTTATTCTCTATAAACCATAAATAATCATCGGTAATGATTGTACCCAGCGTTAGAAAACAATCTGACTGTTGCACCTGAGTGATAACGTTCGGAATAGAAGCAGCATCAGAATATGTGCCAATGAACTTATCTCCTTTTTCATCAAGCACGGTTTTGCCCAGGCTGGTTGTGGTATATAAGAAACCACTTGCATCAATAATTTCCTGCAAAAGATCTGATAAGCCCAAACGAAGCAATTCAACCCCGGCAAAAATCATAGGATTTTTAGCAGCTGTAATTTGCGACCAGGCTTGAGTAACAGCATTCTGCAGTGCCAACGGATCGCTTTTTAAAACCATCGCTTCTAAAGGTGTTGCAGATGGTGGCGGACAAGGTTCCCCCCAAACCTCTTTATAGCAGGCAATATATACTGGCTTTTTATGTGTGAGGGCTGCAATTAGAAGACTATCTATTTTTTCGGCAGCTCCTTCGGAAGTACTCAGAGTTTCAGCGGCAACAGTTACACGCTCATATATTTCCTGATCAGCCTTTAAGTTGCCGGTTGAATGATGAAAAAGAACATCGTACATTTTTGTGATCTGGCGGGCATCAGAACCAGGGCAGGCACTGATCACCACTACCGGACTGCGTTCTACATAGGCACCTGCGATAGCATTTAGGGCGCTGTAAGTACTTACACCATATTGCAAAGAAACTGCTCCCAGCCCCCTTGTACGGCCATAGGCATCCGCAGCATAGGCAGCGTCGAGTTCATTTACAGCACCGATGGCATTTACGCCGTCAAAATGCTCCAAAGCCTGAGTAAAATGCTTTACATAATCACCGGGAATTTGAAAAACTTCTGTAACGTTTAACTGCTTTAAACGGGTAAGCAGGTAGTCTGCAACTGTAAAGGTTTCGTTATTTGACTGCTCGAGGCTACTAAGTAAGACACCGCCTTCCGTAACGGTTTCATTGGGTTTAATCATGGCTATAATAGGTTTTCTCTAAACTAAACCTTATTCAGATAAGGTTCACACTTTCTCAAATCTATACGTTTAATATTAAATAATGAAATTTTATTTCTCGAAACAACAAATAAAAATACACCACATTAACTTATTGTAAATCAATTTACAAACCAAAATTACAGCCTTAAATGAAAAGCCCCGGGCGAAGATCTGGGCCATTAACAGCAGTTTTTTTGCTTTGGCCAAACGAGAAGAAGTGTGAAGTAGTGAAGCTTCTCTTTTTGAAGGGTACTTTTAAGATTTCGAGCCAAGGGCTTCTTAGTGTTGCCCTGCAAGGCTCAGCTTAGATCAGAGCTTGCCTGAAGGATAAGTGTAGGATAAGTGTAGGATAACTGAACGATAAACAAGATGAAAAAAAGCAAAGCAAAAATAATGGCGTTTGCAGGCTTATAGACTTCGCAGCGTTTAAGCAGCAACCGAAATGATAACATCAAACTGACTAACAACACTTTAACTAAACCATTAAATCGATAAAATCGTTAACAGGCGTACCGATTAATTTATCGTAGTTTAGGGCAGTCTCTAATATTTGATTTTGTTGTTTTTCTGCAAACCGACGTGCAAGGTTTATTCTGAACTTTTCAAACAATTTAGGGATACCTTCCTCTCTCCTCCGTTTATGCCCTAATGGATACTCCACAACAACTTCATCCAAAAGGGTTCCATTGTTTAGTTCGATAGTAAGGGCGTTAGCAATTGAGCGCTTATCAGGGTCGTGGTAATCTCTGGTAAATTGCGGATCTTCAAAACATACCATTTTTTCGCGTAGAACATCAATCCGTGGGTCCGCTGCTATGTCATCTTCATAATCAGCCGCGGTTAACCTACCATAAATCAACGGAATAGCTACAATGTATTGGATACAATGGTCACGGTCGGCGGGATTATTTAACGGGCCTTTCTTATCGATTATGCGAATAGCAGCCTCTTGAGTGCGGATAGTTATCTTTTTTATATCGCTAACAGATTTACCAGCTAGATTTAAAACGCTATGCAAAGCCATCGCTGCCTCAGCAGCCGTTTGCGCATGGAACTCGGCAGGAAAAGAAATCTTAAAAAGCACATTTTCCATTACATAGGAGCCATAACCACGCTGAAACTTGAATTGATTTCCTTTAAAAGAAACATCATAGAAGCCCCAGGTTTTAGCGGTTAGTACAGAAGGATAGCCCATTTCTCCGGCTCTTGCAATTAAGGCAAGCCTTACAGCCCTTGAAGTGGCATCGCCCGCTGCCCAGGATTTACGGCTTCCGGTGTTAGGGGAATGCCGGTACGTGCGCAGAGCTTGTCCATCTACAAAGGCAAGAGAAACAGCATTAATAATTTCATCACGATTAAGCCCCAGAAGCTTAGCCACTATTGCTGTAGACGCCACTTTCACCAAAATTACATGGTCTAACCCGACCGAATTAAAGGAGTTCTCAAGCGCTAAAACACCTTGAATTTCGTGTGCCCGTACCATGGCATCCAATACCTCTTTCACTAATAGAGGAGATTTCCCATTAGCTATGTTCGTCCTTGAAATCCAGTCAGATGTAGCCAGAATAGCTCCCAGATTATCAGATGGATGCCCCCACTCGGCTGCCAGCCAGGTATCATTAAAATCAAGCCAGCGTATCATGGCTCCAATATTGAAAGCTGCTTGTATAGGGTCCAATTGAAAAGGCGTTCCGGGCACTTTGGCTCCATTCGGCACTATTGTCCCTGGCACTACCGGCCCTAATAACTTTGTACAAGCGGGATAATCGAGGGCCTCAAATCCGCAGCCCAAGGTATCCAGCAGACAGCAATGCGCAGTCTGCATTGCCAGTGTGCCCGTAAACTGATAGTTCAATACATAATCGGCAATGTCTGCTAGAATCTTATCAGGCTGAGGCCGTTCATTGGAGATTGAGGATGACATAGTTATCTTGCTTCCAGGGGAATAAATGACTGGTTCTCGGGACCCGTATAGTTAGCACTCGGGCGAATGATTTTGCCGTCGAGACGTTGTTCAATAATATGAGCACTCCAGCCGGTAACCCTTGAGATCACAAAAAGCGGCGTAAACATCAATGTAGGCACTCCCATTTGGTGATAAGCAACCGCCGAAAACCAGTCCAGGTTAGGGAACATCCTTTTTTCATTCCACATTAGTGTTTCAAGGTGTTCGGCAATATTAAATAGCAACATATCGCCAGCTTCTTCTGATAGCTGCCTGGCTACCTCCTTAATCACTACATTTCGGGGATCAGATATGGTATAAACCGGATGCCCGAAGCCCATAATAACTTCTTTGTTTTCAAGGCGTTTGTGAATATCTTTTTCTGCCTCTTCGGGCGATTGGTAGCTACTTTGAATATCATACGCAACTTCATTGGCTCCACCATGCTTCGGGCCACGAAGCGCCCCAATGGCGCCAGTTATAGCCGAATAAATATCAGAACCGGTACCTGCAATTACACGGGCGGTAAAAGTTGAGGCATTAAATTCATGTTCAGCATAGAGGTTCAGAGAGGTTTGCATAGCTCTTTCCCAAGATGCAGAAGGGCTTTTCCCGTGTAGTAGATGCAAGAAGTGGCCTCCGATGGTGTCGTCATCAGTCTCTACCTCTATAGTTTTTCCGTTATGTGCAAAATGGTACCAGTACAACAGTGCCGAACTAAAGCACGCAAGCAATTTATCGGCGATCTCCCTCGCTCCGGCTATTCCATGAACCTCTTTTTCTGGCTGGATGCTGCCTATGGCAGAAACGGTGGACCGCATTACATCCATAGGATGTGCTGCTGCCGGAATCTGCTGCAGGATGTTTTTTACAGAATTGGGAAGCCCCCGAAGCGATTTCAATTTAGCCTTGTAGGTAATAAGCTGCGCTTTTGTAGGTAAGGAACCATAAATAAGCAGGTAGGCCACCTCCTCGAATTGAGCTTTAGCGGCCAGGTCGAGTATATCGTAACCACGATAATGCAGGTCGTTACCACTTTTCCCTACGCTGCAAATGGCTGTGTTACCAGCTACAACACCAGACAGGGCGACACTCTTCTTGGGTTTAAAGCTTAAAGAATCTGTATTATTTTCCATCCTTATTTTGTTTAAAAAGTGCGTCTAGTTTTTTTTCGTAATCATAGTATCCGATACTGTTGTACAGCTCGGTACGGGTTTGCATGGTATCTATTACATTTAGCTGTGTACCCTGATTACGAATATGCTGATATACATTTTGAGCGGCCTTGTTAGCTGCCCTGAAAGCGGAAAGCGGATAAAGTACCATCGCCACCCCAGCGCTGCCTAATTCCTCGGCGGTAAACAATGGCGTCATCCCAAACTCGGTAATATTTGCAAGAATTGGCAATCGAACCTCGTGTACAAATCTTGCATAGCACTCCAAATCGGGGGCAGCTTCAGCGAAAATAAAATCAGCCCCTGCCTCCTTATATGCAATAGCCCGTTCAATAGCACTACTTACTCCTTCATTTGCAATGGCATCTGTGCGGGCACCTATCATAAAACTTGCGTCTGTGCGGGCATCAACGGCGGCTTTGATCTTGTCCGACATCTCTTCCTGACTTACAATTTCTTTTCCAGGACGGTGGCCACAGCGTTTAGCCCCTGCCTGATCTTCTATGTGCATAGCAGCTGCCCCGCCTTTCTCCAATGATTTTACAGTGCGGGATATATTAAATGCCGAAGGGCCAAAGCCTGTATCAGCGTCAACCAGCAATGGAGTGTCTGTAATATTGGCAATCCGCCGCACGTCTGTTAACACATCATCCAGGGTAATAATCCCAAGATCTGGTAAGCCCAGCGAGCCGGCAGATACCCCTCCTCCAGACAGGTAAATTGCTTTAAAACCTGCCTGGCTGGCAAGTAATGCATGGTTGGCGTTAATTGCTCCAACAATCTGTAAAGGTTTTTCTTTTTCTAAGGCATCCCTGAAGCGGAACCCTGGCGAACCCTGCGCAGACGATATTACCATATTTCTTTATTAGGAATAGATTACCAGGCTTTCGGATTACCGAGCAACGAGCCTTTTATCATAAATAGTAAAATGCCTGTGATAGTTTTTATTCAAGAAAAAAGATGAGGTGGCGATGTGAAGAAATTCAGATGGTACAAGAGGAAACTGACGAAAACAAAACTGCTGTTACGACAGAAACCAAGCAGTAAACAAACTATAGTGTGCTTTTAGGGGAATTATTATATTGTTTAACCAGCTTCTTAACGGTTTTCGGATTAACAATTGTTAAAGTCTTTATCTTTTCAGTAACCTCAGAATTGCCATTCATAATTTCAAGAAGTATAGCTTTAGATAATTCCAACTTATAACCCCGCTTTTTTACGATAAAGATTTCGCGGTAACTATTTTCGTTATTTCCGTTCTGGATGAAATAATTCTTTTGGGAAGCCCCACTATTTAAATAACCGGACGACGCGGCAACTGCTGATGTTAAGCAAATAAAATTAAGTTGGCCCTTTACCAAATAATCTTTGATGTAATACGTTCCATTAGGGTATGTAGTGAATCCTTCTTTTATGAGGGCTAAGTTTTTCTGATATGCCTGCCCCATCAATATAGATGTGTTAGCTTTTTTCCTCCCAGATTTTGGAGACTTAACTACTGTCTGCGGAGAATCGCCTTCAGCTATTTCCTGGGCATAAGAAAGGCTGGCAGACAATAGAACTAGTGCAGAAAGAATATATTTGCGCATAAAATTGTGATAATAGGATTTAGCGCAATTTTACATTTTTCCCAACAAATAGCCGAATGGAAAGGTTGCTTGGAGCAAGCCTGAATGGTGGATGATTCCAATATCGTGAAGTTATTGGTTTGTGAAGATAACAGATGGACTCACCAGCACCTTTAAGTTCTTGGCTTAACGACATTTGGTACAAATTTTAAAACCTACAGAATATTAACACACATGCTTAAAAACACAAAAAAAGTTACTGCATTTATTTTAATAATAGCTTCCCTAGCAAGTTGTACAACCTACACAGCAGGCAATAGTGGTAAAGTTCCTCCGGGAAAAGCGAAAAAGATAACCGGCTCAAAATCAGCCAAGCCTTATGCCCCTGGGCAACGTAAAAAGAAGTAATAACGAAAAAAGACTAATCCAGCAGGTTTGGGCTAGTCTTTTTATAAAATGGCGGTTTACTCGCCATCTTGTTTAAGAATAAAAACAGTGCCTGAGGGATCAGTAATCCAGTGCATATTTTCAGGTAGTGCTTCAAACTCATCGCAGGTATTAATGCCGTTTTCGTTTAAATAAGCTGTAGCCAATCCTACATCTGGCGTGCTCAATTCCAACCACGTTTCAGAATGGGTGTAATTATCAACACAATCGAGCCAAAGAGTATTGCCCCCAAATTTCACCTGGTGCGTTCTTGATACTGTTGGATTTTGAATTGGCTTTTCTTCCACTTCTAATTTTAGGATATCGCGATAAAAAGCTACTGTTTCTGCGTATTTGCTCTTAGGAATTTTAACCGCAATATTTACTCCTCCTTCAAATTTGAGTTCCATAGATTATGTAATTTAAAAGGCTCTCTATACTGATAAAGAGCCTTTTAATATTAATAAAACCTAGTATTGTTCAACTTCGCCCTTCAAGCTAAGATCTTCATTTTTAGGATCTTCTCCATACTGATTGTCGCCCTTATCTCCCGGAGTAAGTACTAAAACCAGGTTGTATATCGGTATAAGTACAAACCAACCGCTTTTTCCTACATCGTGCATTCTGCGCACAGAAACGGCTAATCCCGGAATAAGAGTTACCAGGTAGTAAATTCCAATAAGGTAAGGGAACTCCAGTTTAAAGCTCAAAAACATTAATACGAATATGGCAATGGTGTTGAATAACACAAAATACCAGTATTCGCTTCTTCTGGCCCTTCCGCTAAATGTTGCATAGTTTTGAAACACTTTTAAGTAATAATTCATAATGGTAGCTATTTGGTTTATATTTTTTTTCTTAAAACTAAGTAAGCCAAACCTTTTTTGCAACTCCCGTTAAATATTTAATTTTTAACAGGTTGCAGCAAAGCTTAATAATTACATAATATAAAATGAACGGTTCTCAGGCCTTGTTAGCCATACATTTGCTAAACATATTCCTTTAAATTGATTTTATATCTCCCGCTGCTGCGAAGCACCGGGAGTTTTTTTTATCAATCTGAAAACAAAACACTTACCAACACATCTAACAACTTTTATAAAAATAAAATGAAAGGCAGTGTAACGTAAACGCCTAACCGGCAGTCATATTTATGTCTTTACGATCATGACATGCAACCAATTTGTTAAAAAACTTGCCCTATGAAAACTCTTTACGCTCTTTGCCTCACACTAAGCCTGATTGTTTTTTCCAGTCATTTGTGCGTTGCACAAGCTAATGCCCAGATTGCTGGTAAAATATTAGATGAGAAAAAACAAGGTATAGAATTTACAACCATTCATCTACTAAAGGCCCTGGACTCGTCTCTTGTAAAAACCACTGTATCATCTAACTCTGGCACATTTCAGTTTAAGAATGTTAGTAGTGGATCCTACTTGCTAAAAATAAGCTCGGTAAGCTTTCAAAAATATATAAGCAGCAAGTTTTCTGTTGATAGCTCCCTTATAACCATTCCCGACATTGTTTTACTCCCCGAAAGCAAGTCATTACAAACAGTTACTGTTACTGCGCAAAAGCCTTTTATTGAAAGGAAAGCAGGAAAACTGGTAGTGAATGTTGAAGGTAGTGCTGTTGCCACCGGTTCCACTGCCCTCGAAGTGCTTCAAAAATCGCCGGGAATCTCTGTTGACAAAGACGATAACATCTCTATGAATGGAAAAAATAGCGTATTAATTATGCTCGATGGCAAGCCTACCTATATGAGTAATGCAGATGTGGCCAACATGTTGCGTAGCATGCAAAGCAACCAGATAGAAAGCATTGAGTTGATAACCAATCCTTCTGCAAAGTATGATGCTGCCGGAAATGCCGGAATAATAAACATCCGGACAAAAAAAGACAAAAGAATGGGCTTTAATGGCAGCCTTAGCGCTGGCACAGGCTATGGGCGCACCAGCAAGTACAATACTGGGCTTAATGCCAATTTGCGCAAAGGTAAAGCGAATTTGTTTGGTAACTATAACTTTAGTGATAATGGAAATAAAAGCACTTTTAACCTCCATCGAGTTGTTGACAGCGCAGGAACGATCACACAGTTTAACCAGGACAATGGCTGGAATAACCGAAGGAACAATAATTCTTATAAAGCCGGGATGGATTTCTATTTAACAAAGAAAACTACACTTGGGGCATTAGTAACGGGGTATAGGAATTCTGTGGATGAATTAACCAACAGCGGCACCGTTCTCCTGGATGTGCAGTCTAACCCAGGCAACTCCATTAACGTTAAAGGCAGAAACGTGCAGAAATATGCAAATAAAGCGTTTAATTTTAATTTAAAAACCACCTTTGATACACTGGGAAGGGAATTTTCTTTTGATGCCGACTTTTCTGATTATTCTGGCAAACTTGATGAGTACAGAGACAATTTTTACTCAAGGCCTGATGGACAAACGCAAAGGCCTGCTAAATACATTCACAACCTGGCTCCTGCGGATATTCAAGTCTGGGCCGCAAAATTTGACTACACTCATCCAATAAATAAAACCTTAAAACTAGAAACCGGATTAAAAAGCAGTTGGGTAACTACCGATAATAATTTAAAGTTTGATACGCTGTTCACCGATGCCCAAAACAATCAGAAATGGGTATCAGATGCGGCCCGTACTAACCATTTTATTTACAAGGAGAATATTAATGCCGGATACATCAATTTTAATAAGCAATTTAAAACGCTTTCTATTCAAGCTGGATTAAGAGCCGAGCATACCTACTCCAATGGAAATTCCATAACCACCGATTCTGTTATTAAAAGAAACTACATGCGCTTTTTCCCTAGTGCCTCAATTAGCCAGAAGTTAGGAAAAGACCATCAGTTAGGACTTACTTACAGTCGCCGGATAGACCGCCCAAATTATGATAACTTAAACCCTTTTGTGTTCTTACTGGATGATTATACATACATGAAGGGCAACCCTTATCTTAATCCGCAGTTTACCAACTCTGCAGAACTTTCTTACACATTGAAATCTTCTTATACGTTGAGCCTGAGCTATAGCAAAACCAACAACGCTATGGCTACCATCACCGAACAGGATGATAATACCAAGGTTACGTACGCACAAGAGCGAAACCTGAGCAGCCAAACAGTGTATTCTGCTAATCTTTACGCACCCGTACCTGTACGCAAATGGTGGAAAATGAATAACAATATCCAGGTATTTAATATGGGATTTAAATCTAATTTATCCGGGTCAACGCTGGATGTAAACCAAACCGTATTCCAGATAAATACTGATAACCAGATAACTATAAACAAAACCACCGGAGCTGAAATTTCCTTCTGGTATATGTCTAAGTTGAAGTATGCTTTATTTGAAATAAAGAACTCTCCTGCCTTGAATATCGGATTTAGGAAATCATTCTATGATAATAAAATGAGCCTGAAAATGAACCTGAACGATGTTCTTAATACCAGGAAGAACCGGGGTGCTACTAATTTTGCCAATATGAATCTAAACTTCAGCAATAAATGGGAATCGAGGGTAGCCAATATTTCCCTTACTTACCGTTTTGGCAGCAATAACATTAGGCCCGAACGCCAACGTAAAACCGGGCTTGATTCTGAAAGTAACCGCATGAAGAATTAGGATTTAAGGGAAGCACTAAAAACTCCATATACCCTTTCTCTTTTGGAGAAGGGATAGGGATGAGGCTAAAAAAACTATTTTTAGAGGTTCCCTTAAATACAAAGGGCCACGAAAAGCCGTGGCCCATTTGCATTTACCCTGTTAACAAGTGTGTTAGCGGGTTTTATTTTTCAAGCTGATATTCCTGGTAAATTTCGTCGATCTGTTGTTTGAATTTTTCCATAATAAACTTCCTTCTGATGGTGCCCTTGGGTGTCAATTCTCCTCCTTCTACCGACCATTCATGAGGCAGCAGTACTATTTTCTTTACCTGCTCTACATGGCTAAATTCTTCATTGAACTTGTCAACTATAGCTTGATAATGGGCTTTTACATAATTATCCCGAACAACCTGCTCGTTTGAATCAAAAGAAACCTCATTTTTCAGGCACCAGTCTTTTAAGTTTGGAAAGCTTGGCACAATTAAAGCTGCAGTGAATTTCTTATCGGCTCCGATTACAATTATTTGCTCAATGAGCGGGCTTTCTTTCATTTTGGTTTCAATAGGAAGCGGAGCTACATATTTACCCCCCGCGGTTTTAAAAATCTCCTTTTTACGGTCGAATAATTTCAGGAAAGATCCATTAACCATCTCGCCGATATCGCCGGTATGAAACCATCCATTAATAATTACCTCGGCAGTTAATTCGGGTTGCTTGTAGTATCCAACCATTAAATTGGGCCCTTTACAGAGCACTTCACCATCAGCATCTATTTTTACCTGCACCTCATCTATTACCAGGCCAACCGTCCCCAACTTTCTTTCTTTTTCATTGTAATGATTAACAGATATTACCGGCGAAGTTTCGGTTAAACCGTAGCCTTCCAAAATCGGAATTTTAGCTGCTGTGAAAATCCGCGCAAGCTTTAACTGGCATGCAGCACCTCCTAACACAATTGCTTTTACATTACCGCCAATTGCTGCCCGCCATTTGCTAAATACGATCCTATCGGCGATAAACATTTTAATTCGGTACATCAGGCTCTTGGGGGTGTTAAGCTCATATTGCTGCGCCAAATGTATTGCCCAAAAGAACACCTTCCTCTTAAAACCGGTTAACTTATTGCCTTCGGCCATTATACGCTCGTATACCTTTTCTAATAATCGAGGTACTGATGCAAACAAACCGGGTTTTACTTCTTTTAAGTTTGCCCCGATGGTAGTCATATTTTCAGCATAGTAAATGGAAAACCCATTAAAGAGGTAACAGTAAGAAATCATCTTCTCGAAAATATGGTTGAGGGGTAAAAAGCTAAATGCCCTTCTCTCTTTCAACGGCACCTCGTTGATGACCTTATAGCAGGCTTTTACATTGCTGAGAATGTTTTTATGTGTTAGCATAACGCCCTTGGGCCTACCTGTGGTGCCGGATGTGTAGATTATAGTTGAAATATCATCGCCTTTCACCTGACTGCTTACCCGATTCAGTAAGTCCCTGGTTTCTGATGTTTCGGGCTTCAACAATTCTTTCCAACAGGCCAAGCCATTAACCTCATTAAACGTATATATATTTCGAAGCGATGCCACTCTGTCTGCTACAGACTGCACCATAATATATAACTCTTCGCTTTCTACGAATAGAATTTTAACTTCAGCCTCTATCAAAATCATTTCCAGCTCGTGCAGGCTGATTGTTGGGTAAAGTGGAACTAAAATTGCCCCGGTTTTCTGCACAGCCAGATCGGTGATAAGCCATTCAGGCCGGCCAGCACTGATCAAACCTATCTTATCCCGTCCCTCGGCCGTACCGTCATTTGGAGAAATGCCTAATTGTATAAGCGCAGTCGCCAGAGAATCTACCATTTGATGCACCTGGCCAGTACTTAAGCCCTGCCATCTGCCATCGATTTTAGATGCAAGCAAATCAGGCTTTGGCGACTTTTCCTGAAGCTGCATACAATCGAACAATCGTGTTAATGTTTCCATATCAAAAAACATTTAATAAGCCCTCAACTAAAAGCAATATCTATTTGCCTCTATAATTTTATCTGCCACCCTTCTGCGTGCAGCTGTAGTGTTAAATTCATCGGTTTTAGTAAACCTCTTTAAACCCATCAGCATAATCTTGGCTTCATCACCCACAGCAAAAGAATTAATTGCCTCTTTTCCAGCCACCTGAATGCGGGTAGCTGCATCATTGATGTATACCTGCATCATATCTTTATGCAGAGAGGTATCGATAATACCTTGCCCGTCAAGCTTTTCTACCCGTAACAGCATAGATTCGGCCACGTAAGTTTCGATAATCATATCAGCGAGGTTCATCAATATCTCCTGTTCCTGGGAAAGCTTGTCCATTAATTTCTGCACGGCTGCACCGGCAACAAGCAATACGGCCTTTTTAAAATTGGCTACTGTTTTAGCGCCCTTTTCAAATAATCCGGCTTCTGGTGATCCAAAATCAGGGATACTTAATAGTTCTGAAGCCACTTTCTGGGCTGGCGCCATGAGGGCTAGATCTCCTTTTAGTGCACGTTTTAAAATCATGTCGACAATAAGCATGCGATTGATTTCATTGGTACCTTCAAAAATGCGGTTGATACGCGAATCGCGATAAGCCCTTTCCATTGAGGCATCAGCGCTGTAACCCATTCCACCATAAATCTGAACACCTTCGTCCACTACATAATCAAGCGTCTCGGATGCATGTACCTTAATAATTGCAGCTTCGATGGCAAACTGTTCAATGCCTTTTAACTTAGCTTCATTGGCCTCTATTCCATCTTCTATTAAACCCTGGGTTGCATCTTCTATGTTCTGGCTGGCGCGATAAACTGCAGATTCAGTTGCATAAGTACGTATTGCCTGTTCAGCAAGTTTATATTTAATGGCACCATATGTGGCAATTGTTTTACCAAATTGTACTCTTTCATTGGCATATTTTACAGCTTGAGTTATAATGTTCTTAGAAGCACCAAGCACGGCGGCTCCAAGCTTTATCCTGCCGATATTTAATGTATTGAGGGCAATTTTAAAACCGTTCCCCCTGGTTGATAACAGATTCTCCACCGGTACTTTGCAATCGTTAAAAAATACCTGCCGCGTCGAACTACCTTTAATACCCATTTTGTGCTCTTCAACATTCAGGCTCAGCCCCTCAAAATCGCGTTCAACAATAAAAGCGCTTAAATCCTTGTCATCATCGATCTTAGCAAAAACCGTAAACACATGTGCGAAACCCGCATTAGTGATCCACATTTTTTGGCCGTTTAAGATGTAGTACTTACCATCCGCAGAAAGTTTAGCCTGAGTTTTTCCGGAGTTAGCATCAGAGCCTGAAGAAGGTTCGGTTAGGCAATATGCAGCCTTCCATTCGGCTGTTGCCATTTTAGGAATATACTTTTCTTTTTGAGCCTGCGTGCCGTAGTAAAGAAGTGGTAAGGTGGCGATGCCGCTATGGGCAGAAAAAGCAACCGAGAAACAGCTGCCTGCGCCTGTTTTTTCACTTACCAGCATAGAGGTGGTAAAATCTTTTGCAAAGCCTCCATATTCTTCGGGAATGGCTATAGCAGACATTCCAAGGCTTCCGGCTTCATCAAGCAACTTTGCCATCAAGCCCTCTTCGTGGGCGTCGAGGCGATTGATCACCGGTATTACACTTTGCTCAACAAAATCCTGGCAGGTTTTAGCAATCATCAGTTGCTCGTCGCTCCAGTTTTCAGGAATAAAAATCTCCCAGGCTTTGGTTTCTCTTATCAGGAATTC
>Ga0307408_100002105_pt1 | contig 14316 bp, 13 predicted proteins | sample 322Cmetagenome_FD_202116 | JGI IMG/M metagenome (GOLD analysis project Ga0307408, IMG submission 202116) | Maize rhizosphere microbial communities from greenhouse at UC Davis, California, United States - 322HYB-C-3 | ecosystem: Host-associated > Plants > Roots > Rhizosphere > Soil | place...
CGCGCGGCCGCGTCATGCCGCTTAAGTAGGTTCGCGGGTGGTCGCTCGGCGTCACTTCTGCAGGCCTGCGGCCTATGCGATCATCGTCCGCGTGACCGGTGCCGCGCTTGGGCGGCATCGCGCAGGATCCCCGGGGAAGACCGTGTCGGACGATGGCCAGCTGGCGCTACCCACGATCGCCAACGAGCCCGTTGCGCCCGCACCCGGCGCGGTGTCCGCCAGTCGGCAGCGCCAGTTGCGCCGGCTGCAGCGCGCCGCGCAGCTCGCATGGCTGCTACCCCTGTTCGTCTTCGTCGTCATCGCCGCGCTGCTGTACCGGCAGGCGTTCGCGGACGCCGAGCACGCAGTCGACCGCGCGTCGCGCATCGCCCAGGAGCAGGCGCTCAAGCTGTTCGAAACCAACGCGATGCTGCTGCAGCGGATGCTCGACCTGTGGGGCAGCGCCAGCGACGACGAGATCCTCGCCCGCGGCGCCGACGTGCACGAGCGGCTGAAGCGGATGGTGTCCGAGCTTCCGCAGGTGCAGGGCCTGTTCCTGAACAGCGCCGGCGCGCGGCCGCTCGCCAACAGCCTCGTCTTTCCGGCGCCCGGCGACATCGACTACAGCGATCGCGAGTGGTACCAGGCGCACCGGGGCGGCGATGTCGGCGTCCACTTCTCCGAGCAGCTTCGCAGCCGCGTGAGCGGGGAGCCGTTCTTCGACATGAGCCTGCGGCGCGTGCGTGGCGACGGCAGCTTCGGCGGCACCGTGCACGTCAGCCTGAAGCCGAGCTACCTGACCGACTTCTACGCCGAGCTGGCGCGAACGGAGCGCGGACTTCGTTTCGCCGTGTTGCGCGCCGACAGCAAGCTGATCGCTCGCTATCCCGCGCACCTGGCCGGAGGCACGCGTACGGGCGACGAAGCGGTTCTTGCGACGTTGCGCGACGCCAAGGACGGCGTGATCCAGCGCGGACGTTCGCTGCTCGATGGTGCCGATGGGCTGCGAGTGCTGCGCCAGCTTCGGCCCTACCCGCTGTGGGTGACGGCGTCGATCACCGTCGCGGACGTCCGGGCGGCGTGGCTGCGCCAGCTCGGCTGGCTCGCGCTGTTCGCCGTTCCGGCGACGCTGACGCTCGCCTGGCTCGCGCGACTCGCGCTCGCGCGCACGCGCGAGGAACTGGATGCCGCACAGCGCTTCGACGAGGAGCGGGCACGCCGGCAACGTGCCGAGGTCGCGCTGCTGCAGGCTCAGAAGCTCGAAGCGCTCGGCCGGTTGACGGGCGGCGTCGCGCACGACTTCAACAACCTCCTGACGGTCGTCGCCAACAATCTCTACGTGCTCCGCCATGTGCGCCCCGATCTCCGCGGCAGCACGCATCTGGCCGCGATCGACCGCGCCGTATCGACCGGCACCAAGCTCACGCGCCAGCTCAGCTCGTTCAGCCGGCGGCAGGCGCTCGTGCCCGAGCGATTCGACCTGCGGCAGCGGCTGCCCGCGCTGATCGAGCTCCTCGGCCCGGTGCTCGGCAAGGGGATCGAGATCGTCTCGCACATCGCCGACGACGTCGCGATGATCGAGGTGGACCCGGCCGAGCTGGAGCTCGCGCTGCTGAACCTCGCGCTGAACGCCAAGGATGCGATGCCGCGCGGCGGACGCCTGGAGGTGGTGGCGCGGAACGCGCAGCGCGGCGATCCGCACGCGCCCGGCGAGCGTTTCGTGCTGCTCGAAGTCTCCGACACGGGCTCGGGCATCCCCGTGCACATCGCGGAGCGCGTGTTCGAGCCGTTCTTCACCACCAAGCCGATCGGCAAGGGCACGGGACTCGGTCTCAGCCAGGTGCAGGCGCTGTGCCAGCGGGCGGGCGGGACGGCACGCATCGCCGCGGGCCCGCGAAGCGGGACGCGGGTGCTGCTTTATTTCCCGTCGGTGGATCGACCCGCGGATGCGCCGCCCGCCGAGCCGGAGGCGATCTCGGCGGCGCGCCATCCCGGATGCCGCGTGCTGCTCGTCGAGGACAACGATGCGGTCGCCATCGCATCGCGCGACGTCCTCGCCTCGATGGGGTGCACCGTCGATCGCGTGGCCAGCGGCGAAGCAGCGCTCGAATGCCTCGCGACGCGCAGCGCCGACTTCGACGTCGTGCTGAGCGACATCGAGATGCCCGGCGCGCTGGACGGCATCGCGCTCGCCGAGCGAGTGGCGGCGCGCCACGCGCAACTGCCCGTCGTGCTCATGACCGGATACGCGGCGCGGATGGAGGAGGCGATGCACCGGCGCGTCGACGTGCTGCCCAAGCCCGTCCCGCCGCATCTGCTCTCGGAAGCGATCGCCAGCGCGATGGCCGCCCGTGCGGGTGCGCCGTCGGGACGGTGAACGATCAGCGAGCCGCCGGCTGCGCGGTCACCAGACCGCGAATCTCGACCAGCTTCTTCTTCACCGTCGCGGCGTTGTCCGGTCCCATGCGAAGCAGCAGCTTCTGGCCGGCCGGCAGCTTCTCGAGGTCCCGGTCGGCGAACTCGTAGAAGATCCGCGGCTGCACGAGCTTCACCGGCGCGGCTTGTTCGGGCGTGGCGAGCAGCACGTCGATCGACTCCACCAGCCGGTCGTTGAAGTGCCCGTTCGGGTAGCCGAGCTCGCGGTACGCCTGCTGGAACAGCGGGTAGTTGCGCACGTAGAGCTGCACGAGCTTCGCCGGGTCCGCGCCCGAGAGCAGCGCGACGTAGGGGCGATAGCGCAGCGCGTTCGCGGCGTCGATGGCGATGGTCTCGCCGGACCGTGTCGCGCCGAACGCGCCCTGCGGCGGCTTCAGCGGGACGCGCGCGGTCGACAGCGTCCGGCGCGGAAGGTTGTCGACCGTCGTCACGAAGTTGCGCACGACGTTTTGCGGCTGCAGGTACGAGACGATGTTGGCGCCGTCGGCGAATACCGCCTGCAGCGACGCGATCATGGCGGCATCGCTGCCGTCGAGCGGCGGCAGCGCCGCCGCGGCCGACTCGATCGGATAGCGCGGACCCGGCGCGGCATCCGCGCCCGCGCGCGGCGCCGGGAGAGAAGCGGCCGGTTTCACCTCGACGCCCTGCGGGCGCCAGAAGATCGACACGACGGCGACGAGTGCCAGGACGGCGACGATGACCGCGAGCGCGTTGCGCATGGCACGCCTGCGGCGCGACCGGCGCCCGGATCGCGAGCGCGAGGGCGCCTGGTCCTGCATCGATTCGCGGCCGGCCGCATCGTCGGCCGGTAAAACTTGCAATGTGGGTTCGTTCCGGACGCCGTTGCTCATCGCTTCGTTACCGGTGTTGCGCGAGGCCACGCGCAAGCGTCGACGAGATCGTGAATGCATCCGCTGCGCGTGCTGCAACGATACGCGCGTATTCGCCGCGACTCCAGCAATGCGATGCGTGCGCTCGCCGGCGCCGCTTCAGCGCCTGGACGCTTCGTACTGAGACGGCGTCGCGCGCGCGTGCGAGAGGTACTCGCGCAGATGCTGGATGTCCTGCCGGCCGAGCGTGTTGCCGTGATGCGGCCGATGCAGGATGCCCTCGTGGCCGTTCAGCTTCACGCGGAGCCGCGCGCCCGACAGGGGCTCGATCGCAGCGCCGAGGTGGTTCAGCAGCGACTCGATCTCGCGCCAGTGGATGTTCGCGCTGACCGGGTCGTGGAAGATCGTGCGCAGCAGGTTCTCGTGCTTGTGGCTCACGGCGTGGCGCTTCGCGTCGCGACGTCTTCAGCATACGCCACAATGGGGCGCGCCGCGTACGCCGGCCCCGCTAGGTGGCGAGCGCCGCGTCGCGCCTCGCCGTCGCATGGCCGGCCTCGACCATGTCGCGAAGCATCGGCTGGCGGGCGAGCACTTCGTCGAGCGTGCCGCAATCGACGACGCGGCCGTCGGCCATCAGCACCAGGCGATCGAAATGCGGCAGCGCGCTCATGCGATGCACCGACGCGACGATCGTCACGTCGGGCATGCCGTCGCGAAGCCTCAGGAACACCTGCGACTCGGTGACCTGGTCAAGCGCCGACGTGGGCTCGTCCAGCAGGATCAGCGAGCTGTCCCTGGCGGCGAGGAGGCCGCGCGCGAGCGCGAGCCGTTGCCGCTGTCCGCCGGAGAGATTGAACCCGCGCTCCGAAATGCGCGTGTCGAGCCCGTGCGGCAGCGCGTCGACCACGGCATCGAAGGCCGACAGGTGCAGCGCGCGCTCGATTTCGTCCTTCGGGTAGTCGACGCCGAACGTGAGGTTCTCGCGCACCGTCGCCTCGAACACGTCGGCCTCCTGCGGGATCAGCGTCGCGATCGAGCCGAGATGCTTGACGCCGGGGACGGCGTGCCCGTCGACGAGGTAGTGGCCGCCGCGGGGATCGTAGAGTCCGGCGAGCAGGCGCAGCAGCGTGCTCTTGCCGCCGCCGGACGGGCCGATCAGCGCGATGCGCTCGCCGCGCGGCAGCGCGAGCTGCACGTCCTCGACGCCGACGCGGGCGCCATCGTTGCGGAGGTAGACGAGCGACAGGTGGACCGCCTCGATGCGCTTCCAGCCGTCCGGCACCGGCGTCGACGGCTCGCGCTCGCCGGCTTCCCAGATGGGGTCGGCGCTCGCATAGTCGGTGCGCACACGGGCGAAGCCCTGCAGGTGCGCGGCCATCGAGCCGATGACCCCGCCCGCCTGCTGCGCGTACTGGTAGACCATGAAGAGGCTGCCGATCAGCACGGCGGGCGCGCCGGCGTCGCCGGTCATGCCGCGATTCGCCTGCCAGGCGAAGAGGCCGACGAGACTCCAGGTCAGGGCGATCGACAGCAGGTCGACGGACATCCACTTGCCTTCGTTCAGCGCGATCGAGCGCTTCATCGGCACGAACACGCGCTGCAGCCGCTGGTCGAGCAGCTTGCGCGACACATCCTGCAGGCGCAGCGCGAGCACCGTGCCCACGTTGCCCAGGAAATCGATCCAGCGCACCGTGTAGCCGCGCTCCGCCTCGTTCTCGGCGCGCGCGATGTCCATCAGCCGGCGGTCGAAGCCGACGATGACGAGCGCGATCAGCACGAACCCGACGGCGGCGGCGCCGCCGATGTCGCGATCGATCAGCCACAGCGCGATCAGCGGCCCCATCACGTTCACGAAGTTCTGCAGGTAGATGAATTGCGTCTCGGTGAAGCTCGCGAGCGCGCGGCTCGCCTGCTGCGCGCGGTGCTGCACCTCGCCGGAGTGATAGACCTCGTGCCAGGCGAGCGGCAGGTTGACGAGCTTGCGGTACAGCGCGTCGGACACCGCCGCGCGCACGCGCAGCGCGACGTTGCGCTCGAGGATGCGGCCCGGCCCGTGCATCGACCAGGCGACGGCGTAGACGAGGAAGATCGAGGCGGTGAGCAGCCCGGCGCGCTGCAGTGCGTCTGGGCCGCCCACCTGGATCGTGTTGATCGCCTGGGCGGCGAGCCACGGGGCAACGAGCTTCAGCGCCTGCGAGCCGACGAGCAGGACGAGGGCGAACAGGTAGGTGCGCCTCGCGCCGTGCGCGAAGCGCCACACGTGACGATAGAGGTCCTTGAGCGGCGTCCGTGCCGGCGGGACGAGCGCGTTGGCATCCGGCCGGACGGGCGGATCGGGCGGGACCTTGATGGCATCCATCGGGACGGCGATGAAAGGGCGGCAGGCGGCTCAACGGACAGCGGCTGCGCCGCGTGCACGAAGCCTGCCATTGTGCGCGATCGCGACTGCTTGGAAGCGAACAAGCACGTTCAGCCGCAGGCGTCGCAACGATCGCCGCGGGCGGCCCGATTCGCGTTCGTGAAGTTACGGATGCGAGCGACGCGGCGTCAGCGTCCTGGCGCCGCCACACGTGCCGCCATGCGTCGGATTTCGCCCGAAATCTCCTCTGCCAGCGAGTCGGGCGCGAGCACCTCCACATCGGCACCGTATTTGAGGATGTCCATCGTGAGCTCGCGCGGATCGGCGAACGGCACTTCGAGCACATAGCGGCCGTCCGCGTCGAACACGCCGCGCTGCTCGGCGTGCCAGCGCTCGTGCGCGACCCAGCGCGCCCGCGTGGGCGAGAAGCGCAGCTTCGCCCATTGCACGTTCGTCCCCGAGAAGATGCCGTAGCCGCGGTCGAGCTCGCGCTCGACCAAACGCAGGTCGACGGCCTTGACCTTGTCCTCGAGCAGCGCGGCATCGGCGATCGCATCGAGCGCGAACTTGCGCAGGTCGTCGCGCAGGTGGCACCACGCGTCGACGTACCAGTTGTCGCGATAGAGCACGAGGCGTTGCGGCGATACGACGCGCTCGGTCGTCTCGCCCGTGCTGCGCGCGCCATAGCGCAATCGCAGCCGGCGGCGCTTCAGCGTCGCGGCGGCGACGGTCTCGAACACGCTCGCCGGCAGCCGTCGCGCCGACTGCCGCAACACGCGTACGCGCTTTCGCACTTCCCCCGCTTCGACGCGACCCGCCTCCAGCAGCTGCTCGAGGCGGGCGCGCAGCGGCGCCACGTGCGGCGCGAGAAGCCCGGGCTGCAGGTCGGCGAGCATTGCGTCCATCGTGAGGAGCGCGTGCACCTCGGTCGCGTTGAACCACATGCCGGGCAGCTCGTACTTCGGGCCGCCGGCGGAGGGCGCGAGCACGTACCCGCCGCGGTCCGCGTCGTAGTCGATCGGCGCGTTGAGCCGCGCCCGCATGTACTCGAGGTCGCGCTTGAACGTCGCCGGCGACACTTCGAGCGAGGCGAGGAACTCGGCGCGCGACACGACGCCGCGCTCGCGCAGCAGGCGCTCGATCTTGTAGAAGCGTTCGGTCCGGTCCAAGGGCGAGCCACGCGAGCGGAAACGGCACGCGGTGACCGGTCGAGCTTCGCGCCGCCGCGGGTTCGGCGGCGCGAGGGCGGGCGGGTCAACCGCCGACCGGTCGATGCGTTTACCCTACTGTACGTCCTTGCCCGCGGCGCCGGACACTCGCGGTGAACCAGGCGATCGCGCGGGCGGTCGCACGGCGTATCGGGGAGGCAATCATGCGTCGAACGACGAACCTTCTGATCGTCGCGCTCGCGGCGGTCATCGCGTGGTCGGCGCCCGCCGACGCCCAGCGCGGCGGGTCGATGGGCGGCAAGCCGGTGGCGGCGTACCCGGGGGGCAAGCCGGGGGCCCCGGCATGGGGCCACGGCGGCGGGAACTGGCAAGGACGCGGCGACTGGCGCGGACACGGTCGCGGAGACGGCTACTGGCGCGGCCACGGCGACGGCTGGCGCGGCGGCTACCGCGGCCACCGCCCCTACTATTACCCCTACTACCCCGCGTATGCCCGGTGGAGCCTCGGCATCGGCTTCGGGCTCGGCTACGCATGGCCGAGCTGGGGCTGGGATCCCTACTGGTACGGCTACCCCTATTACCGGCCCGGTCCGGTCGCGATCGTCGACGGCCCGGTGTACGTCAATCCAGAGCCGATGCCGGCCTACGGCGACCCGTCGTTCCGCTGGTACTGCCCGTCGGCGAACGGCTACTACCCCGACGTCCGCGAATGCGACCGCGACTGGCTCAAGGTCGTGCCGGGCGATCGCGGTCCGGCTCCGCCCCCGGTGAGCGGCAAGTCCGGTACGCCGCTGCCGCCGCCGGCCTCGTCGCAAACGCCCGGTATTCCGATCCCGCCCCCGGCATCGTCGCAGCTGCCGCGCTCGTCCACGCCGGAGGTGGAAACGCCGCGCGCATCGGCACCGGACGGCGGCAACGTCGTGCGCACACGGATCGCTGCGCCGAGGATGACACCGCCGGTGGCGCTCGCGATGGGGCTTCCAGCGACGGCGGTCCTCGCGGACAACCGCGCGCAGTAACCCACCGCCGCGCTTTCAGTGGCGTGACGCGCGCGGGCGTGTCCTGGCCGGCGCGGACCGGCCTTGGGCCGATCCCTGCACGCCCTTCCAGTACTCGGCCTCGGCAGCGAACTCGGCATTGAGCCAGCTTCGGAACGCGGCGAGCTTCGGCGAGGCCGCCATGCGCGGCAGGTAGACGAGATAGAACTTCCGCGGCCCCGGGATCTCGACGTCGAACAGCTTGATCAGCACGCCGTTGCGGAGGTCGTTGCCCATCAGCGTGCGCCGCGCCAGCGCGATGCCCTGGCCCTCGATCGCCGCCTGCAGCAGGTGCGACGAATCGTTGAAGCTCGTGCCGCGAGCCGGCTCCGGCAGGTCGACTCCCGCCGCGCGGAACCACGGCGTCCAGAACTCGTCGTCGGCGCGCAGCAGCGGATAGCGCACGAGGTCGCCCGGCGTGCGCGGGACGCCGCCGGCGATGCCCGGGCTGCAGACCGGGAAGAACGAGTCGTCGGACAGGAGCTCGGCGGCGACCCCCGGCCAGTGCCCCATCCCATAGCGCACGGCGAAGTCGACGTCGTCGCGCGCGAGATCGACGACGCTGATGTTGGCGCTGATGTCGAGATCGAGGTTCGGATGCGCGGCGGTGAAGCGCCCGATGCGCGGCAGCAGCCAGCGGGCGGCAAACGACGGCGTGACGCTGACGCGGATGCGCCGCGGATTCGCCCGCTCGCCGATCTCCTGCACGCCGGCGGAGAGCTCGCCGAACGCCGCGCGCACGCGCACCGCGAAGCGCTCGCCCTCGTCGGTCAGCCGGATGCCGCGACCGGCGCGCTCGAACAGCCGCACGCCGAGATCGTCCTCGAGCGCCTTGATCTGGTGGCTGATCGCGCCGTGCGTGACGTGAAGCGCCGTTGCCGCGCGCGTGAGGCTGAGCTCGCGGGCCGCGGCCTCGAACGCGCGCAACGCCTGCATCGGCGGCAGTCTCACGGCCATATCGTGTGAATCTAGCTCACATGTCGGAAGAAAACAAATCGATTGTGGCGCGTGCTTCCGCTGCCTAGACTCGCCTCCATGCCGTCTGGTAAGCACCGCGCTCCCGAGCGGAGGCGAACGACGGCGAGAAACGCAGTTCCCCGGAGGCTCTCATGGCAACGCCGCTCGCAATTGCACTCCCGACCGCCCGTGTTCGCAACCCCCAGGCGACCGCGGCCGCGCGCCGTTCGCGCCCGACTGGCGACAGCGCGATGTCCGGCCGCCCCCCGATCCCCCGCGGGGTGGTGTCGTGGCCGGATCACCTGCCGGTGGGCGCCGGCGACCCGGCGTCGGCGATCGACGGGCCTCCACCCTTCATGCCGGTACGCGGCCCGCTCGCAAGATCGGCACCGCGTCAGCGCCTGGAAGCCGCGCTGTTCGGCGGCGTCCTGACGTCGATGCTGGTGTTGTCGGCGATCGGGTTCGCGGGCGTCGTCGGCGCCGCCGTCGAACACCCTGCGGCCGTACACGCCAACGCCGTTGCGCAACCGCGGGCCGTCGTCGAGACGCGCCTGTTGTCGGTCGAAATGTCGGCACCGTCGCCTTCGCGGTCGGCTTCGGCGCCCGGCGCACGCAGCGGAGGCTGACATGTGCCGCGCGCACGTCTGGGAGAACGACTAGCGCCAGCGCGGTCGACCGCGCGCCCCGGCGTCCGAGGCAAGCCGGCTCGGCTACCGCGGCGAGGCGATCACGACCGGCCGTGGCATAGCTTGAACTTCCTGCCGCTGCCGCAGGGACACGGGTCGTTGCGGCCGACCTTGCCGACATCGCGGCGGATCGTCACCGGCGGGGCGCGCACGATGGCCCAGTAGTCGTTCAGGCGCCGGATCGTGTTCGCGAGTCCGGCCGCGGCCTCGTGCGCGAGCCGACGCCACTGCGCGTCGCCGTAGCTCGCCCGCTCGCGCTCGGGTAGCGCATCGGCGAGCACTTCGATCGGGAACAGGAGCTCGTCCAGGTCCTCGCCATCGGCCGTATCGAACCAGCCGGCCGCTTCGACGCCGTCGAGGAACGCCGAGCACCACGGCCGATGATCGACACGTCCGGTGCGCGTCGTGCGCGCCTCGATCGACAGGCGTCCTTCGGCCAGCGCTTGCGCGGTCTCGACGCGCAACTGCTCGAGCAGGTCGGCGAGCTCGCCGCCGGGCGTTGCATCGTCGACGCCGAGCGCGAACGCCTGCCAACCCTCCGGCGCCGGCCCGTCCGCACCGACCGCCATCGCGACGGCGGCGCAGAATCCCTGGAGCTCGTCGAGCGCCATCGCCTGCGGCCATTCGCCGAGCAGCGATGCGAGTCGCGCGCGCGGAGCGTCGGCCGCGCTATCGGCCATCGCGATCGCCGATCAGGCGAACGGCCGCACGCCGATCAGGGGCCCGTGCAGCACGAAGCCGAAGATCGCCCACGCGAGGCCGCCGGCGCCGACGGCGATCAGGTCGCGCGAGATCGGTCCGCTCGCATAGGTCACGCCGGCGACGCGGTCACGGCGCCGCGCCGCGAGGTAGTCGACCACGGCCCACGCGAGGAACGCGCCGAAGAGGATCACGTCGGCCAGCGTGCCGTTGGCGAGGAGGTGCGCGAACGCCCACACCTTCACGCCGAGCACCATCGGGTGGCCGACGCGCGCCTTGATGCGCGTGCCCCTGACATACGCGGCCGCGAGCAGCACGAACGCCGGCAGCGTCAGCAGCGCGGCCAGGTGGCGCGTCCACACCGGCGGCGTGTACAGCACGACCGGCGCGTGGCGCGCCTGGCCGTAGCCGTAGACGATGAGCGCGAAACCCGCGATCGACACGAGCGAATAGACGAGCTTCCAGCGCTGCTCGCCCATCGACGCGATGCGCGCGGTGCGCCAGTCGTCGGCGAACACGCGCACCGAGTGCGCGCCGAGGAAGACGACGAGGCCGGCGACGAGGGTGATCATCGCGGCTCCGCGTTGCGCGACTCGCCGGCCGCGTCGAGCGCCTTGACGAGCAGGTCCTCGGCGAGCTCGTCGAGCGTCTGCTTGCGCTGTTGCGCGAGCGACTGCAGTTGCGCGACCAGCGATTGCGGCAGCTTCACGGCAAACGCGACGCGGCCCGCCGCCTTGTCGCGCTCCCGCTGGCCGCGCCGGTCGCCGGGTTCCGCGGCGCCCCCGCCGAAGCGCTCGGACATCGGCTCGCGCTGCATGCGGCCGGCGATCTTCTTGGCAATCTGCTTGTCGAGGTCGGCGCGTTTCATTGGCTGTCCGGTGGAGGGGGCGCGCGCAATGATATCGGAGCGCCGCGCGGAGGATCGGCCGCGCGCGAGCCACGGTATGATCGGCCGTGCTTCACCACGGAGATCCGGACATGGCAAGGCGTTCCCGCTTCCGCGCGTGCGCGTGGCTCGCGTGCGCGCTCGTCGCGACGGTCGCGAACGCGCAATCGTATCCTTCCAAGCCGATACGCCTGATCGTTCCGCTCGCCGCGGGCAGCACGGCGGACATCGTCTCGCGCTTCGCGGGGCAGGAGCTCTCGAAGGCGCTCGGCCAGCCGGTCGTCATCGAGAACAAGCCCGGGGCCGGGGGCACGATCGCGATGGCGGAAACGGCGCGCGCGACGCCCGACGGGCATACGATCGCGTTCGCATCGCAGGGGACGCTCGTGTTCAACCAGGGCATCTATGCGAAGCCCGGCTACGACTCGGCCAGGGATTTCCAGCCGGTCGCGTTCCTCGGCGGTGTCTCGAACGTGATGATCGTGCCGCCGGGCAGCGATGCGAAAGCGCCGCTCGATGTCGTCGCCGCCGCGAAGGCGCGCCCCGCGACGCTCACGTTCTCGTCCGGCGGCGCGGGCACGAGCCACCACATGTCGGGCGTGCTGTTCGCGCGCGTGACCGGCACGGAGCTCGTTCACGTCCCGTACAAGGGCGCGCCGCAGGGTGTCCTGGCCGTGATGTCGGGCGAGGTCAACATGGGCTTCTTCAACACGCCCACGGTCATCGGCCAGATCAAGGAAGGCAAGGTGAAGCCGCTCGGCGTGACGAGCCTGACGCGATCGCCGCTGCTGCCCAACGTGCCGACGCTCGACGAGCAGGGCATCAAGGGCTACGAAGTGAACACCTGGTTCGGCTTCGTCGCACCGCCCGGCACGCCCCCGGACGTCGTCGCCCGCCTCAATACCGAGATCAATCGCATCTTCGCGAGCGCCGAAGCGAGGGACAAGCTCGGCCCGCAGGGCTTCGACCTGGCCCCGCCGTCGACCCCGGCGCAGTTCGCGAAGCTGATCGCGGACGATCTCGCGCACTGGGTGCCGATCGTCAAGGCGTCGGGCGCGAAGGCGGACTGAGCGCGATCCCTCGCGCAGCCGGTCCGCACGGCTGCAACGCCTCCCCGGGCAAGCCGGCCGCCGTTTCGTCCTCGCCCCGCTACCACTCCATGGGTAGCTGAATATAGTATTCGCGGGCAGGACGAGCCCGCGTCGCGGCCAACCGGCCGCCACCGCCCGTCCTCTCCCGTGCGGAGGCCGACGATGTGGGGAAATGTCTTGCGGCACCGATGGGTCGCGCGGCAGCTTCTGCGCCGGCTCCCTCATCTGGTGCGCGGGCACGCCGCGAGCCGGCGCCTTGCCGGTGCATCGCATCGGCGCGCGCGCCCGCACGCCGACGACAATCGCTTCCGCCGTTACTTCCTCGAGCACCGCGATGGTCCCGGGATCTGGAAGTGGCTGCATTATTTCGATGCCTACGATCGCCACCTGAGCCGCTTCATCGGGCGCGAGGTGCACATCGCGGAGGTGGGCGTGTACAGCGGCGGCAGCCTCGCGATGTGGCGCGACGTGCTCGGGCCGCGATGCCACGTCTACGGCATCGACGTTGCGCCCGAATGCAAGGCGTACGAGAACGAGTACACGCGCATCTTCATCGGCGACCAGGCCGACCGCGCGTTCTGGGCGCGCTTTCGCGACGCCGTCCCGACGCTCGACATCGTCATCGACGACGGTGGCCACGAGGTCGAGCAGCAGGTGGTGACGCTCGAGGAAACGCTTCCGCACCTCGCGTCGGGCGGCGTGTTCATGTGCGAGGACGTGCACGGGGCGTTCAACCCGTTCGCGGCGTACATGCACGGCCTGCACGATGCACTGAACGCCGTGGGACCGCGGGCGGACGCCGAAGCCCCGGTTCGCTATGCGTACGAGGGCACGCCGTTCCAGCGACTCGTCGCCTCCGTGCACCAGTACCCGTTCCTCACGGTCATCGAGCGATCGCACGACGACAGCTCGCAGCTCGTGTCGGTCGCGCACGGCACCGAATGGCAGCCGCAGTCGTTCTGGAAGTCCGGCGCAGTGGCCGCCGGGCGGCCGCCCGGGGCGAACTGAAGATCCGCGATCCGAGGAGGCGTCACGCAGCGTAAGAGGCGTCGCCAAAGCGCCGACGATTCGACGTCCGCCCTAGAGCCCCAGCGCCTCCACCACCAGGCGCCGCAGTTCGCGCTTCAGCGTGTCCCGCACCGGCGCCATCGCCCGGCTGCGATTGAGGTTCTCGAGCTCGAACGGATCGCGATCGAGGTCGTAGAGCTCGTCGAGCTCGCCGTCGCGCGCGCGGTTCACCCAGCGGATGTACTTGTAGCGGTCGGTGCGCACCGCCTTGTACGTCATGCCGACGAGCCAGGGCATCGCCTGTTCCGCCCAGTATTCGCACAGGATCGATCGCCGCCAGCCGCTGGCGCGTGCACGCCTCGCGCCCTGAGCGAACAGCGGCAGCAGCGAACGGCCCTGGATGTGCTCGCCCGGTCTGCCACCCGCGAACTCGATCAGCGTCGGCGCGATATCCTGGCAGATGACGAGCTCGCGCCGTGCCGTGCCGGCCTCGGCACGTCGCGGGTAGCGCACGACGAACGGCGAGCGGATGCCTTCCTCGTAGGCGAAGCGTCGCTCGGGGCCGAGCCCGTGCTCGCCGAAGAAGAAGCCGTTGTCGCCGAGGAACACGATGCAGGTGTCGTCGAGCTGACCGTTGCGGGACAGCACGTCGAGGATCTGCGCCACACCCTCGTCGACCGAGGCCATCATGCGGGCGCGCAGGCGGATCTCCTCCTGCTGCATCGAATGCAGCGCGGCCAGCACCCTCTGCGATTCCTCGCCCGCGCGAAGCGCGAACGCTTCGCTCCACGCGGGCTTGCGTTTCGCGACCTCGTCCGGCGACAGCATGTTCGGCTTCGACGGAAAGATCGCGTCGCGGTACAGGTCCTGGTGCCGCTCGGCGACGACATACCCACCCTGCGCGTCGATGCGAAGCGTGCCGTCGGCCGCCTGCTCGGCATCGGGGTGAACCGCCTTGTGCGCGAAGAACAGCGACCACGGGCGCTCGCGCGGGCGCTCGAGCCATTCGACCGCGAGACCGTTCATGATGTCGGTGATGTAGCCGCGATGCTCGACGTACCGGCCGTCGTGGTTGAGACGCGGGTCCCGCAGGCGGCCGTGGCCGTCGTAGCTGATCCAGCAGTCGTAGCCCGGCCGCGGCATGCCGCTGTTGCCCATGTGCCACTTGCCGATGTGCGC
>Ga0307408_100002106_pt1 | contig 14316 bp, 11 predicted proteins | sample 322Cmetagenome_FD_202116 | JGI IMG/M metagenome (GOLD analysis project Ga0307408, IMG submission 202116) | Maize rhizosphere microbial communities from greenhouse at UC Davis, California, United States - 322HYB-C-3 | ecosystem: Host-associated > Plants > Roots > Rhizosphere > Soil | place...
TGCTTGGCGGCCTTCTCGCCCCAGCCCGGTCCGACATTGCGGAAATCGACCTCGGCGAACTGCACCATCCGGTCCTTGTGACGGCTGGTGCGAATCGCGTCGAGAGCCTGCTTCAGACGGTCACCCGACGCGCCGCTGTTGTTCACCAGCACCCGCAGGTTGTTGCGGTCCATGCCCTCGACCACCTTGTCGAAGTCAGCGGCGGAAATCGGCGCCGGTTGATGCGAGTGAATGTCGATGGCGGGAAACTTCGCGCGCGGACGCGGATGCTGCGGCAGGACGAGCGTGCTGCGCGGCTTGTATTCGCGGATGTTCGGCACCGGGAATTCCGGCTGCCGCTCGGCGCCGGGGCGGCTGCGCAGCGCACCCTGGCTCTGGGCCCCCTGCGGCGCCTGCGCCGACACGAGCGCCGCGATCGCGCACAGCGCGAGCAGCATGAGAACGAGCTTTTTCATATCGGGAAATTGTACTAGGAAGAAATGCCGCAGCCAGCCGGTAAGCCGAATTCTGTCCGCCGTCGCTCGCCTTTCGCGGCTTGCGCCGCTCACGCGAACTACGGCGGGACGACCATTCCTCTTGCCCTGCGATCGCTCGCAGGATCCAGCGACCTACCCGGTGACTTCGGACGGGCCGTCCTAAGGCTGCTCGCGCAACCTGCAGGCGCCTTGCGGCACCTGCGCGCCACCCTATTTGGTCTTGCTCCGTGAGGGGTTTTGCCTGCCACCCGTGTTGCCACGGGCGCGGTGCGCTCTTACCGCACCTTTTCACCCTTACCTGTCCCGGCGCATCTCGAGATGCGCCCTACGTATGTAGGCCGGGTCTTCAGACCCGGCGACACCGGCGGTATGTTTTCTGTGCCACTAATCCGTCAGGTCACCCTGCCCGGGCGTTACCCGGCTCACTGCCCTGTGGAGTTCGGACTTTCCTCTCGCCTTCGCGCCTTGCGGCACGATGACGAACGGTCGTCTGGCTGACTGCGACCCTCTATTGTCGCAGATCCCGAGGGCTACCCGTCAGTTTCCTGCTTGATGCCGTATTGTTCGAGCTTCTTGTACAGGTTGCTCCGCGGGGTGTCGATCACCTCGGCGGTTTTCGAGATGTTCCAGTTGTTCTCGCGCAGCTTCTGGACGAGGAACGCGCGCTCGGAGGCGTCCTTGAACTCGCGCAGCGTGCCTGCGCCTTCGCGGCTCGCCGTTTTCACACTCGCCGCTTCGGCCGACACGGTCCCGGTCCCCGCCCCGTCGCCGCGTGCGCCGCCGACATCCGCCGGCAGGTCGTTGACGCCGATCACCTCGCGGTCGCTCATGATCACGAGCCGCTCGATGGTGTTGCGCAGTTCGCGGATGTTGCCGCGCCAGCGGTAGTTCTGCAGCGCTTCGAGCGCACGCGGGTCGAAGCGGCGGCGCACGTTGTGCTCTTCGCTGAAGCGGCGCGCGAAGTGCTCGACGAGCGGCGGGATGTCCTCGCGCCGCTCGCGCAGCGGCGGCACGACGATCGGAATCACGTTCAGCCGGAAGTACAGGTCCTCGCGGAACTCGCCGCGCTCGATCGCGTCCTCGAGGCGCTTGTTGGTGGCGGCAATCACGCGCACGTCCACCTTGATCGTCCGCGCTGACCCGAGCCGCTCGACTTCCTGCTCCTGCAGGACGCGCAGCACCTTCGCCTGCGTTTTCTGACTCATGTCGCCGACTTCGTCGAGAAAGATCGTGCCGCGATCGGCCTGCTCGAACTTGCCGATCTGCTTCTCGGTTGCGCCGGTGAAGCTGCCCTTCTCGTGGCCGAAGAGCTCCGACTCGATCAGCTCCTCAGGAATCGCGGCGCAGTTCACCTGGATGAAGCGCTGCGCCGCGCGCCGGCTGTTGCGGTGAATCGCGCGCGCGACGAGCTCCTTGCCGACGCCGCTCTCGCCGAGGAGCAGCACCGTCGCGTCGGTCGGCGCCGCCCGCCGCACGGCATCGAGCACCTTGATCAGGCCGGGGCTCTTGCCGACGATCTCGTACTTCGACTCCATCGCGAGCTTGAGCTCGCGGTTCTCCTGGCGCAGCTCGCGCAGCTCGAGTCCCTTGGCAATCGTCACCAGCACGCGCTCGCTCGTGAACGGCTTGTCGATGAAGTCGAACGCGCCGAGCCGCGTCGCGTGCATCGCATCGGCCGTCGTGCCGTGGCCGGAGATCATCGCAATCGGCAGCGACTCGTCGACCTTGCGGATCTCGGCGAGGGTCTCGAGCCCGTTCATGCCGGGCATCTTGATGTCGAGGAGGATGACGTCGGGTGGATCGCGCTTGATAGCGGCGACGCCTTCAGGGCCGCTCGAGGCGCCGACGAATTCGTAGTGCTCGTACTCGAGGATCATCCGCAACGAGTCGCGAATCGCGGCCTCGTCGTCGATGACGAGAATGCGCGGCTTCACCGTTCGTCGAGTCTTACCGTGCGGAGCGCGCGCTGCTGGATCTCGGGGAAGTAGAGGTAGAACGCCAGCACGTCGCCGGACCGCGCGGCGGAGGTGACGCGGCGGAACTCTTCAATGCTGCGCACAGGACGTCGGTTCACTTCGAGGACGACGTGGCCGCGCTCGATCTCGGCGTCGAAGGCAGGGCTCATCGGCTCGACGCGCGAGACGATGACGCCTTCGAGATCCTCGGGCAGGCGGAACCGCTGGATGAACTCGTGATCCAGCTCGCGCACGCTGAGGCCGAGCGCAGGTCCCCGCTGGCTCGACGGCTCCGGCCGCGTGTCGTCGGACGGCTCGTCGTCGCGATCGGTGCGGCGGTCGGCGCGCAACGGGCGTTCGGCGAGCTTGATGGGAACGCTCATGGCGCGGCCATCGCGCACGATCGACAGTGTGGCCACCGATCCCGGCTGTCGTGCCGCAATCTCGCGGATCAGTGAGTCGTTGTTCGGCACGGGCTTGCCGTCGACCGCCGTGACCAGGTCGTAGGTGCGCACACCAGCGCGGGCACCGGGCGAACCCGCCGTGACGTCCTGCACCAGCGCGCCGTGCGTCTGCTTGAGACCGAGCGAACGCTGCAGATCGGCGTCGACGTCCTTCAGCGCGACGCCGATGTAGCCGCGCGACACGCGTCCCTTGTCGCGAAGCTGTGGCAGGATCGCGCTCGCCTGATTGATCGGCACGGCAAACCCGATATTGCTGGCGCGCGAGCTGATCGCGGCGTTGATCCCGATCACCTCGCCGCGCGCGTTGATGAGCGGGCCGCCGCTGTTGCCGAAGTTGATTGCCGCGTCGGTCTGGATGTAATTGTCGAGCGACTGATCGAAGAGCTTGCGTCCGACGTAGCTCACCACGCCCACGGTAACGGTGTGCTCGTAGGCCAGCGGGTTGCCGATTGCGACGACCCACTCACCGACGCGCAGCGAGTCGGAATTGCCGAGCGCCGCGAACGGCAGTGCTCCGGTCGCCTCCACCTTGATCAACGCGATGTCGGTATCAGGATCCGAGCCCACGCGCTCCGCGCGCAGGCTGCGCCCGTCGGTCAGCCGGACGACGATGCGGTCGGCACCCTCGATGACGTGATGGTTGGTGAGGATGTAGCCCTCGGCGTCGATGATGAAGCCCGTGCCGGCGCCCTTGCGCGGCCCTTCGCGTTCGCGATCGTAGGGTCGGTCGAACAGGTCAGGACTGTCGGGCAGCGGCATGCCGAAGCGGCGGCGGCTCCGTTCGTTCCCCCGCGACGTGGCGTCGATGTTCACGACCGCCGGGTTGAGCCGCTCGGCGACGTCGGCGAAGGAGATCACGCCGGGCAGAGCGGCTGCGCTGGCGGCGGTGCGCACGGGTGCGCGCGCGGCGGTCGTATACGACACCGCCGGCGCCGGCATCATCGTGCCGGCGACAATCAGGCCGACGAGAAACGCCACGACCGCGATGAGACCGGCGGTCGCGACGAAGAATCGCCTCGTCATGGTCGCATTATAAGCTTGAGGAACGCCGCCTCATCGAGCATCTCAATCCCGAGGTCCCGCGCCTTGTCAGCCTTGCTGCCGGCCTCGGCCCCGACAATAACCGCGGCTGTCTTTCGGCTGACAGACCCTGCAACTTTGCCGCCGAGACCTTCGATCGCCGCGCTGGCCTCCTCGCGGGACATCGAGGACAGCGTGCCCGTAATGACATAGGTCTTCCCGGTGAGCGGCCCCTCGGCGGGCCGTTCGACGCGCTGGTCGAGCGGCACTTCCATGTTTACGCCCGCGGCGCGCAGCCGGTCGATGAGCTCACGATTGCGCGGTTCGTCCAGGTAACTGCGCACCGATTCGGCCAGTACCGGACCAATCTCGGGCGTCCGCTGTAACTGCTCGGTTCTCGCGTCGTACAAAGCGTCCATCGTGTGGAAGGCGCGCGCCAGCACCTGCGCCGCGCGCTCGCCGACGTGCCGGATGCCGAGACCGTAAATGACACGCCAGAATTCGTTGCGCTTGCTGCGCTCGATCTCGGCCATCACCTTGGCGGCGGACTTCTTCCCCATCCGCTCGAGCTGTTCCAGTTTTTCAGCCGTGAGGGCGTAGACGTCGGCGTAGTCCTTCACCAGGCCGCTGTCGACCACCTGCGAGATGAGCGACTCCCCGAGGCCTTCGATGTTCATCGCCGAGCGCGACGCGAAGTGCTCGAGCCCGCGCCGAAGCTTGGCGGGACAGGAGATGTTCTCGCAGCGCCAGACGACTTCCCCTTCCGGCCGGTGGAGGTGGCTGCCGCACACGGGACATTCCGCCGGCATCACCCACGGCTGGGCGCCTTCAGGCCGCTTGCTGGGCACGGGCGCGACGACTTTCGGGATGACATCGCCTCCCTTCTCCACGAGCACGGTGTCTCCCTCCCGCAGATCCTTCCTCGCCACATCGTCTGCGTTGTGGAGCGTGGCCATGGACACTGTTGTGCCGGCGAGGACCACCGGTTCGAGCTCGGCATAGGGCGTCACGGCGCCGGTGCGGCCGACGTTCACCTTGATCGCCTTGAGGACGGTGGTCTTCTGCTCCGCTGGAAACTTGAACGCGATGGCCCATCGCGGGAACTTGCTCGTCGTGCCGAGGCGCTGCCGCAGGCGCAGGTCATCGAGCTTGATGACGACGCCGTCGGTGTCGAAGTCGAGCGTGCGACGCTGCTCGGCCCACTCGCGGCAGTAGGCCAGAAGTGCGTCGATGCCGGTACAGCGTTGCCAGTGAGATTCGACTGGCAGTCCCCACGCGCGCAACGAGTCGAGCGTCGCCGAATGCGACGCGGGGACGACAACTTCGGTTGCCGCCACGGTTGCCGGGACCAGCTGGTACACGAACGCCGACAGGCCTCGCTTCGCCACCAGCTTCGGGTCGAGATTCCTCATCGTCCCCGCCGCCGCGTTGCGCGGGTTGGCGAACACCGGCTCTCCGGAGTCCTCGCGCTCCCTGTTGATCCGTTCGAACGCCTTCCGCGGCAGGTACACCTCGCCGCGCACCTCGATGCGGCCGGCCGGCCCACCCTTGAGCGCCAGCGGGATCGCGCGGATCGTGCGCACGTTCGACGTGACCTCTTCACCGCGAACGCCGTCGCCGCGCGTGGCGCCGCACAGCAGCCTGCGGTCGGCGTAGGTGAGCGCGATGCTGAGGCCGTCGATCTTCAGCTCGGCGACATAGGTGACCTGTTCGGGGATCGCGCCGGTCTCACCGAGGCCGCGCCGCACGCGCTCGTCGAACGCGCGCAGTTCGTCCTCGGAGTAGGCGTTGTCGAGGCTGAGCATCGGCTGCGCGTGCTCGACCGTGGCGAAGCCTTCGACGGGGCGTCCGCCGACGCGCTGCGTCGGCGAGTCGGGCGTCAGCAGGTCGGGGTTCTCGACTTCGAGACGCTCGAGCTCCTTCATGAGCGCGTCGAATTCCACGTCCGCGATCTCGGGCGCGTTCAGGACGTAGTAGCGCTCTTCGTGGTGGCGGATGAGGGTGCGAAGTTCCTCGATGCGGTCTGCTGGATTCAACGGTACTTCGGTGTGGGGGCCGTCGTCAGCCGGCCATCAACGATCCCGGGAGAGCACGTAATCGGGCAGCGCCATCAGGGCTTCGCGCTCCGGGCCGGCGGGGAACGCGTAGAGCGCCGTCTTTGCGCGCTCGACGAAATCCACGGCCGTCCGATAGGCGTAATCGACCGACCCGTACTTCACCAGCAGGCCCTTCAGGTCGCGCCAGTCTTCGGCGGTGATGTCGCGCGTGTCGACGACGGCGCGCACGAGCGCCTCGGCCCGTGCGTCGCCGCGGTGCAGCAGGTGAATGATCGGGAGCGTGATCTTCCCTTCGCGCAGGTCGCCGCCAATCGGCTTCCCGAGCACGTCCTCCTCCCCGGTGAAATCGAGGAGGTCGTCGACGATCTGAAACGCCATGCCGATGTTGAAGCCGTACTCCCAGAGCGCGTCGTGCTGCTGCGGCGTGGTGTCCCCGAGCATGCCGCCGATCTTCGCGCAGCCGCCGAAGAGGTACGCGGTCTTGCGTCGGAGGATGTCGAAGTGCTCGTCCTCGGTCAGGTCGACCACGCCGTTCTTCGTGAGCTGGTAGAGCTCGCCTTCGATCATCCGGAGGGTCACGTCGCACAGCAGGCGGATCAGATCGAGCCGGTCCTGCGTGAGCGCGAGCGACATCGACTTGATGTAGAGGAAGTCGCCAAGGAGGACAGTGATGTCGTTGCCCCACCGCGAGTGCACCGCCTGGCGGCCGCGGCGCAGTTCCGATTCGTCGATGATGTCGTCGTGCACGAGCGTCGCGGTGTGAATGAACTCCACGACCGAGGCGTAGAGAATCGCCTGCTCCCCCTGGTATCCGGCCATCCGCGCGGCCATCAGCAGCACCGCCGGACGAATGCGCTTTCCCCCGCTGTTCTGGATGTAGGTGCCCATCGTCGGGATGAGCTGAACCTGCGACTGCACGTGATGCGCGAACTCGCGTTCGACCTCGCGGAGGTCTTCGCGAATCGGCTCGAACATGAGCGCAAGTGCCGCAGCGGAAGGTTTCTGCGCGGTGGGATTCAAGCTGGTCAATCACACCACACTTGGTTTTCAGGTGTCAACGCGATGAGCCGCGTGTAATCGTCTTAGCGCGTTGGACTTACGGCTTGAACAGGCGCTCGAAATTGGCGCGGGCCGCTTCGCCGATCGCTTCCGGCGCGACGCCGCGCAGTTCGCCGATGACTTCGGCCACGCGCGTCACGTACGACGGCTCGTTGCGCTGCCCGCGGTGCGGCACCGGCGCGAGAAATGGACTGTCGGTCTCGATGAGCAGACGTTCGAGCGGCACCATCTTCGCCACTTCCTTCAGCTCGAGCGCTTTCGGAAACGAAACGATGCCGGCAAGCGACACGTGAAAGCCGATGTCGAGGGCGCGGCGCGCCATCGCGCGGTCGCCGGTGAAGCAGTGGAAGACGCCTTCGCCGGACGGCTCTTCAGCGAGGATACGGAACGTATCGTCCTCGGCTTCGCGCGTGTGAATCACGATGGGCAGGCCGCGCCGGCGCGCCATCCGGATCTGCTCGCGGAAGACCTGCTGCTGCACGTCGCGCGGCGCGAAGTCGTAGTGATAGTCGAGGCCGATCTCGCCGACGGCGCGCGCCGACGGCTCCATCTCGATGCGGTTCTCGGTGAGCCCGGCCGCGGCCGGCGGGGTGTCGGCGAACTTGCCGGCGGCGTGCGGATGCACACCGATTGAGAACCGCACCGCATCCCACAGTTCGGTGACGCGGTGCGCCTGCTCGAACTCCTGGTCGTCGTCGGCGGCAAGGATGACCAGCGCGTGCGCGAGCCGGGCATCGCGCGCACGCTGCACGACGGCTTCGAGGTCGGCGGCAAACTCCTCGCCGGCCAGGTGACAGTGCGAGTCGATCACCGGACGCGCGTGCCGGGCGGGATGTCGCCGTCGAAGGCCACGAGCGTCGGTTTGCCCCCTTCGGGGCTCGCGGCGAGCACCATCCCGTTCGACTCGATGCCCATCAGCTTTGCCGGCTTCAGGTTGAAGACGATGGCAATCGTGCGGCCGACCAGTTGTTCGGGTGTGTACGCCTCGGCAATGCCGGCAACGATGGTCCGCTGCTCGCTGCCGACGTCGATCTTCATCTTCACCAGCTTCTTCGACTTCGGCACCGTTTCGGCCTCGAGCACCTTCGCGACCCGCAGTTCGACCTTCATGAAGTCGTCAATCGAGATTCGAGTGTCGGCGCCGCCTGCCGGCGCTTCAGCCGCCGTTGTTCCGGCGCCCGCCGCCTGCGTCGCGCCGGGCTGAACAGCGGTGCCCTGGTGCGTGTCGGTTGTCGTGTTGTCTGCCACCATCTCCTCCGCGCGCGGCCACAGCGCCGCGCCCTTGGTAATCTCACGAACGCCGTCGCTGCGCCACCGGCCGTCGCGATCGAGCCGCAGATCGCGCGCCGGCGTCTTCTCGCCGACCCGCCGCAGGATCTCCTCGCATGACTTCGGCATCACCGGCAGCAGCAGCACGGCGGCGACGCGGATCGCCTCCGCAACGTTGAAGAGGACCTCGTCGAGCCGCGCGGCGTTTGCGGGATCCTTCGCGAGGGTCCACGGCGCGGTTTGCGCAATGTACTCGTTGGCCGCGTCGACGAGCTGGAACGCGGCTGCCGCCCCATCGTGCAGCGCGACGCTCTCCATCGCGCCGCGGTAGCGATCCATCACCTGTGCCGCCAGCGCGGCAAGCTGTCCGCCGCTGCCCGCCGGCGCAATGCGATTGCCGCGGTACTTCTCCGTCATGGCGCCGAGGCGGCTGACCAGGTTTCCGAGATTGTTCGCGAGGTCGACGTTGTAGCGCTCCGCGTAGCGCTCCCAGGTGAAGTCGCCGTCGCTGCCGTAACTGATCTCTTTCACCAGGTACAGCCGCAGGGGATCCGGACCGAACCGGGCCGCCACATCCGAGGGATCGAGGCTCGTGCCGAGCGACTTGCTCATCTTCTGGCCCTGGAAGTGGACCCACCCGTGGCCGAACACGTTCACCGGCAGCGGCAGCTTCGCGCTCATCAGCATGGCGGGCCAGACGACGGTGTGGAACCGCGTGATGTCCTTCCCGACCACGTGCAGATCCGCCGGCCACGATTTCGCGAACCGCGCATCATCGGACCCGTAGCCGACAGCGGCGGCGTAGTTGATGAGCGCGTCGTACCACACGTAAACGACGTTCGCCGGATCGAACGGCAGCGGAATGCCCCAGGCCTGTCCCGCGCGGCTCACCGAGATGTCTTCGAGCCCGCCCTCGAGCAGGCGCAGCATCTCGTTGCGGCGCACGTCGGGCTGCAGGAACCCGGGGTGCGCGTGGAAGTGATCGAGGAGCGGCTGGCAGTATTTCGACAGGCGGAAGAAGTAGTTCTTCTCTTTGATCCATTCCGCGGGCTGCGTCGTGTGAATCGAGCAGCGGCCGTCGACGAGGTCTTTCTCCTGCTTGAACGCCTCGCACGAGACGCAGTACCACCCTTCGTAGAAGCCTTCGTAGATATCGCCGGCGTCGTAGTTGGCCTGCGCCATCTTCTGCACGGCGGCGCGGTGGCGCGGCTCCGTCGTGCGGATGAAGTCGTCGAACGAGATGTCCAGCTGCCGCCACACCGAGCGGAACTCCTGCTCCATCTGGTCGCAGTAGGCGAGCGGATCCATGCCGCGCTCGACGGCGCGCTTGTAGACGTTCTGCGAATGTTCGTCGTTGCCCATCAGGAAATGCGTCTCGAAGCCGGCGAGGCGCTTGTAGCGGGCGATGACGTCAGCAGTGATCTTCTCGTACGCCGTCCCGAGGTGCGGACGGCTGTTGACGTAGTCAATGGCAGTGGTAAGAAAAAAACGCATGTGATCCGCTGTCCGCTATCCGCGGTCCGCTATCCGTGGGTCGCCATCCGCAGCTCGGCCCGGATCGCGGACAGCGGATCGCGGATCGCGATCCAAATACGCCTTCATCGCTGCGGCGTGCACGTCTTTCACGGGCACGTGCTTCTCGGCGGCTATGCGCGCGCAGTCATCGAACTCCGGAGACGCGTTCAGCACGTGGCCGTTGCGGCTGGCGATCTTCATGCGCACCGCGCCGAGCGGCGTATCGATGGTGATCGTCTCCCGCTCCAGGCACTCGCGCGTCATGTCGCGGTAGCGCAACCCGATGCTCGTCGTTTCCGTGAACACGATCGCCGTCAGCCGCTCGCGCCGATCCGGCGGGGCGATGATCGTGAGCAGCGTGCCCGGCCGGTTCTTCTTCATCTGCACCGGCGTATAGAACACGTCGAGCGCACCCTCGGCGAGCAAGCGATCCATCAGCACGCCGAAGATCTGCGGGTTCATGTCGTCGATCTCGCACTCGATGACGACGACCGTCTGGGTGAAGCGTGCGGACGCGTCGCTGTCGCCGACCATCACCCGCAGGACGTTCGGTGTCTCCTTGAAGTCGCGCGAACCGGCGCCGTAGCCGATCTTCTTCACGCGCATCGGCGGCACCGGCCCGTACTGCTTGGCGTAGGCCGAGACGAGCAGCGCACCCGTCGGCGTCACGAGCTCCGCCTGCTGCTGCCCCGCATAGATCGGCGCGCCCTCGAGGAGCCGCAGCGTTGCTGGCGCCGGCACGGGGTAGACACCGTGCGCGGCCCGGATCGTGCCGCTGCCGACGTTGAGCGGCGACGCCACGATCTCTTCGGCGCCGAGCCACTCGAGCGCGAACACCGAGCCGACGATGTCGATGATCGAGTCGAGCGCGCCCACTTCATGCAGGTGCACCTTGTCGAGCGTCGTGCCATGAATCTCGGCCTCGGCCTGCCCCAGCCGCTCGAACAATTCCTTGGCGCGAGTCTTGCCGGTTTCCGACAGCGCGGAGCCGTCGATCAACTTGTAGACGCCCGTGAGATGACGATGCGGATGCGTGTGCTCGCCGTCGTCCTCCCCTTTCACGCAGAATTTCGTCGCCGTGACACCCGCGCGGTTGACACGCTCGGTCCACACCGTGTCGGGCTCGATGGCGAGCGACCCGAGCGCACGGCGGACCTCGGCGAGCGGCACGCCGGCGTCGATCAGGCTGCCGAGAATCATGTCGCCGGCGGCCCCGGAGAAGCAGTCGAAATACAGGACGGTCATTGGCGATCGCGCAATCCTCTCATCTTATCTCGACTCGGCGCGGCGCACGACGAGCGACCCGGCCTCGCGCATGCTGAAGTAGCGGTGGTCGGAGAGGATCAGGTGATCGAGGACGTCGATGCCCATGATCGCGCCCGCTTCGACGAGCCGGTGCGTCAGCGCGATGTCGTCGGGACTCGGCGCCGGGTCGCCAGAGGGGTGATTGTGGAACAGGATGATCGCCGCCGCTGACGCGACCGCCGCTTCGCGGAACACCTCGCGCGGATGGACCACCGTCTGATCGACGGAGCCGATCGAGACGATCTTCACGCGAATGATGTGGTGCTTGGTGTCGAGCATCAGCACGCCGAACTGCTCCACGGGCAGCGCGCCGAACTGCGGCAGCAGATGATGCGCGATCTCACGCGGCGACGAAAAGCGCGGCCGCTCGACGCTGCCGCGCATCAGCGTGCGGCGGCCAAGCTCGATCGCTGCGAGCACCTGCGCCGCGCGTGCCGCGCCGATGCCTTCCACCTGCTGCAGATCGAGGATGGTGCTGCGCGTGAGGCCGACGAGGCCGTCGGCGCGCGCCAGCACGGTGTTCGCCAGTGCGAGCGCGCCGGCGTCGCGCGATCCGCTGCCGAGAATCACCGCGAGCAACTCGTTGTCGCCGAGCGCGGCGGGCCCGAGACGCTCCAGCTTCTCGCGCGGGCGATCGTGCGGCGCAAGATGTTTCATCTATACTCGGTCCTATGTCTCGCCGCTGGTTGTGGCCAGCATTGATTGTCATCGCGCTCGTCGCCGGTTGCGCGGAACCCCCGAACAAGGAAATGGACCAGGCGCAAGGCGCCATCGACGCGGCGAAGGCAGCGGGCGCCGAGCAGTACGCCGTCGACGAGTACAACGCCGCGGTCGACGCGCTGAAGCGCTCGCACGATGCCGTTGGCGCCAGCGACTATCGCCTCGCCCTCAACCACGCCATCGACAGCCGCGAGCGCGCCCAGAACGCCGCGCGCCAGGCGGCCGACACCAAGGCGCAGGTGCGCGGTGAAGTGGAGCGCACGATGGCCGAAGTCAACGCGCTCGCCGCGCAGGCGTTTGCCAGGCTCGAAGCCGCACGCAAGGCGCGCGTGCCGCGGCGCGTCCTCGCCGAACCGGCGGCGGCGCTGACCGCGATCAATTCAGAGGTGCAAGAAGCGCGCGAGAAGATGAAGGCGGGCGACTATCTCGCGGCGAGGCCGATTTTGCTCGAAAACAAAGAGCAGTTGCAGAAAACGACGGCCGCCCTCGATGCCGCGGTGACGGCGCAACCGCAACGCCGGCGGCGATAGCGGTACTCACAATTTCAACCACCAACTCGCAACTCCCAACCTCCAACGCGTACGGTCGCCGCCTCCAACCACGTACGGTTGCCGCATCTAAAGTGTAGGGCGACAGGACATCGGTAACAACGACGACAGCACATGGGTGACAACTCAGGGTAGGGTCGGGCCGAGGAGGCCCGATGCCCTGGCTGGAGACCGATGTGCGCGATCAGCGGATTCAGTTCGTGATGACGGCGCGGCGGGCTGGCGCGAATGTCAGTGCGGTCTGTCGTGCCTTCGGGATCAGCCGGAAGACGGGCTACAAGTGGCTGGCGCGGGAAGCCGCCGCCGGGTCCGTCGCCGTGCTGGCCGACCAGTCGCGGCGGCCGCATCGCAGTCCGCGGCGGACGCTGCCGGCGGTCGTGGCGCGGATCGGCGCGTTGCGGGAGGCGTTCGGCTGGGGCGGCGAGAAGCTGGCCGTGCTGTTGGCCGCGGAAGGGATTCGGCTGACCGCGCGGACGATCGATCGCGTCATTCAGCGCGAGGGATGGACGCGCGCGGATGCCGCGCCGGCGCCGGCGCGACACCGCTTCGTTCACGCCGCGCCGAACGACTTGTGGCAGATGGACGCGAAAGGGGCCTATCCACTCGCCGATGGCGGCCGCTGTCACCCGCTCAGCGTGATCGATGATCACAGCCGGTTCGCCGTGGGCTTGGCCGCGCTGCCCACGCTTGAGGCGCGTGTGGTGCAACCGGCGCTGGTGCGCGTCTTTGAGCAGTACGGTGTGCCACGGGCGATGCTGATGGACCACGGGGTGCCATGGTGGAGCACCGCCGGTCCCAGCGGCCTCACCACGCTCGGCGTCTTTCTGCTCAAGCAGGGGATCCGCGTGATCTACGGGGCGGTGCGCCATCCGCAAACCCAAGGCAAGGTCGAGCGCTTTCATCGCACGCTGGGCGAGCGCCTCCGCTGGGCCGGGGTGCCGACCACGTTGGCCGGTTTCACCGAGACCTTTGCCTGGTTTCGCGACGAATACAACCACGTCCGACCGCACGAGGCACTCGGACTCGAGCCGCCGCGTCTGCACTTTCAGCGGAGCCGCCGCGCGTATCGCGCGACGCCGCGTCGGTGGGAGTATCCGCGCTGCGTCGTCCTGCGCCACGTGCGGAGCAATGGCCAGGTGACGCTCGCCGGCATCAGTTATTTCGTGTCGATGGCGCTGGCCGGGGAAGCGGTCGCGTGTCTCCCGCACGAGGATCGGATCCTCGTGATGTTTCGCCACATGTACGTGCGGGAGTTGCATCCGCGGTCGCACGCGAGCGTGCCGCTGATGCGACCGATTGACGAGCCGGTGGACGGCGCCGGAGCTGTGGACGCCTAGCGCGCCCACAACTCCTTGGAAAACGCACAGAACGCGTTTCCCACACCGTCCACCGGCCTATCATGTTGTTACCCGTGTCCTGACGTCGGCCTGTTACCTGATCCCTGTCGTCGCACACTTTAGTTCTGGCTACCGCTACTCCGTCTCGCGCGTCGCGACGAGCTCCAGGCGGCCGACCTGAATTCGATCGCCCGCCGACACCCGGGCGCTCTCCACGCGCTGGCCGTTCACGAACGTGCCGTTCGTACTCTCCAGGTCCTTGATCTCGAGCTCTCCCGAAGGCAGCGCCGTCAGGCGGCAGTGCACGCGTGACACGAGCGCGGCGTCGACGATGAAGTCCGCGCCGGTGGCCCGGCCGAGGGTCCGGGCGTTTCCGGGCAGAAGACGGAATGTCTGCTCGCTTGCGCCGTCGCCAACCGTTCGCAGTATCCACATCAGCAGAACGAACCTTTCGCGTAAGCGGCTCGTAGATGCCTAGGTGAGCCGAGGAAATCGATGAAGAAATCCCGCAGATTGAGCATTGGCGGTGCCGTGGTGGTCGTGATCGTGGGCGGCGTCTACGGCCTGTCCACCCTCAACGGCGCCTCGAAC
>Ga0307408_100002109_pt1 | contig 14314 bp, 12 predicted proteins | sample 322Cmetagenome_FD_202116 | JGI IMG/M metagenome (GOLD analysis project Ga0307408, IMG submission 202116) | Maize rhizosphere microbial communities from greenhouse at UC Davis, California, United States - 322HYB-C-3 | ecosystem: Host-associated > Plants > Roots > Rhizosphere > Soil | place...
GATCAGCATCACGGCCGCGCCGGCCAGCAGATACGCGCCGAGGGCTTCGGCCACCGGCATGCCGGGAAATAAGGTCACCAGCAGCGCGCTGCCCGGCGCGGACCAGGCGGTGATGACGGGCATTTTCAGGCGCCAGCTGAGCCAGATGCCGGACAGGCCCGCGCCCCACGAAATGGCCCAGATCCATGAGGACATCACGGCATCCGAAACTCCGGCCGCATGGCCCGCCTGCAGGAAGATCACCAGCGGCCCGGAATAGGAAATCACCACGGCCAGGAAACCGGCCAGCATCGCGGGCAGGGACAGGTCGCGGCGCAGGGTGGCAAACAGGCCGGGGGAGGCTGGTCCCGTCACACTCGGCCATGCTCCGTCCGGCGCATGCGCCGCGCCCCCGGCACGCTGTGCGGCCAGCAAGGCCGTGCTGTTTGCCGCGCAGGCATCGGCTGCCTCGTGCACCGTGTTGTCCGGCACCCCATCATCATGGCGCCCCATCGCATCAGCCCTGGTCACCGCCACCGACCGGCAGCACCGTGCCCGTGATATAGCTCGCTTCCGGCGACGCCAGGAACAGGATCGCGCGCACCTGTTCGTTGATGGTGCCGTAACGGTGCATCAGGCTGCTGTCTTTGGTCTGGTCGATGATGGCCTGGTACCACTGCTGTTCCTGTTCCGACAGCGGCGTGGGATTGCGCGGCACCTTGCGCGGCGGCGCTTCCGTGCCGCCGGTCGCCACCGCATTGATGCGGATGCCGTATTGCGCGGTTTCCATCGCCAGGCTGGCGGTCAATGCATTGACGCCGCCCTTGGCCGCCGAATACGGAATGCGGTAAATGCCGCGCGTGGCGATCGATGAAATATTGACGATGGCGCCGCCGCGCCGCTCCAGCATGTAGGGCAACGCCGCGTGGCAGCACCACAGGGTCGGGAACAGCGAACGGCGGATTTCCGCCTCGACCTGCTCCGGCGCATATTCCTGGTACGGCTGCACCCAGATCGTGCCGCCGACGTTATTGACCAGCACATCGATGCGGCCAAACGCTGCCACCGCCGCCGCCATCAAGTCCGCGGCGCCCTGGTGGGTTTCCAGGTCGGCCTGCACGGCAATGGCCAGCGCTTTCAATTGCTGCACTTCGGCCAGCACTTCATGCACCAGGGGAGAGCGGTCGCACAGCACCAGTTGCGCCCCTTCGCTGGCCGCCGCCAGTGCCACACCGCGCCCGATGCCCTGGGCGGCGCCGGTGACCACCACGACTTGCCCGTGGAAACGATGCACAGCGCGGTTCAACGTGGCGCTCATGGCTGGCTCCCGGTGGCGCTGCTGGCCGAGAATTTTTCATAATAGAAGTTTGCCGGCTGCACGCCGATGCTGGTGAACCAGTTGCGCACCGCGTCCACCATCGGCACCGGGCCGCACAAATACACATCGGCATCGCCGCCGTTCAGCCAGCCCGGTTCCACGTGGGCGGTGGCGTAACCCTTGCGCGGGTGCGCGCTGTCCGGATCGGCCACGCAGGTCACATACGAAAACCGGGGATGCGCGGCGGCGATGCGTTCCAGCTGCTCCAGCGCGACCAGGTCGCATTCGCGCGTGACGGCAAACACCAGGCGTACCGGCTGGGTAAATGCCTGATCGGCCAGCACCTCCAGCATCGACAGGAATGGCGCAATGCCGGTGCCGCCCGCCAGCATCAGCACCGGGCGCTGTACCGGGCGCAGGTAAAAACTGCCGAACGGCCCGGCAAACGAGATCGCCTGTCCCGCCTGCGCGTTATCGGACAAATACCGGCTCATCAAGCCACCCGGCACGTTGCGCACCACGAACGACGCCTGCGCCGCGCCCGGCGCGGAACTGAAGGAATAGGAGCGCGTCTGGGTGCTGCCCGGCACCTGCACATTGACATACTGCCCCGGCAGGAAATCCAGCGCCGCGGGATTGTCCAGCGCGATGGCAAAGCGGATCGTCGATTCCGACACCTTATCCACCACGGCGATGGCGCCGCCATGGCTGGCCGCCCCGGTCTTGCAGGCGGTGGAGGTGGCGGGGATGTTCACCACGCAATCGGACGTGGGGCGCATCTGGCACGCCAGCACCGCGCGCCGCGCCGCTTCTTCCGGCGTCAACGCATCGTCGATATAGCTCGTAGCCGGCATGTCATAGCTGCCCGATTCGCAATGGCCACGGCAGGTGCCGCACGCGCCGTCGCGGCAATCGAGCGGGATGTTGACCTTTTGCCGGTAAGCCGCGTCGGACAGCTTTTCATTGGGGGCGCAGGTAATGAAGCGGGTCACGCCGTCTTCGAACTGCAGGGCGACGCTGTAATGTGTCTGTGTCTGGCTCATGATCGGCCTCAAATGTGATACACGTCGATGACCTGGTTGATGTAGTCGTTCTTCAGCACGACGTACTTGTCCAGGATCTTCGGGCTGTCGCCGGCAAAGTCGATCACGTAGCGCGACATGCCGAAATAGCTGTAGTCCTGCTTGTAGCGGTGGCTCAGCGTGTGCCAGTTGAAGCGCACCGTAACAACCGTGCCTTGCTGCCGTTCCACTTCCACGTTGGCGAGGTTGTGGCTGGTGCGGGTATCGGGCATGGTGGCGGACGAGCGCTCCGTCTTGATGCGGAACACGCGGTCTTCCAGGCCCTGGCGGGTGGGATAGAAGATCAGCGAAATTTCACGCTGCGGGTCCGTCACCAGCTGGTCGTCGTCATCCCACGACGGCATCCAGAATTGGGCATCGTCGTGGTAGCACGCCAGCCAGTCGTCCCACTGTTCGTCATCGAGCAGGCGCGCTTCCTTGTACAGGAAAGCCGTGATCGCATGGAAATCAACCGCGCTCATGCCTGTTCCCCTTCGGCGGCCAGCGCCTTTTTCATGACGTCGAGCCAGTAGCGGTGCTGCACCGTATACAAACCTTCATCCTCGGTGCGCACGCCGCTCATGACCGGCTTCAGTCCCAGTTCCCTGGCCGCCTCGTCGGGGCCCTCGATCCAGTGCGTCGAACCACGGCACATATCGTTCCATTCCATGGCGCTGCCGGCATAACCTTGCTGGCAAGCGCGGAACTCTTCCAGGTCGTCCGGCGTGGCCATGCCGGACACGTTGAAGAAGTCTTCGTACTGGCGGATGCGGCGCGCGCGCGCCTCGTCCGGCTCGCCTTTCGGGGCGATGCAGTAAATCGTGACTTCGGTCTTGTTGACGGCGATCGGCCGCAGCAGCCGGATCTGTGATCCGAACTGGTCCATCAGGTAAACATTGGGATACAGGCACAGGTTGCGCGAACGCTCCACCATCCAGTCGGCCGCCGGCTTGCCGAACTGCCTGGCATAGTCGCCGTGGCGCGGGAAATTGGGGCGGTCTTCCGGGTTGGCCCACTTGGTCCACAGCAGGATATGGCCCTGCTCGAAGGCGTAAAAGCCGCCGCCCTGTTTGCCCCATTTGCCGGCATCCATGGCGCGGATCTTGTCTTCCCGCATGGCCTCCCGCTCCTTGCGGCGGTTGGTGGTGGCCGCGTAGTTCCAGTGCACGGCCGACACGTGATAACCATCCGCGCCGTTTTCCGCCTGCAGCTTCCAGTTGCCCTCGAAGGTATAGGTCGAGGAGCCGCGCAGCACTTCCAGGCCGTCCGGCGACTGGTTGACGATCATGTCGATGATCTTGCCGGCTTCGCCCAGGAATTCCGCCAGCGGCGCCACGTCCGGTTTCAGGCTGCCGAACAGGAAGCCCTTGTAATTCTCGAAGCGCGCCACGCGCTTCAAATCATGCGAGCCTTCCTTGTTGAAGCAATCCGGATAGCCGGCGTCTTCCGGGTCTTTGACTTTCAGCAGCTTGCCGTTGTTGTTGAAGGTCCAGCCATGGAACGGACAGGTGTAAGTCGCCTTGTTGCCGCGCTTGTGGCGGCACAGCTGGGCGCCGCGGTGGCTGCAGGCATTGATGAAGGCGTTCAGCTCACCCTGGCGGTTGCGCGCGATAAAGACCGGCTGGCGGCCGATGTGCGTCGTGTAATAATCGTTATTGTTCGGGACCTGGCTTTCGTGGGCCAGGTATATCCAGTTGCCTTCGAAGATGTGCTTCATCTCCAGTTCGAACAGCGCTTCATCCGTGAAGGCGCTGCGATGCAGGCGGTAGTCGCCTTTTTCCTTGTCTTCGACGAGGTAGGCATCGAGCGATTTCGGACCTTCCGGCCGGACGGAGGTGGCGGCTGTGACGGGCATGATCGGGATCATGGTGATTCTCCTTGCGTAATTCAGGCGGCGGCGCGGATGCGGTCCACTTCGACGGCCGGTGCGCGCCGGGTTTCGCTGTACAGGCGGAAGTCGAAGTCGATGCTGGAATAGGGTTCGGACAAGCCCTTGGCGGCAATCGCGGCGGCATCGGTTACCTTGGTGATGGCCGGCACCAGGCCATCGCGGCTGGCGAAGGCGAAGTCGTCCCACAGGTATTCATCGCCATCGATGTTGATCTGCGTGGTCAGCTTGCGCTGGCCGTCGGCGCTGACGAAGAAGTGAATGTGGGCCGGGCGCTGGCCGTGGCGGCCCAGCTTGTCCAGCAGGCGCTGGGTGCTGCCGTCGGGCGGGCAACCGTATCCTTTCGGCACGATGCTCTGGAACTGGTAGCGGCCCTGCTCGTCCGTCAGGATGGTGCGGCGCAGGTTGAAGTGCGACTGGGTCTGGTCGAAGAACGAGTAATTGCCTTTCAGGTTCGCATGCCACACTTCGACCCTGGTGTTCGGCAGTGGCTTGCCCTGTTCGTCGTATACGGTGCCCTGCATGAACAGCACGTCGGCGTCGGCGCTTTCCGTGCCGTCGTCGAGGCGCGCAAAGCCACGGCTTTCCGGCGCGCCGGCCACGTACAGCGGGCCTTCGATGGTGCGCGGGGTGCCGCCGGACAGGCCGGCTTTCGCTTCCGCCTCGTCGGCGCGGATATCGAGGAAGCGTTCCAGGCCCAGGCCGGGGGCCAGCAGGCCCAGTTCATTGGCGGCGCCGGCGGCGGACAGGTATTCCAGTCCCTTCCAGAATTCGCTCGGCTGGATGTCCAGGTCTTCGATCGCCTTGCACAGGTCGCCCACCAGGCGCAGCACCACTTGCTGCACGCGCGCGTCCGCCGGACGGGTGGCGCTGTCGACGATCCAGGATTTCACCAGGCGGTCGATGTCGTTGTGTGTCATGTCAGTCTCCTTGCTTGTGGGTGGGTTATTGATCGTTGCCGCGGATCGACGAGGGGTGGCGCAGCAGCGGGGTGACCTGGATTTGCATATACGGGAACAGCGGCAGGCCGGTCAGCACGGTGTGCAGTTCTTCCACGCTGTCGACATCGAACACGCTGATGTTGGCGTACTGCCCGGCGATGCGCCACAGATGGCGCCACTTGCCGCTGTCCTGCAATTGTTTGGAATACGCTTTTTCTTTGGCCTTCACCGCGTCCGCCTCGGCGGCGGGCAGGGTGGCGGGGATGTGTACATCCATACGAACCTGGAACAGCATGGTGCTTCTCCTTGTGGGTGTTATTGACGGCGCAGGCGGCCGAGTTTTTCCATATCGACGGTGACGCCCAGGCCGTGGCCGGTCGGCACATGCAGCATGAAGTCCTTGTACACCAGGGGTTCCTGCAACACTTCCTCGGTCAGCAGCAGGGGGCCGAACAATTCCGTGCCGAAGGCCAGGTCGGGGAAGGTGGCGAACAGGTGGGCGGACGCGGCGGTGCCGATGCCGCCTTCGAGCATGGTGCCGCCATACAGGGCGACGCCGGACAATTGCGCCACTGTGGCCACTTGCGCGGCCGGGGTCAGGCCGGCGGACTGCGTGATCTTCACGGCAAACACGTCGGCGGCGCCGGCGGTGGCGTAGCTGTAGGCATCGAGCGGGCCTTGCAGCGCTTCATCGGCCATCAGCGGCACGGCGAAGTGGCGCGCCAGGCGCGCCATGCCGGCCTGGTTGTGGGCGGCGATCGGCTGTTCGATCAAGTCCACGCCGCCATCCTGCAAAGCGGCAATTGCTTCCATCGCCTGCAGCTCGGTCCAGGCCTGGTTCACATCGACGCGCACACTGGCCTTGTCGCCCAGCGTCCGCTTGATGGCCAGCACGTGGGCCACGTCGTCCCGCACGGCGCGCGCGCCGATCTTCAGTTTGAAGATGCGGTGGCGGCGCAGTTCGAGCATGTGCTGCGCTTCGGCGATGTCTTTCGCCGTGTCGCCGCTGGCCAGGGTCCAGGCCACCGGCAAGGCGTCGCGCACCCGGCCGCCCAGCAATTCGCTGAGGGGAATGCCGAGGCGGCGCGCCTGGGCGTCGAGCAGCGCGGTTTCAATCGCGCACTTGGCAAAACGGTTGCCTTGCACCGCCTTGCGCAGCAGCGCCATGGCGCTGGCCACACGGGTGGCGTCCTTGCCGATCAGCAGCGGGGCAATGTGGGTTGCAATATTGGCCTGGATGCTTTCCGGGCTCTCTTCACCGTAATTGAGGCCGCCGATGGTGGTGGCTTCGCCCCAGCCTTCGACGCCGTCGCCGCAGCGCACCCGGACCAGCACCAGCGTCTGCGTGCTCATGGTGGTCACGGACAGCTTGTGGGGGCGGATGGTCGGGACATCCGCGAGAAAGGTTTCTATACTGTGGATCATATCTTTTCCGTATGGTCGGCATCAATCAATCGAATGTATGCAGAATAGACCTGGCGTTGGCATGCGTCTAAGACTGATTTGGTAGCGACTCGATACCTAAAAGGTATTGATCCAGGGGCGGGGAAGTCATACCATGGGCCATGGAATCCCGAACCCTGAAAATACTGGAGGTGTGACTTTGGAAATCCGGCATTTGCGCTATTTCCTCGCGGTGGCTGAGGAGCGCAACTTCACCCGCGCCGCCCAGCGCCTGTTCATTGCCCAGCCGCCGCTGAGCCGCCAGATCCAGCAACTGGAAGAGGAACTGGGCGTCGAGCTGTTCGAGAAGGGTTCGCGGCCGCTGCGGCTGACCGAGGCGGGCGTTTTTTTCCAGGCCCACGCCAAGGTATTGCTGGACAAGATGGCCGACCTGAAAACCATGACCCAGCGCGTGGGCAAGATCGAGCGCAAGCTGTCGATCGGGTTTGTCGCGTCCACCCTGTATGGCCTGTTGCCGGAAATCGTGCGCCGCTACCGCGCGGAAAACCAGCAGGTGGAAGTCACGTTCCACGAAATGACCACGATGGAGCAGATGCGCGCGTTAAAGGAGGGCAGCATCGATGTCGGCTTTGGCCGCGTGAAAGCCGAGGATTCCTCGATCCGCCGCATCCTGTTGCGCGAAGAGCGGCTGATCGTGGCGCTGCCCTTCGGCCACCCGCTGGCGCTGCTGGAACGGCCGCTGAAACTGAAGGAACTGGTGGAGGAAACGCTGATTGTTTATCCCAGGTCGCCACGGCCCAGCTTTGCGGACCAGGTGCTGGCCGCCTTCAGCGACCGCGCACTGCATCCGGAAAAGATCATGGAAGTGCGCGAACTGCAAATTGCCATCGGCATGGTGGCGGCCGGGCAGGGCGTGGCGGTGGTGCCGGACAGTCTGCAGGGCATGAAGCGTTCGGACGTGCAATACCGGACCCTGGATGACCAGCATGCCGTGTCGCCGATCCTGTTCAGCATCCGGCTGATGGACCGCTCGGAAGAACTGCGCAGCATGCTGAAGGTGATTTATGACGTGTACGATGCGCGCGGGATTCCGCATGTGAAGGAAGAATTGTAACAGGGGGCGGGTTGGCCCCCTGTTCGGAAGGTCAGAACAACGACAGGTCGATCTCCGGCTGCGGCAACCGGTCCGCGCCGAGGATGCGCAGCAAGGTCGCGCTGACGATGGCCGCGGAATTGTCAAACGCCCCGTGCGTCGACTTCACGGCCTTGCCGCCGGCCGTGCTGCTGGTGCGCACATCGGGTTCCTTCAGGATGTGCAGGCGCGAGGCCGCCGGCAAGCCGTCCCCGCCGGTAATGGCTTGCGGAATCGACGGCGTGTCGTGCCAGAAGAATTTTTGCCAGGCCTTCACATCCTTGACGGTGTGCTGGTGGAAGAATTCCGTGTTGGCGCGGCTACCGTCATACACGCTGGCCAGCCCCAGGACCGGCGTCTTGTGCAAGTCTTCCAGCGAGCGGCTGACCAGGTACAGCAGCGACTTGCGGTACGGTCCCACGGCGTCATCGAGTTCCAGCGGATCGGACAGGGTATGGATGTCGAACGCGGCACGCGCCAGCACGCCCTGATCGATGGCTTTCGCATAGTGTTCCAGCGCGAAGCCCACCGTGCACGCGGGCGCGAACAGGGTGCAACTGGCGGCCGACAGTTTTTGTTTGCCGGTGCGGAACGCCGTCAGCAGGCGGCCCGCGATTAGCGACCCGGCGGAATGGCCGATCAGGTGGATCGGCAACTCGCCGCCGACGTGCGCGCGCAGCGCGGCCAGCTTCTCGGCCAGGACCGTGATGCCGGTGCCCAACCCGTCGGCGCTGGCCTGCACGTTTTGCTTCATCTCGCTCCACATGCTGCGCACCAGCACTTCGCGCGCCAGCACTTCGATGCCGCGGTCGCGCGCATCGTCGAACCAGTCGCCGATGCCGCGCACCGGCTGCGTACCAAACAAGTCATGGGCTTTGTCGGCCAGCATGTCGTTGATGACTTCCAGCCAGCCGCTTTTCCACGTGACGAAGATCGGATACACGCCATTGTCCAGGAACCACGGCGCCATGGTCTGGATGCGGGAGATGGACGAGGCTTCGCTACCGAGCCCGCCGTGGAAGTACAGCGCCACCCTGCGCGCATGGGCGGGTTGTTGCAGCAGCCATGCGGCCGGCTTTTCCACCACCACCACATCGGCATTGCGGTCCGCGTCGGGCAAGTGCGGCATGCGGTTCAGCAGCACGCCATTGTTGCCGGTGACCAGCGTATGCAGGTAGGCATCTTCCTTGGTGAAGCTGGCGCGCGGACTTTGCAACGCGGTGGTGACCACGCCCATCGGGCGCGCCTGGTTCGGCGGACAGGCCTGTGCGCCCACGTGCACGGTGGAGGCGCTGCCGTGCGCCAGCGGCACACCCAGTCCCACCACCCAGGCGTCGCTGCCGTTGGCCACCCAGTCCTGGTACGTCAGCACGGCAAAACCGCCCGCGCCCCAGTTCTTGCCCCACGAATTTTGCACAATGAAGCCATGCTCGTTGTAGCCGACCAGCGCGAAGGCGTGGCCGCCGATGATGTCCGGCTGTTCGGGGTCATACGCAATACGCGGCAACTGCTCGTGGCTCTCGAGCGCCATGCCATTGCGGTTCAGGCTCTTGCCGGCCCAGCCGCCATGCACCTTGGCCGACACGTAGATGGCGCCGCTCTGGAAAATGGCGGACTGCAGATCCACCACCGATTGCTTTTCAATCCGGTAGTACACGCCCAGCGGACGCTTGACCGCATCGTGCGCCCACTCTTCGCTGTCGGGGCCCTGCGACTTGTCGCGCCACAGGGTTTCCGCGCAGACGCCATGCTTTTGCCAGCCTTTCAATGCGCCCCGGCAGCTCGACCCTTCATAATTCTCATCCGGCCATTCGTCGTAATAGCGCGCCAGGGTGTACAGCATGCGCGGGCTGACCCGGTCCTTCTTCTTCATCTTCATGCCGGACTGGCGCCACAGCAGGTAATTCACCGTCGCCGCCAACCCAAAACCCGTGCACGCGCCTTCCTGGCCCTGGTCGAGGATCAGGCCGGCTTCCGTATAGTCGGGCAAGTGGTCGTGCAGTTGCGTATCGGTGGGAACGCGATGCGGCAAATTCCCCATGGGCGCCCGGTATGGCAGGTCGCGTAAATCAATCCGGTCGGGACGGGCATCCAGGGCGATCAGCTTGCCGCCCTGGAGGGTGGCGGTGGTGGCGGGCATGAACAGTCTCCTTGTGGTTGATCCTGTGCAAGGTGCCACTGCCGCCGAGGTGTTGTCTATTTAATATTGTTAATGAAAGTAGCTCATCAGGTCGGAAATGATAATGACCCCATTGTCGACTCACTTGAAGGGATTGCGCTCATTCAACTCATCGATGTAGTGGGCAACCCCGGCGCCTTCCCGTTCCAGGAACCGCTCCACCGCATCGGCAAACGACGGATGCGCCAGCCAGTGCGCCGACCAGGTTGGTTGCGGCAGGAAGCCGCGCGCCATCTTGTGCTCGCCCTGCGCGCCGCCTTCGAAGGTCTGGATGCCTTGCTCGATGCAAAATTCCAGCGGCTGGTAATACGCGGCTTCGAAATGCAGGCAGGGCACGTGTTCGACCGCGCCCCAGTAGCGGCCGTACAGGGTGTCATGCGTGTGCAGCACCAGCGACGACGCGATCGCCCGGCCGTCGCGCTCGGCGATGGTCAGCATCAGGTTGCCGGGCATGGCCGCGCCGATGTCGCGGAAGAACGCCAGGTTCAGGTACGGTGACGAGCGGTGCTCGGCATACGTGGTCTCATAGCAGCGGTGGAAGAAGCGCCAGTCGGCGTCCGTGATCTCGAAGCCGCGCAGGCGGCGCAAGGTGACGCCGGCGTCACGCACCTTGCGCCGTTCGGCGCGGATATTCTTGCGCTTCTTGTGTTCCAGCGTGGCGAGGAAATCGTCGAAGCCGCGGTAACCCTGGTTCATCCAGTGGAATTGCACGCCGCTGCGCAGCATGAAGCCGGCGTCCTTGAGCAATCGGGCCTGCTGTTGCGGCGGGTACAGGACATGGGTCGACGACAGGCCCGATGTTTGCTGCTGCGCCTGCAGGAACGCCACCAGCGCGGCGCGCGCCTCGTCGTCGCGCGCCAGCAGGCGGCTGCCGGTCACCGGGGTGAAGGGAATCGCCGACAGCAGTTTCGGGTAATACTCGATGCCGTTGCGGTGGTAGGCGTCGGCCCAGGCCCAGTCAAACACATATTCGCCATAGGAATGCGATTTCACATACAGCGGCATGGCGGCGGCCAGCACGCCGTCTTCCGTGTCATCCCACAAGGCCAGGTATTGCGGCTGCCAGCCGGTCTCAGGACAGGCGCTGCCGGACGCATGCAGCGCGTGCAGGAAGGCATACGACAGGAAAGGGTTGCCGTCTCCGCTGGCCGCCAGCAGCGCGGACCAAGCCGGTTCGCCGGCTTCAGGGAGGGAGGACAGGATGGCGGGGCGGTAAGTCGTCATGCGGGCCATTCTAGCAACTTTGCCCGGCAATTAAGGCTGAATGCTAAAATCGCCGTCACCATTCGACCTATCCGGCCTCTGCGCAGGACGTTTCTTCATGCCACATTCCTTCTTCAACCTGTATTCCCACGATTTTGCCCGCGTCGCGGTGGCGGTGCCGCGCTGCCGCGTGGCCGATCCGGCCCATAACGCGCAGGAAACCATCAAGCTGGCGCGCGAGGCGGCAGAGCAGGGCGCCGCGCTGGTCGCGTTCACGGAACTGGGCTTGTCAGCCTATACCTGCGACGACTTGTTCCACCAGCGCGCCTTGCTGGACGGCTGCCTGGCGGCGCTGGACGCGGTGCTGGAAGCGTCGAAGTCGATTGCCTCCGTGCTGGTGGTGGGGGCGCCGCTGCGGGTCGACCATCAATTGTTCAATTGCGCGGTGGTGCTGTCCGGTGGCCGCATCCACGGCGTGGTGCCGAAGACGTATTTGCCGAACTATGGCGAATTTTACGAGGCGCGCCAGTTCTCGGCCGCCGATGAGGCGCTGTCGCAGGAAATCACCTTGCTGGGCCAGCAGGTGCCGTTTGGAGCGGCGCAGCTGTTCGAGGTGGAAAACTTCCCGCTGCTGAAATTCCACGTCGAGATTTGCGAAGACGTGTGGGTGCCGATTCCGCCGTCGTCGTTTGCCGCGCTGGCCGGCGCCACGGTGCTGGTGAATTTGTCGGCCTCGAATGTGGTGATCGGCAAGGCCGACTACCGCCACCAGCTGGTGGGCCAGCAATCGGCGCGCTGCCTGGCCGCTTACCTGTATTCGTCGGCGGGGCGGGGCGAGTCCACCACCGACCTGGCGTGGGATGGCCAGGCGCTGATTTATGAAAACGGGGAATTGCTGCGCGAGGCGGAGCGCTTCCAGGACGAGTCGCACGTGATTTACGGCGACGTGGACCTCGAGCGCCTGTCGCGCGAACGCATGCGCCAGACCACGTTTGGCCAGTCGATGCGCCGCCACCGCGCGGAACTGGCGGCCTTTCGCACCGCGCGCCTGGCGCTGCAGCTGCCGCGCCACCAGGTCTTGCCGCTGAAGCGCAATGTGGCGCGCTTCCCCTACGTGCCGTCGAACACCGCCTTGCGCGACAAGCGCTGCAACGAGGTCTACAACATCCAGGTGCAGGCGCTGGTGCAGCGCTTGTCGTCGTCCGGCATCAAGAAGGTCGTCATCGGCGTATCCGGCGGCCTCGATTCCACGCACGCGCTGCTGGTCTGCGCGAAAGCCATGGACCGCCTGAACCTGCCGCGTTCCGCCATCATCGCCATCACCATGCCGGGCTTTGCCACCAGCACCCGCACCCTGGAACAGGCGCGCGCACTAATGGCGTTTGTCGGCTGCACCGCGTCGGAAATCGATATCCGTCCAAGCTGCGTCCAGATGATGAAGGATATCGGCCACCCGTATGCCGAGGGCGCCGAACAGTACGACATCACGTTTGAAAACGTGCAGGCCGGCGAGCGCACCAACCACCTGTTCCGCATTGCCAACCACGTGGGCGGCATCGTGATCGGAACCGGCGACCTGTCCGAGCTGGCGCTGGGCTGGTGCACCTATGGCGTGGGCGACCATATGTCGCATTACAACGTCAATGCCAGCGTGCCCAAGACCCTGATCTCCCACCTGGTGCGCTGGGTGGCGGAGAGCCGCCAGTTTGGCGACGTGGATTCGGCCGTGCTGCTGGCGGTGGTGAATACGGAAATCAGCCCGGAACTGGTGCCGGGCAAGGCGGACGATGGCGCCCCGGCGCAAATAACGGAAAGTGTCATCGGCCCATACGAATTGCAGGACTTCAACTTATACTACACCTTGCGTTTCGGCTTCGCGCCATCAAAAGTGGCGTTCCTGGCCCATGCCGCGTGGAGCGACCGCGCGGCCGGGCATTGGCCGAACGAAGCGCACGTGGTGCGCAACCAGTATGCAATGAAGGATATCAAGGCGAATCTCGCCATTTTCCTGCGCCGCTTCTTCCTGACCAGCCAGTTCAAGCGCAGCTGTGTGCCGAACGGGCCGAAAGTGGGTTCCGGCGGTTCGCTGTCGCCGCGCGGCGACTGGCGGGCTCCCAGCGATTCGGAAGCGGTGGTGTGGATGAACGATTTAAAGAACGTGCCGGATGTCGAGTGAATTTAAGGGAGAAAACCAATGAAACAAATTACCGCAGTCATTAAACCATTCAAGCTGGACGAAGTGCGCGAAGCACTGGCCGAAGTCAACGTCACCGGCCTGACGGTGACGGAAGTCAAAGGCTTCGGCCGCCAGAAAGGCCACACGGAACTGTACCGTGGCGCGGAATACGTGGTGGACTTCCTGCCGAAGGTGCGGGTGGAGGTGGTGGTCGACGACAGCGTGGCGGAGCAGGTGGTGGACGCCATCATCAAGGCGGCGCGCACCGGCAAGATCGGCGATGGCAAGATCTTCGTGCAAAACGTCGAGCAGGTGATCCGTATCCGTACCGGCGAGACCGGCCCGGACGCGGTTTGACGTCCTCCCCCACCTCGACCAGTCGGTCGCCGCTTACGCGGAAAGGAAGGGGCTTCCTGCTGCCAGCGTCGCACGCCCGCGACGGAGAATGTTCATTGCGGCATTGCGGTCACGATCATGCGTCGTGCCGCAATGCGGGCAAGTCCATGCTCTTATTCCAAGATCTTGCAGTCCTTTCGGGCCGCTGCGTGCATCGCACACAGAACAGTCTTGGGTTGAAAACGCTTCGTCCACTTGCTGAAACCACGTTCCTGCGTCATCGCACTTATAGCTGAGCATGGTTCGGAATGCGCTCCAGCCGGCATCCAGGACGGATTTTGCCATCCTGGTCTTGGCCAGGCCGGATGCATTCACGTTGCCGACGAAGATCGCACCGTAGCTGTCCGCCAGTACGGTGCTCAGTTTATGCAGGTGATCCCTGCGCCGGTTGGCGATAGCGGCATGAATCGTTTTAACGAGGCGCTTCTTGCCAGCGCGTTGGGCCATGGCCAGCTTCGGTTCCAGTTGTCGATAGAACTGCCGTGCATCGACGCTGTCCCGTGCAGGATCGGAGCTAAACTCTAGATCGATTAAACGTGATTTTTAGTGTGCAAAGCATGTTAGGAAAAGCACGATGGGCGCAGACGAGGTGGGCCGCTGTTTAGGCGTGACGATCAGGGTTGCAAGGCCGAGAGCG
>Ga0307408_100002111_pt1 | contig 14292 bp, 12 predicted proteins | sample 322Cmetagenome_FD_202116 | JGI IMG/M metagenome (GOLD analysis project Ga0307408, IMG submission 202116) | Maize rhizosphere microbial communities from greenhouse at UC Davis, California, United States - 322HYB-C-3 | ecosystem: Host-associated > Plants > Roots > Rhizosphere > Soil | place...
GTGAACATCGGCGGCGGGCAGTCGCCCGATCCGGTCGTGCTCGACATCCCCATCGCGTACGTGCGCAGCCCCCTGCCCGCCGACCTGACGGAACTCGAGGACATCGACGTCCGCGAGCTCGAGACCTTCAATGCCGGCGCCGACGTGTGGCTGCGCGACCGCGCCGCACCGGACGTCCCCGAGATCAACGTCACCGAGCGCGTCACGGGGGGCCTCTGGGACGTGCGCGACGTCGACGCGTCGTACGACGGGACGAAGGTCATCTTCGCGATGCGCATGCCGCTGATTCCGGGCGCCATGGACAGCGAGCAGCCGACCTGGAACGTCTGGGAATACGACCGCACCACCGACGTGCTGCGCCGCGTGATCGCCTCCGACATCGTCGCCGAGGAAGGCCACGACGTCGCGCCCCACTACCTGCCCGACGGGCGCATCGTCTTCTCCTCCACGCGCCAGCGGCAGTCCAAGGCCGTGCTGATCGACGAGGGCAAGCCGCAGTTCGCGGCGCAGGACGAGGACCAGAACGAGCACGCGTTCGTGCTGCACGTGATGAACGAGGACGGCTCGGGTATCCGCCAGATCTCGTTCAACCAGAGCCACGACCTCGACCCGGGCGTCCTCGATGACGGACGCATCGTGTTCAGCCGCTGGGAGAACGCGAGCGGCAGTTCGATACACCTCTACACCGTGAACCCGGACGGAAGCGGGCTCGAGCTGCTCTACGGCGCGAACAGCCACGCGACCGGCACGGGCGGCGTGCCGACCGCACCCGCGGTCGCCGGCACAGCAGAGGTGCAGTTCCTCCAGCCACGCCCGATGGAGGACGGCAGCGTCGTCGCGCTCATCAAGCCTTTCCAGGGCACCGAGCAGGGCGGCGACGTCGTGACGATCGACGCCGCGGCCTTCGTCGAGAACGAGCAGCCCGACCTCGACAACCAGGGACTCGCGGGTCCGGCGCAGCTGCGGCTCTCCGTCAGCGACGTGCGCACGGACCCCGGCCTCTCGCCGGGCGGCCGCTACTCGTCGGTCTTTCCGCTGCGCGACGGCACAGGCCGCATGCTGTCGACCTGGACGATGTGCCGCCTGAACGACGACGCGGGCCGCACCCTCCCCTGCACCGAGGAGAACCTCGCGGATGCGACGCTCACGCCGGCTCCACCTTTATATGGTGTGTGGCTCTACGACCCGCGCGACGGCACCCAGCGGCCCGTGCTCCAGCCGGTCGAGGGCATCCGCTACACCGAGGTGGTCTCGCTCGCCCCGCGCTCCCCGCTGCCGGCGGTGATCATCGACGCGGCGCCGGGCGTCGACTACGACCCGGTGCTCGCGGCGGAGAACGTCGGCATCCTGAACATCCGCAGCGTCTACGACTTCGACGGCGCCGACTTCGCTCCCGGCGGATATGCCTCGCTGATCGACCCGGTGCAGACCACGGCGGACGAGCGCCCCGCTCGCTTCGTGCGCATCGAGAAGGCCGTGGGCATCCCGGACGACGAGGTGCGCGATTTCCGCGGCTCCGCTTTCGGCGCGGCCGACGGCCTCGGCATGCGCGAGATCCTGGGCTACGCGCCGGTCGAGCCGGACGGCTCGGTGCAGATCAAGGTGCCGGCCGGCGTGCCCTTCGGCATCGGCATCCTGGACGTGAACGGACGGAGAACGAGCCCGCGCCACCTCAACTGGCTGCAGCTGCGCGCCGGCGAGGTCCTGACCTGCAACGGATGCCACATCCCGGCGAATGCGCAGCCGGGCGGCCTGCCCGCGGTGTCGCACGGTCGCGCCAATCTCTTCGTCGCGGTGAACACCGGCGCGGCGACGACCGGGCTGCCGTTCCCCAACTCGAATCCCGCGATCTTCGCCCAGCAGGGCGAGACGATGGCCGAGGCACGCGCGCGCATCTCGTGCCAGACGGACTGCGCGGCGCTCCTGCCGTCGGTGGACGTCCTGTACGAGGACGTGTGGACCGACCCGGTGGCGTCGAACCGCGCGCCGGACGCGCCGTTCTCGTACCGTTACGCGGATCTCGTCACGCCGGTGCCGACGACGCCGGCCTGCCAGTCCGCGTGGAACGGCAACTGCCGCATCACGATCCACTATCCGGACCACATCCATCCGCTCTGGTCGGTGCCGCGGCTCGTGCTCGACAACCTCGGCAACGTCGTGCAGGACCACACCTGCACCCGCTGCCACAGCCCGGTGGACGCGATGGGCGCCGTGCGGGTGCCGGCTGGGCAGCTCGATCTTTCCGGCGGCGCGTCAGCCGACGACGCCGATCACCTCGTGTCGTACCGCGAGCTGCTGTTCCCGGACAATGCGCAGGCAGTTAACATGGGCGCGCTCCAGGACCTGGCGGTGGAGGTCGAACCGTCGATGACCGCCGCGGGCGCGACTGACTCGACCGCGTTCTTCAGCCGCTTCGATGCGGGCGGCACGCACGCGGCCTGGCTGACGACCGCGGAGCTTCGCTTGATCGCCGAGTGGCTGGACATTGGTGGGCAGTATTACAACGATCCGTTCGCGGCTCCGGTCAACTGAAGTCATGGCGCGGCTCGCGGCCTGCGGGCTGCTGATCTTTCTGGCGACGATGACGGCGGCCTGGGCCGAGGGGCCGAGCGTGACCGTCGCCGACCCGTTCCTGGAGCTGCGGACGGGACCGGGCCGCGGGTTCCCCGTCTTCCACGTCGTCGAGCGCGGCGAGACCGTGCGCGTCGATGTGCGCCGCACCGACTGGTTCCAGGTGGCGGATGCCGACGGACGCCAGGGCTGGGTGCACAAGGCCCAGATGGCCGAGACGCTGCTGCCCGCGGGCGTGAAGCTCGAGTTCGACGACCCGGCGCGCGAGGACTTCGGCACGCACCGGCGCGAGGTCGGGCTCCTGCTCGGCGACTACGGTGGCGCGAACGTGGTCACCGTGTACGGCGCCTGGGCCTTCAACGAGCACCTCGCCGGCGAGCTCGCACTGTCGCACATCCTCGGCAACTTCTCGGACGGCCAGTACGTCACGATCGGCGTGACGCACGTGCCGCTGCCCGAATGGCGCATCCAGCCGTTCCTGTCGATCGGCACCGGCGTGATCCGCATCGAGCCCGAGGGCACGCTGGTCGGCTCCGACATACGCACCGACCAGGTCGCATACGCCGGCATCGGCGTGCGCGCCTACTTGGCGCGCCGCTTCATCGTGCGCGGCGAGGTCAAGGAATACGTGGTCTTCACGGACCGCGACGAGAACGAGGAAGACGTCGAATGGAAAATCGGATTCGCATTCTTCTTTTGAGCGCGGTCATCCTGGCCTCGGGATGCTCGTACATGCCCTGGCGCAAGGACGCGCCCGTCGAGCCCCCGCCCCCACCGGAGGCTGGCGAGGCACCCGCCGTGATCGACCCGCAGGTCGAGCGCCGCGCGGCCGAAGCCCCGAAGATCGACACCGAGAACTGGGAGGCTGGCGTCTATGTCGGCTCGCTCTCGGTCGAGGACTTCGAGGTGAACGTCGCCTACGGCGCGCGCATCGCCTACCACCTGAGCGAGGACTTCTTCGCCGAGGCCCTCGTGGGCACGAGCGACGCGGGACTCTCCAGCTTCGAGCGCCTCTCGGGCGGCGCTCCGCTTTTGACGGACAGTGAGAGGCAATTCACTTATTACAGCCTCGGATTCGGCTGGAATGCGCTACCGGGCGAGATATTCCTCGGCGGCAAGCGCGCGTACAACAGCGCGTTCTACCTGACGCTCGGGGCCGGTGCGACGCGCTTCGCGGGCGCCGACCGCTTCACGATCACCGCGGGCGCCGGGGTCCGCGTGCTGTTCAAGGACTGGCTCGCGGCGCACCTCGACATGCGCGACCACATCCTGGACGTCGACGTATTCGGTGCGAACAAGTCGACCCACAACTACGAGGCTACGCTGGGCCTCACGGCATTCTTCTGAGGAGGGGCCGATGAAGACGATCCGCAGTCTCCGTGTCGCGGCGCTGGCCGCGGCGATGCTCGCCACCGCATGGCCGGCGGCGGCCACCGACGGCGCCGTGCCCGCGCCCGCGTTCACGCTCGAGAGCCGCGATGGCAAGCAGGTCTCGCTCGCGGACCTCAAGGGCCAGGTCGTGATGATCAACTTCTGGGCCAGCTGGTGCGGCCCCTGCCGGAAGGAATTCCCGGCGCTCGACCAGATCTACTCCAAGTACAGGCCGATGGGCTTCACCCTGGTGGCCATCAACGTCGAGAGCGAGCGGGCGGACGCGGAAAAGTTCCTCGCGACGACGCCGGCGGGCTTCCCGATCCTCTTCGATCCCGGGAACGTCGTGAGCGGCAAGTACGGCGTCAGCGCCATGCCGACGACGATCCTCGTCGACCGCCAGGGCCTCGTGCGCTGGCAGCACCGTGCCTACAAGCCCGGCGACGAGGCGAAGTACATCGAGCAGGTCCGCGCGGCGCTCCGGGAGAGGGCATGAGCGCCGCCCGCATCGCCGCGGCCCTGCTGCTCCTCGCCGCCGCGAGCGGATGCTCGCGCGTCGAACCCTGGGTGAAGCCTTACGAGCGCGAGAACCTCGCCGATCCGATCATGGCCTGGGACCGCGACCCGATTTCCTCGTCCTACATGCGGCACGTGTACGACTCGCGCGAGGGCGCGCGCGGTGCGAATGGCGGCGCCGGCGGCGGCTGCGGATGCAACTGATCCGCGCCATCGCGGTTGCGGCATTGCTGCTGCCGGCGGTGGTGCAGGCCGCCGTGCTGCCCGACGACCGTGCCGACCTCCTGTACCACTACTACGACGGGGGCGGCGTCACTATCGACGGGCCGTCGCTGCTCGTTCGCAAGAAGTTCGCCGAGAAGTACGCGGTCAACGCGAGCTACTACGTCGACATGGTCTCCTCGGCCTCGATCGACGTCGTCACGACGGCGAGCCCCTACGAGGAGGAGCGCACGCAGTACGGCGTCGGCTTCGAGTACCTGCGCGGCAAGGTCACCTATGCCGCGTCCTTCAGCAATTCGAACGAGAACGACTACAACGCGGACACCGCGAGCCTATCGATCAGCCAGGACATGTTCGGTGACCTGACCACCGTGTCGCTGATCTTCTCGCGCGGCTGGGACGACGTGACTCGCCGCGGCGACTCGATCTTCGAGGACAGCGTGGATCGGCGCATCTACGGCGTTGACGTCTCGCAGATCGCAACCAAGAACCTCGTCCTCGGCCTGTCATTCGAGACGATCACCGAGGAAGGCTTCCTCAACAACCCGTACCGCCAGGTGCGCTACGTCGACCCGGACGCGGCGCTCGGCTATTCCTACCAGGCGGAGGTCTATCCGCGCACGCGCACGGGCAATGCGCTGTCGCTGCGCGGGCGCTGGTACCTGCCGTACCGCGCGGCCTTCCAGGGCGACTACCGCTTCTACACGGATACCTGGGACATCCGCGGCCACACCGCCGAGCTCTCGTACACGCACCCGCTCGACGACACCTGGACGTTCGACGTGCACTACAGGTTCTACACGCAGGACGCGGCGGAGTTCTACTCGGACCTGTACCCGCGCCAGGACTTCCAGAACTTCCTGGCCCGCGACAAGGAACTCGCGTCGATGCAGAGCCACACGCTCGGCTTCGGCGTCGCTTACGAGTTCAAGTCGCCGAAGCTGTCCTTTCTAAACCGGTCGTCGCTGAACCTGCGCTACGACCGGATCCGCTTCGACTACGACGACTTCCGCGACCTGCGCGTGACGGGCGTTCCGCCGGGCACGGAGCCCCTCTACACCTTCGACGCGGACGTCATCCGCTTCTTCTTCTCAGGCTGGTTCTGACCATCGAAGGGGACGCTCACCTTCGCCGGGCTACGGCGAAGGTGAGCGTCCCCTTCGAATGGTGCGCGTCCCCGTTTCAGGGTGCCGCCAGCCCCTTCGAGTAGATCACCCGCCCGTCCGCCATCACGACGACGGCGTCGCAGTCCGCCTGCGACTCCACGATCGGCAGCCCGCGCTCCGGCCCCAGGATGAAGACGCTCTTCGTCAGACCCTCGGCCAGGGTCGACTCGGGCGCGATGATCGTCACGCTGCGCACGCCATGCGGGCTCTTCCCGGTCTTCGGGTCGATGATGTGGTGATACCGGACGCCACCTTCCTCGAAGAAGCGCTCGTAGTCGCCGGAGGTCGAGATCGCGGCGTCCTCGAGCGGGATACGCGCGATGATGCGCTCGCGGTCGTCCGGGTGGCGGATGCCGACGACCCAGGGGCGCCCGCGCCGGTCGCCGAGGATCCGGCTGTCGCCGCCGGCAGTGACCGTCGCCTGCCGGATGCCGCGCGCCGCAAGGAGCGCGATGCTGGAGTCGACGGCGTGGCCCTTGGCGATGCCGCCGAGGTCGATGCGCACGCCGGGCCGAAGGAAGCGGATGGTCGACGCGGCCTGGTCCACCACCACGTGGCGCCAGTTGATGGCCGGGAGCGCCGCCGCAATCTGGGCATCGGTCGGGTGCACGCCCGCCCGGTAGTCGTACATGTACCCGACGCTCGCATAGGTGACGTCGAAGGCGCCGCCCGACATCTCGGAGAACTGCAGCGCCCGGGCGACCAGCCGCGCGAGCTCCGCATCCACCCGCACCGGCCCCGCGGCCGCGTCGCGGTTCACGCGCGAGAGCTGGCTCTCCGGCTTGTAGGTGGACATCAGCGCGTCAATGCGGTGCATCTCGGCGATCACCGCGTCGATCGCCTTCGTCGCCTCGGCGGGGTCGTCGTGCCAAACCTCGACGGCGATGCGCGTGCCCATGATCGCCTCCTCGCGCGCGTGCCAGTCGGCGTGAGCGGCCGCGGCGAAGGCGAAAAGCAGCGTGACCGCGAGGCAGAAACGGCGCATCATGTCGCCCCAGTGTGGACGATGACTCGACCGTCGCACAACGGATACACCAACGACACTCCCGCCACGACCGGAACCTGTCGCCCTGCGTGCGGTCTTTCCGGGTGGGGGCCCAGAACAGGAATGACATCATGAAGCGGATTTCGAGACTCCTTGGCGTGCTGCTCGCCGCCGGCCTCATCGCGCTGCCGGCGCAGGCCGCGACCGACGAGGAGGCGATGATCGAGCGCTCGATGACGGTGCTGACCGAGCTCCAGGCGATCCAGGACACACGGATCCCGGACCTCCTGCTCTCCCGCGCCGAAGGCCTCATCATCCTGCCGGCCAACGTGAAGGTCGGCCTGATCTTCGGCGCTCGCTTCGGCAACGGCGTGATGCTGGTGCGCAACGCCGACCGCAGCTGGAGCAACCCGGTGTTCGTCTCCTCCGGCGGCGGCAGCTGGGGGTTCCAGGCGGGCGGCCAGGTCTCCGACATCGTGCTCGTGCTGACGACGCGCGAGAGCATCGAGGGCATCACCGACGGCAAGCTGACGCTCGGCGCCGATGCCTCGGTTGCCGCGGGGCCGGTGGGCCGCACGGCCATGGCATCGACCAGCGTCACCTTCGACGCCGAGGTCTACGCCTACTCCAAGTCGCAGGGCCTGTTCGCCGGCGTGTCCCTCGAGGGCAACGGCATCTTCATCTGGAAGAAGGCGAACAAGCGCTTCTACGACGATCCGAGCGCGGCGAACATCCTCGCCAGCAAGACGCCGGCACCCGCGCCGGCGCCGGCACTCGTCGCGGAAGTCACGAAGATGACGACCGGCGCAACGTCGGCGGTCGCGGAGGAACAGGCTGCGAAAGCCGCGGACCCGGCAACGGCTCCGCCTCCGACCGAGGCCAAGACCTATCCGCTGCCGGATGCCGAGCCGGGCACGGAACCGCCCGGCACCTGACCGGGCGCGCTAGAGCACGACGCCCGTGGCGGCGGGACAGGCGACGCCGGTCCCGCCGAGCCCGCAATAAACATCGGGGCACCCGGGAGGGCTTCCGCGGCAGTCGGAATCGTGCTCGGGCGGGACTGGCTTGCCTTGGCTTCATCTTACAGTGCTATCGTCGTCGCATGGCCGTCGCCCACCCGCACAACCTGAATGATCCGCCAGCGCCCTCGCGGCCCTTCGGCATCCGCGCGAGCCTGCGCGCGCGCGATCCCTTCGTGCGGCTCGTGGGTTCCGGCTGGCAGAAGTTCCACTGGTTCGCCACCGAGCGCGAACGGGACGCGGCCTTCGACGACATGGCCGCGCGCCACCTCTACTCGCGGCGCGGCGACGAGCCCTCCGTCATCTACGAGAAGGTCGCCCAGTCCGGCTGAGCGCGCCGGGTCAGCGCACGCGACCGAGCAGCAGGTAGAAGGACCGGTCGCCTCCCTCGCCGAAGCCCGCGGCGAGGTATACCGGTCCGAGCAGGGTGTCGAAACCCAGGAAAGCCGAGCCGTTGAAGAGCGCCGAATCGACGCTCACGTCGCTCCGGCGTTGCCAGACGTTGCCGAGCTCGAGCGACATGCCAAGGTAGGCCGGCACGTCGAACAGCCCGTCGCTGCCGCTGCCGATACGGCGATAGGCGATGGCGCGCGCGATCCCGAAATGCGGGCCGCTGACCTGGTCCGGCGCGAGGCCGGACAGGTCGAAGAGCCCGCCCAGCATGAAGAAGTCCTGCACCTGGTCGAGCGGGCCCGAGACGTGCGCCCCGCCCGCCGCGGAGACGATCAGCGTGTTGCGCCCGAGCGAGCGTGCATGCGTCCAGTCGAACGCGACCCTGTCGGCGCTGGCGTCCGCGCCCAGGCCCTCGCGCGGGGCGTTCCACTGGAGCGTGAACAGCTCGCCATCGCGCGGAAAGTACACGTCGTCGAGGAGGTCGACGCTGAAGCGCGCCATCAGCTCGCCGCGGTCGAATCTGTCACGCGGCGGCAAGGCCGGGTCTTCCGGATCGCCCACCAGCAGGTGGCGGTTGCCCTCGCCGTAGATGACGCCGGCCCGCAGCTCGCCCCAGCTTCCGAACTCACGGCCGAAGTCGAGCTCGGCCTCCTCGTTGCTCACGCGGTATTCCGCGATGCGCTTGTCGCCGTCGAAGATGTTCAGGTTCTGCCGCTCGACCGTGAGCCGCGGCACCACGAACCAGTTCGACGTATAGCCGATCGGCTGGTAGAACTCGGTGCGGAACAATGGATTGATGCCGACCTGGAGGTCGGTCTGCCACTCCGCCCCGTAGGGGTTGACCTCGGTCACCTGCGCGCGCACGCCCGCGCTGAAGCTGTTGCCGCCCTCGAAGTCGTCCTGGAGCTCGAGGCCGAAGCGGAGGAAATTGGGGCCCCAGCTCTTGCGCCTCGCGCTGACCTCGATGCCGGTCAAGACGCCCTCGCGCACGAGGCGGTAGTCGAGCGCTTCGAAGTTGTCGCTGCCGTAGAAGTGCGAGAGGCGCTCGTCCATCTCCCTGGGATCGAGCGGCTGCCCGATCACGGGACCCAGCTCCGCCTGGATGCGTTCGCCGTACCGCTCGGAGCGCTTGTCGGTCCGCACGAAGTGAACGACCGGGCCCGCGGGCTCGCGGCCGCTGCGCGCCGCGAGGTAGGCTTGCCACTCGGGATCGCCGACGGACAGGCGCGCGAGCCGTTCCGCGGTCGCGCGCATGGCCGCGAGTCCGAGGCCGATCGTGCTCTGCGCCGTCGCAAAGTCCGTCGACTGGACGTTCTTGAGATCCGGCTCGATCAGCACGTCGTCAGGGGACAGGAGCGCGCGCTGCCGCAGCGTCTCGCGCTGCATCATGATCGTGACGGCCTGGTTCGACACCGCGAGCGCGGACGTCAGCTCCTTGCGGCCCACCGGCTGGAAGCCGACGTCCACCGCGATGACGATGTCGACGCCCATCCCCTTGGCGACATCCACCGGCAGGTTCTCGACGATGCCGCCGTCCACGAGCAGGCGGCCGTCGACGTCGACCGGGGCGAACACGCCGGGAGCGGACATGCTGGCCCGCATCGCGGACGTGAGGTCGCCACCGGCGAGCACGATGCGCGCGCCGGTCTCGAGGTCCGCGGCGACGGCGCGGAACGGCGTGGGGAGCTCGTCGAAGTTCTCGACGGCGGCGACCGGCATGGTCTCGAGGCGCAGCGTCTGCGTCAGTCGCTGCCCCTGGATCAGCCCGCGCGGCACGCGGAAGCTCCCGCCCGAGATGCCGAGCGGAAAGCGCACGAGGAACTCGCGGTCGTCCTGCTTGCGGCGGAAGTTGAGAGTGTTGCGCGCCGGCCGGTCGCGGAAGGCGGCGCTCCAGTCGATGCCGCGCATCAGTGCGTCGATCTCGTCGGCCGTCATGCCCGAGGCGTAAAGCCCGCCGACGACTGCACCCATGCTCGTGCCCGCGATCGCATCCACCGGGATGCGCAGCTCCTCGAGCGCCTGCAGCACGCCGACGTGCGCGAGTCCTCGCGCACCGCCGCCGGACAACACGAGCCCGATGCGGGGGCGCGCCCGTTCCTCGGCGGCTTCCGACGGCTCCGCCGACTGCTGGGCGGCAGACGGCAGAGATGCGATCGTCAGGCAAAATAGCGCGAAAAAGCGGAACATCGAGGCATTATGCATCCGACCGCCGGGTCGCGCCGGAAGATTGCACTGCTCGCGAGTTTCATCGCGCTGCCGGCCGGCGCCGAGACGCTCGAGGAAGTGATCGTCACTGCGACGCGAAGCCCGGTCGCGCTCGCCACCTATCCGGGCAGCGCGACGCGCATCGACGCCACGGCGACGGCGCTCGTCGGCGCGACGCACGCATCGGAGCTCGTCAACCGCGTCGCCGGTGCAATGATCCAGCGCGGCAGCGGCGAGGAGTCCCTGACGGCGCTCCGATCGCCCGTGCTGACGGGCGCGGGCGCCTGCGGTGCCGTGCTTGTGCTGGAAGACAGCATCCCGATACGGCCCGTGGGAACCTGCAACGTCAACGAGCTGTTCGAGGTGAATCTCGACCAGGCCGCCGCCGTCGAGGTCCTGCGCGGGCCCGGCAGCGTGCTGTACGGCTCGAGTGCGGTGCACGGCATCATCAACGTCATCCCGCCTTCGCCCGCGGAGATCCCGGACTTCGGGGTATCGCTCGAGGGTGGCAGCGATGACTGGCGTCGTCTGCGGCTCGCGGCGTCGCGCGACCAGGACGACGGCGGTGCCGGCTTCGTGATGCAGGCGACCGACGACGGCGGCTGGCGGGACGCGTCGGGATTCGAGGAGCAGAAGCTGAATGCGGTGTGGCAGGGAGCCGGCGGCGACGGCGCGCTGAAGCTCTCGCTTGCCGGCTCGAACCTCGACCAGGAGACGGCGGGATTCATCATCGGCGAGGACGCCTATCGCGATCCCGCCGTCGCGCGCTCGAATCCCGACCCGGAGGCGTACCGCAATGCGACCTCGCTGCGCTTCGCCGCGCAGTACAGCGGTCCCGGCGGCGGCGAGATGCGCGCTTACTTCCGCAGCTCCCGCATGGATTTCCTGCAGCACTTCCTGCTGGGCCAGCCGATCGAGAAGAACGGCCAGGACAGCGGCGGCGTCATGTTCTCGGTCACGCGGGACGCGGGCGGCGGCACGCTGGTCGCCGGGCTCGACGCGGAACTCGCGAGCAGCAAGCTCCTGCAGTACCAGGTCGGACCGACCGCGGACGGCCCGCCCGAGGCGAACGCCATCCGCCCGGCAGGAAAGCACTACGACTACGATGTGGACTCGGGCGTGGTCGCGGCCTATGCAGACTGGCGCCGGCCGCTCGCGACGCGCTGGGCTCTCGAAGCCGGCGTCCGTGTCGAGCACGCGCGCTACGACTACGACAACCGCATGATCGCCGGCAACACGGACGAGAATGGCGTGCCCTGCCCCGGCGGCTGCCTGTATGCCCGGCCGGCCGACCGGTCGGACGACTTCACGAATGTCGCGCCGCGCCTCGGCCTCGTGTGGAGCGCGACGGATGCGACGACGGTCTATGCCTCGGTCGCGCGCGGGTTCCGCGCGCCGGAGGCGACCGAGCTTTACCGGCTGCAGCGCCAGCAGTCGGTGGCCGACCTCGACTCCGAGACGGCGGATTCGGTGGAGCTGGGCCTGCGCTGGCGTTCCGCCGAGTTCTCGGCGGACGTTGCCGCATTCCACATGGACAAGCGTGACGTGATCCTGCGCGACTCGGCCGGCTTTAACGTGAGCGGCGGCCGCACGCGGCACGTCGGCGTCGAATACCAGGCGGACTGGGCCATCCTGGACGCATGGACGCTTTCTGCCGCCGGCACATTTGCGGACCACGAGTACCGCTTTAACGCAGCCGTCGAGCAGGGCGAGATGATCACGTCCGGCAACGACGTCGACACGGCACCGCGCGACATCCACGGGCTGCGGCTGCGGCACGACGGTTCTTGGCTCGAGGCGGAGCTCGAGTGGCTCTGGGTGGGCGCCTACTGGGCAAACGCCGCCAACACCGCTCGCTACGGCGGGCATGACGTCGGGAACCTGCGCGTCAGCTTCGAGCCGGCCCGGAACTGGCTCGTGTCGCTGCGCGTCACCAACCTCGCGGACGGCCCCTATGCCGACCGCGCGGATTTCGCCTTCGGCGACTACCGCTACTTCCCGGGCCGGGGTCGCGCATACTTCGCGGAACTTGGCTGGCGTAAGGACTGACCATGCAGATCGGCCCCATGACACTCACCGCGCTCGCGGGCGCGTCGCTCGCGGTCCAGGTCGGGATGAACGCCACCATGCGCGGGCACGCGGGATCGGCGATGGCCGCGGCGCTCGTGAATTTTGCCGTCGGGACGCTGTTCCTGCTCGGCGTGGTGCTGCTGGGACGGAATTCGATCGCCGCCGTTGCCGGCGTCGGCGTCGCGCCGTGGTGGGCCTGGGGCGCCGGCATCCTGGGCGGACTCTACATCGCGGCCTCCGCAGCCTTCGGGCCGATGATCGGCGGCGCGACCTTCCTCGCGCTGATCGTCGCCGGCCAGATGGTCGCGGCGCTCGCGCTCGACCACTACGGCCTGCTCGGCTTCCCCGTCCGGCCGCTCGACGCCTGGCGCTTCGGCGGGGCCCTCCTCGTCATCGCCGGAATGTTCCTGCTCGCGCGGCATTAAAGGGCAATAAAGGGGACGCTCACCTTTAAGCAAAGGTGAGCGTCCCCTTTATCCGAGCGTCCCCTTTATCGCCTTTATCGCCCGCGCGGTTGCTGCTGCGTGATGCAGTGGATGTTGCCGCCGCCGAGGAGGATCTCGCGGGCCGGCACGCCGATCACCTTGCGGCGCGGGAAGAGGCGCGCGATTGCCGCCTTCGCGGCCCGGTCGGTACGCACATCGAGCAGCGGCATCACGATGTGCCGGTTGGAGATGTAGAAGTTGACGTAGGAGGCGGCCAAGCGGTCGCCGCAGCGGCGCGGCTTGCACCCCTCCGCTTGCGCGATGCCCGCCGCCTCCGTCTCGGTCATGTACAGCGGCCCCGGTTGTATCAGCTTGTGAATCTTGAGCCGCCCGCCGCGCGTATCTTTCGCTTTCACGAGAACTTCGTAGGCGGCGCGCGAAATGTCGTACTGCGGGTCGTCCGGGTCGTCGGACCAGGTGAGCACGACCTCGCCCGGGCGCACGAAGCAGCACAGGTTGTCGACGTGCCCGTCCGTCTCGTCGTTGAAGACGCCGCGGCCGAGCCAGATGATCTCGCGCACGCCGAGGTAGCGCTCGAGCAGTGTCTCGATCTGCGCGCGCCGCAGCGTCGGGTTGCGGTTCGGGTTGAGCAGGCATTCCTCGGTCGTGAGCAGCGTGCCGCGCCCGTCCACATGGATCGCGCCGCCCTCGAGGACGAAGGGCGCGCGGTAGCGCGGCTTCGATTCGACCTCGAGCACCTTGGCCGCAACCTGGTCGTCCAGGCTCCAGTCCGAATACAGCCCGCCGCCCTTTCCACCCCAGGCATTGAACATCCAGTCGATGCCACGCACGCGGCGGTACTTGTCCACGACGAAAGTCGGGCCGACGTCGCGCATCCACGCGTCGTTGGACGAGAACTCCACGACGCGCACGGCGGCGGGCAGCATCGTACGGGCCGCCTCGAACTGGCCGGCGGACACGCCCATCGTCACCCGCTCGCTCTTCGCGATCGCCGCCGCCACCGCCGCATACGCGCGCTGCGCCGGCGCAGCGTCGTCGCGCCAGTTGTCCGGTCGCTCCGGCCACAGCATCCAGCAGCCCGCATGCGGTTCCCATTCCGCGGGCATCCGGAATCCGTCCTTCGCGGGCGTCGGCATGGCGGCGATTCTACGCGACGGGGTGATATCATTCGCGCATGAGCGAAAAAATCAGCATCTCTAATGGCAAGCTGCAGGTTCCCGACCATCCGGTCATTCCCTTCATCGAGGGCGACGGCACCGGCCCCGACATCTGGCGCGCGAGCGTGCGCGTGCTCGACGCCGCGGTGAAGAAGGCCTACGGCGGCAAGC
>Ga0307408_100002112_pt1 | contig 14288 bp, 9 predicted proteins | sample 322Cmetagenome_FD_202116 | JGI IMG/M metagenome (GOLD analysis project Ga0307408, IMG submission 202116) | Maize rhizosphere microbial communities from greenhouse at UC Davis, California, United States - 322HYB-C-3 | ecosystem: Host-associated > Plants > Roots > Rhizosphere > Soil | place: USA...
GCGTCGGCGGTGGCGGCACGGCGTACAGGTTGAAATAACCCCACCGGTTGAGCACGTCGGTGGCCGCCAGGTCGCGCTCGGTGCAGGTGAATTCGATGCGGTAGAGGTAGGGACGACTCAGGTGTTCCTCGCCAACGAACGCCAGGACGTCGAGGTGAGTGTCGACGCCGGAGATGCGCAGGGTGTGGCGGCTGTGGTCGAAGAAGGTCGGCATGGGCATGTTCATTCCGCAGGCTCCTTGACGACAGTCTCGGCGGCGTCCGCGCCATCGACGAAGCGCAGGGTAATTCCCTCCTCCTGGCAATAACCCAGGTGCACCCCGCGTGTGCGCAACTGCGCGGCCCGACGTTGCAGCAATTGTTGGCTCAGCACCGGCAGGATCTGTTCGTTGAGCAGGCTGTCGATGTTGCGCGCCCCGGTGTCGGGCAGCAGGCAAGCCGCAACCAAGGCCTCGTTCAGGGCGTCATCGATGTCACAGTCCAAGCCGTAGTGGCGCTGCAAACGCTTGGCCACCTGGTCGAGCTTGATGGCGACGATGCACTGCAGGGCGTCGACGTGCAGCGGGCGATAGATGAGCGTCTGGAAGCGTGCCAGCAGGGCCGGCTGGAAGTGTTCGCGCAGGATCGGCCGCATGAGTTCATGCAGCGTGCTGTCCGGTGCGTCGGGTTGCCCCTGCAGACAGGCTTGCAGTGCGTCGCTGCCCAGGTTGGAGGTCATGAGGATGACGGTGTTGCGGAAGTCGATCTCGCGCCCTTCCCCGTCACGCATGAAACCGCGATCGAACACCTGGTAGAACAGGTTGAGCACGTCGTGGTGGGCTTTTTCCACCTCGTCGAGCAGCACGACGCTGTAAGGCCGTTGGCGCACGGCTTCGGTCAGCACACCACCCTGCCCATACCCTACGTAACCGGGCGGCGAGCCTTTGAGCTGGCTGACGGTGTGGGCTTCCTGATATTCGGAAAGGTTGAGCGTGATGAGCGCTTTTTCCCCGCCGAACAGGCTGTCGGCCAGGGCCAGGGCGGTTTCGGTCTTGCCGACGCCGCTGGTGCCCACCAACAGGAAGACGCCCAAAGGCCCCTTGTCATCGGTGAGCCCTGTCTTCGCCGCCCGCAGGCGCTGGGCCAGCGCATTGAGTGCAGGGGCCTGACCGATGACGCGCTCGGCCAATTGTTGTTCCAGCTCCAGCAGGTTGGTTTGTTCATCCTTGAGCAGGCTGCCCAGGGGCACACCGGTCCAATCGGCGATGACTTCAGCCACGCTGCGGGCATCGACGTCGAGGAACAACAAGGGTTGCTTGCCCTGGATTGCATCCAGTTGCCGCTGCAACCGCGCGCACTCGGCCCGCTGCATGGGCTCGGCCTCGCGAGCGTCGAGCAGCTGTTGGGACGACTTAAGCACTTGGCTGTATTGGCGCTCCAGCTCGACCCGAGCGTGTTCCAACTCGGCGTGTTGCGCAGCGATTTGCATCAGCCGCTCGGTGTCGACGCTACCGCCCAGGCCTTGGTCCGCGTCAAGGGCCTGGCGCTCCAGTTCGAGGGCGACTTGCCGCGCCTTGACCCGGACCAGCGCCTGGGGTTCGCAATCCACACTCATGCGCACCCGCGCGCTGGCAGTGTCCAGCAGATCAACGGCTTTGTCCGGCAACTGGCGCCCCGTGAGGTAGCGCCGCGACAGGCTGACGGCAGCCTGCACCGCCGCATCCTGGATGTGCACACCGTGGTGGCTGGCGTACCGGGCCTTGAGTCCGCGCAACATCAGGCAGGCATTGGCGTCATCCGGCTCGTCGACCTTGACCTGCTGGAAGCGTCGCTCCAATGCCGCATCCCGTTCGAAGTATTGCTTGTACTCACTCCAGGTGGTGGCGGCGATGGTGCGCAACTCGCCACGGGCCAAGGCGGGCTTGAGCAGGTTTGCCGCATCCGCGCCCCCCGCCTGGTTGCCGGCGCCGATCAGCGTATGGGCTTCATCGATAAACAGCAGGATCGGGGTTTCGGCGTGCTGCACCGCATCGATCACGCTCTTGAGGCGCTGTTCGAACTCACCTTTGACCCCGGCACCGGCCTGCAACAAGCCCAAGTCCAACGCCCGCACGCTGACCGACTTGAGGCTGTCAGGCACGTCGCCTTGGGCGATGCGCAGCGCCAGCCCTTCGACCAGCGCGGTTTTGCCCACGCCGGGCTCGCCCACCAGGATCGGATTGTTCTTGCGTCGGCGACTCAAGATGTCGATGACCTGGCGTATTTCATCATCGCGACCGAACACCGGATCGATCTGCCCTTCCCCGGCCCGGGCGGTGAGGTCCTGGGTGAATCTGTCCAACAGCGCCCGCCGTGCGTCGGGCATCGCGGTAGCGTCGGCGGCAGACTCGCTCAACGCCCCGTCCGTCCCGACGACGAGCGCTTGCGCATCGGGACGCTCTTCGGAGATGTGATCCAGCAACCCGGACAACCGCTGCAACTGCGGCTCGCCAAGGCTTAGCAAGGGCCAGGCCGCTTCACAGGCCAGCAGGCCGGGCGCGTCCATCAACGCCCCCAGCAGATGGGCGGAACGCAGCCGCTCGTTGTCATCATCCAGCGAGGCGCGCAGCCAGGCATTCTTGATCAACTGTTGCAACGGCTCCGATAGCTGCGGCTTGGCCTGGACGCTGCGCGGCAGGTTATCGAGGTGGCTGAGCAAGCCACACCAAAGCGCCTCCAGGTCCAATTCGTGACGGCGCGCGATGACGGTCAGGTCGCCCTCGCCCTGCCCCAGCAGCTTGAGCAGCCAATGCTCGATGGTGATGTGCGCATGGGCCCGGCTCTGGCACAGCGACGCCGCGTCGCTCAGGGCTTGGGCGCAATAGGGATTCAGACGGCGAAGCAGACGCGTGGGGCTCTGTACCATGGGTGGCATCCTTGTGCGGGTTTCGGTGGTGATCGGGCAAGCGATGGGCGAAAAACGGATGTGCTTGGCTGAGCGCCCGCGAACGGACGCTCAACCCAGCACACCGGCAATCGACAGGCGCAGGCGGCCTGTCGATGCCCGCGCGTCAGGCGCTTTGGCGCTCGCTCCAGGAATCGGAATGGATGATGTTGCCGTCCTTGTAGGTCCAGGTGACCTTCTCGTAGCGCAACTCAATCTGTTCCAGGTGGTTGTGTTTCTCTTTGGTCGGGTCCTTGACGTCGTGCATTTTTGGCGCGACTTTCACCACCTTGACGTTCTCCAGCTTGGTGATGAAATACTCGACTTCCTGCCCGGCATCATCGATGCGGTACCACTTGAACTCGGCGCTCTTGAGGGTCTGGCCGGTCGTCACGGCCTTGTAGAGGTAGGGACTGGAAGCGTCGATTTCCTTGGAAAACAGGAACGGCGTGTGAACCCGCGCGCCCGTCAGCTTGCCGGTGCTGTTGTCGGTCGGGATGTACAGGCTGTGGTCCTGGGCGATGACTTCAATGCTGCCCTCGCGCTTTTGCACATCCACCGAACCCTTGATCTCTGCGCCGCCGTCATCTTGCAGCCAGAGGTAAACGGGAATTGCCATGTGAAGCTCCTTTTCATAGATCGTCGCGGGATGCGACGGGGGGGTGACTGTCCGGCCCTGTCGTGGGGAATACGCAAGCGCCCACCTCAGGTACCAGACGGATATCGACGCGACGGTTGGCTGCGCGCCCCGCCTCGGTATCATTGCCGGCAATCGGTTGGCTGGCGCCGAACCCCTGCACGGCAAAACAGCTGTCGGGAATGCCGCCCACCTGCAGCATCCATTCATGCACGGCGGCAGCACGTTCGCGGGACAACCGCAGGTTCTGCGCGGCATCGCCCGTGGCATCGGTGTGCCCGGCGATGACGATCAACCAGCCGGGCTGGGCCTTGATCCCGACCAGCGCATTGACCAGCACCTTGGTGGAGTCAGGCTTGAGCCGCGCGCTGCCCGGACTGAACAGCGACAAACTGTCCAGTCTCACCGGCTGGGAAGCTGGCAAAGTCATGGACCCGGACGACACCCGGCGATGGGAAAGAACCGCCAGCAACGGCTCACGCAGAGGGGCACCGCGATACAGCCCCAGGCCCAACGACAGGGGCTCGCCATGTCGGTGATAAGTGTCCAGGCGATGCGCGGCTTCACCGAGGATGGCCTCGGCTTCCTGTCGCCGGGGGGAGGTTCGTTGCAGTTGCGACTCGACCGCCAGGAGCGGCGCATAACGACGCAGGTCATCAGTCACTTGACGCACCAGCAAGGTGTTCTGCCATGCCGAATTGACCAGGGCGACCGCGCCAGCGATTCCGAACATCCACATCGCAAGGATGCTGGCGTGCTGTCGAGACGTACGCTGGGCACGCATTGGAATCAGGCTCAGCACAGGATCCGGAAACGGCAACACCGCCTTCGTGATGGCTCGCCTGGGGTCGACCAGCGCCACCTTGTCGCGTAGCCGCTGCGCCCAGAGATTCCCTTCCACCCCCCCAGTCGATGCGGGTACCGGCCTGATGACCCAGCACACCGCCGAGCCTCGATCAGCCCCGACGGCACGTGCATTGAAGTGCGGCAGCACACTCTCGTGCAGCCATTGCACTGCGTTGTTCAACTGCACGCCGACCTGCATCCGCATCGCCCGCAAGGCTGAGTCGGTGGGCTGCCGGAGCCAATCGGCCAGGTCGACGCTGGCTCCGGCATCAAGAACGCGAAGACTCGGCTGGCCACCCGTCCAACAGAACCACGGAGCCTCGCCCCGCGGTGCATGGAAATAGCTCACCATCGTCAGCGGCATTGACGTCCCCTGACCCGCCAGCGTGACTTGATGACGAAACGTCCGTATCCGCCCCGCCAGTTCAGCTTCATCGCTGTGTGCCGCGGGGTTGATGATGAACATGACGCTGAGCTGAGCGCCCCATCCCGGACGCAACGCCAGGATGCTCTCGGTCACATTGGGGAGCTGATCGAGCCCTGGTACACGTACATAGCAACCTTGATGGGTCACCCGTACGACCAACTCCAGTTCGGGGATACTGCCGAACAAACCGTCCAGGCCATCGCCGCAGACCAGCACCACAGGCCGACGAAACGAGGCTGGGGGCACGGACACGTTGGCGGCGAGTTTCACCGATTCACGCAAACGCGCGACACGCCGGTTGGCCACGACCCAACCCACCGCCGTGACACTCACCATGCCCAGCATGACGACCACGCGTATCCATGTGGCAAGCGGGAGCATGAGCAGCAATGCCAGGACAAGGATCCCGGCCCATAGCCAAAGGACTCGTTGCAACTGGATCGTCATAAGGCGCCTCACGCCTGGCCGGGCATGAGGGAAGCAACCACGCCGGTCAGCCAGCGGTCCATCGTCCACCAGACGCAGGCGAGCAGTAGCGCCACCGCCATGCCGTGCATCCAGGGGGATCGGTACCGGGCCAGGCGACCGCCCTTTCGGGTCACCAGGTTTGCGCTGATTTTCAGCGAGGTGACCCGTGCTTCGAGGGCCTCCAATACTTGCTCGCGCCCAGGGTCGGCAAGGTCCGCGTAACGACCTTTGAAACCCAGCATCAGGACTCGATGAAACACCGTCAGCACCCGCGGATCCGGTGACGATTCGCGCAACACCAGGCGAATCTCCTCGTAGAGGGACTCACCGGCCTGATGCCGGTTGAACAACTTGGCCTGCAGCGGTTCACAGGTCCATTCTGTCCGTACCTCGCCCTTGGTACAGAGGAGCACCGCCTCATCCAGCAGTGCGCATTGGGCGTGGTTGATGTGCTCGATGTCGCGCGGGTCCATGGCGATCTGTTCAAGCTGCTCCCGGACCTGCTCGACCTGGTCCAGGCAGAGTTGTTGCAGGGCCTTGGTGTCCGGCACCGACAGGCCCTGGCGTAGCTGGACCACCAGCAGATAGCTGTCCTGGAGCAAGGCGTCGATATCCGTCGTCAGTGCGCCTGGTTTTTTCGAGAAATTCAGAGTCATGTGCGTAGCACCGCGAACAGTTCAAGTTGGACTTGCGACAAGGTGCTGGGCACGTAGCAAGCGAAAGTCCCCGAAGTCAGCATGGCTTGCCCCTTGGGATGGCCAAGGTCGAGGGCGAAGTATTGGTTTTCCAGGCGCAGCGGGATGGCCGCCGGCACATGGTTGAGGGGTTTCAGCGGGACGCCATCGAGCGCCGCGTTGATCAGTTCGTCGACATCCGCTGGCGCGCCGATTTTGCATAGGCGAGGAAACTGATCCTGAAGCTGTGCCGCCGGTAACTGGCAGCGCACCGACAGGTAGAAGTCAGCCCCGTCGGGCTCACGAAGCCGAGCATCGTTGAGCGTCACTTGCCAGCGATTGGCGCTGTGCTCCAGCGCCAGGGCGATGACGCGCGACGGCAGGCTCGCTTCCAACAACGTAGCGATACAGCGCATCAGCGGCGGGAACACCGTTTCCAGGTGCTCATGGCGATAGGCTGGAATCTTGTCGATGTCGTGTTCCAGCGAAAACGTCAGCAGGCTGCCGGCCAGCTTGGCCAGTTCCAGGTAGACCTGCTCGGGGTGGCGTTGCGGATATGCCTTGAGATCGGCCAGTATCGGCTGGTAGGTGTTCAAGGCATTGAGCAACCAGAACAACGACACATCGGCGACGGCGAAATCGGCCATGCGCTGGTTGCTTTCCCGACGCATGCCCATGAGGCGCTGTCGCTTGGCGGACAACTGCGTCAACAGATTGTCCAGCTGGACCAGGAGCCCCGGATGCGCGGCAAAACTGAGCAGCGGCGGCACATAGGTCGGATCAAGACTCCACCTGCCCTGCCCTTCACGCACCAGGCGCGCGATGGGACAGGTCAGGTAGTCGCCGTTGTCGTCCGTATCCAGGCGCAGCGTCAGCGCATGTTCCAGCACGGCGATCGACTGGACTTCGTCTGCATACAGATCCTGGACCGGTCGCCAGTCCTGGCGATAGCGGGTTGGCCGGTCAGCCCGGCCCTCCTGCATCAGGCAGTTGTTGCCGTTGGCCTGTTCCAAGGGCAAGGCCAGCAGCACGAGCGCCTGCCCGGCGTCGTCGCTCATTAACCGCGACAACTCCAGCCCCGGCGGCAGGCGATCCACCCGTTCACTGTCGAGCAGGCTGCCGTCGGGCATGCGCACGCTCAGGCGGGTAGCCTTGAGCTTGCCCAGGCGCAATGCATCGGCGTCGAACTCAACAGCCTTCACGCCCCAAGGGTGGGCCAAGGCCAGGCTGGCGAGCTGCTCGTTGACCCACGCTTCCCAGCGCGCTTGTTGCTGAAACTGTTGCGCAGACAATAGGGTGCCGGACGTCCACAAGGGACGATCGATTTTCATGGCGTCGTTTCCTCGGGATTAAGTCAGGCTTTCGCCTTGGGCATTTGCGAAACCAGCGACAGGTTGACGTCCATGCCCTCCACCTGAAAGTGCGGCACGGCGTACAACTTGACCCGGAAGAAACCGGGGTTGTCCTCGATGTCTTCCACCGTCACCTTGGCATCACGCAGGGGGTGCGAGGCCTGCAGGGCATCGCCGGGATCGGTCATTTCGGTCACCAGCCCGCCGATCCATTTATTGAGTTCCAACTCCAGCAAGCGACGGTCCTTGGTGGTCCCGATGTTTTCGCGCTGGATCAATTTCAGGTAATGGGCAATGCGCGAGAGCAAGAAGATATAAGGCAGGCGCGCATTGATGCGGCTGTTGGCGGTGGCATCCGGCGTGTCGTACAACGCAGGCTTCTGGGCTGAACTGGCGGAGAAGAAACAGGCGTAGTCGCGGTTCTTGTAATACGACAGGGGAATGAAGCCGAGATTGGCGAATTCGAACTCGCGGGTTTCCGGGATCATCACCTCCGAAGGAATCTTGACCTGGTTGCCGGTACCCAGGTCATACAAGTGGATCGGCAGGTCCGTGACCGCGCCCCCCGACTGAGGCCCACGAATCTGCACGCACCAACCATTGGCGATAAAGCTCTTGACCATGTTGGCGGCAAACGCGAAGGACGCGTTGGTCCACAAATACTTGTCGTGATCAGGGCCCTTGACGCTTTCGACGTAGTTGAAGCTGCGCACGGGAATCGTATCCGGCCCATAGGGCAGGCGCCCCAGGACCCGCGGCATGGTCAGGCCGACGTAACGCGCATCGTCACTGTCACGGAAGGCCTTCCACTTGATGTACTCGGCTCGATCGAAGTAATTGCCGATGTCCTTGATGGCGGCCACCTCCTCCATGGATTGCTTGCCAAAGAATGCCGGCCCCACCGAACCGATAAAGGGCATGTGCGCCGCCGCGGCCACTTTCGAAATATTGCGCAGCAAGGCAATGTCCTGCGGGCTGCGATCGAATTCGTAATTGGAAATGGCGGCCGCGATTGGCTCCCCGCCTGGCGTGTCGTATTCGCGGGTGTAGGTGTGCAGGTACAAACCGCTCTGGGCGATTTCGGGGGCGTCTTCAAAATCCCGCACCAGGTCAGTCTTGCTGATATCCAGCAATTCGATGCGCACGTTCTGGCGAAAATCCGTCTGGTCGATCAAGGACTTGACGCCGCGCCAGGTTGATTCGACGCGTTGGAAGTCCGGGTGATGCATGACCGCATCGAGTTGACGACTGATCTGCGTGTCCAGCGAAGCGATATGCTCGTCGAGGAGCACTTTGTCCAATCGCTCCACTTTTTGCGGTGATTCCTTGAGCAACTTCAGGAACACACTGACAGCGGCAGTGACCCGTTCATCAACCGATGCCTCGGACAACGCCTCGGCGTGCTGGAAAGTTTCGATACTTCCCAGCTCAGCGACAGGGTTCAAATTTATCTTGCTGAACAGCGCCGCATAAACGCCCTTATCTTCAGCCAACACTGTAGCGCCGCGCGATTGCACGTTAGAACTTTCAGTAGACATATATAGTTACTCTTATGGCCTGCCGGCGAAATGAATTAGCGGACTTCTTTTGGCGCCAATGCCGCCAGTTCAGTTCGGAGTTCATCACTGAGGGCATCATCCTGGAGGATGCGCTCCAATTCGTGACGGAAGGTCATGTTGTCCAGCAAGTTCGACTTTAGGTCGCGCAACAGGTTGCGCATGGCCAACAGCGCCCGTAACTGCGGAATCTGGCGGGCCACCTGCTCCGGCTCAAAATCCTTCATCCGTTGAAAACTCAGTTCAACGGACATATCCGCCCCTTCATCCGTCAGCGTGTTGCGCGCAGCGAATGCCAGGCGGGGGGAGAATTCCTCAAGGACGTTGTCGACGTTGTGTTTATCGATATTGACCTTCCCCCTCTCCGATAACGGGCGCTGCTCCTTGCCGTTACTGTAGTCCCCCATCACCATCAGCTTCAGCGGCAATTCAACTTTTTTCTGTGCGCCCCCGGTGTGTAGATCGAGTTTGATATTGACCCTGCTTTTGGGCACTTCATTTTGAAAACTGTACGATGCCATACTTGCTCCTTTGAAATGTTGGCAGGCAATGATTGAACATCTTCGTTGCTCTTCACCCTGCATCCCGCATCCTGCATTCACGCTTTTCGCTGTCTTAATGTAGCGACGAAATACAACGCCGGATAGCTTAAATCCACCCCTTTGAACAAAAAGGAATAGGCTCACAAAAAGGCGGACGGGGCCCTACAGAAAAAACTTACAAAAAACGCGAAATGAACGCGAAATGAACGCGCAATACTCCAACAAACAACTTATGTAGGAAAAGAATTACAGACGCGAGATTAGGAACAACGCGACTTTAAACATTCTTCGAGATCTCCATTTTGAAAGACCGATCACAAAGGCCCAGGCTTTTGTCGCCCAAATGATCTATACCTTTCATAGACACGCAGTCAGGCCGACGTAACAGATGACGTGTCCGGACGAAACGAACGCGGCGAACCACTTTTGGGTGTGCTGCATCACATAACATAGGCCTGAAGCACCTGTTTACGGCGCCGCCCCGTAGAATGGGCACATTATTTTTCAATGCCTGAAGTCCCCATCATGACCCCAAGCAAGCGCGTTTCGAATCTGCCCATCAAAGCGCTATGCGGGCTTTGTCTATTGATGCCGCTGTTGGTCATGACTCATGCGGGCGGTGAGCCGTTGGAGCTGGAGCTGCATATCCCCGATGCGCCTCCGCTGACATTCGTCGACGACCCCAGGGGCCACGGGATTGCTGGCGATGTTGCCGTGGCGGCCATGGCCAAGGCCGGCTACGCGGTCAAAATCCATGTATTGCCCTGGGCCCGGGCGCAAAAGCACGTCAGCGAGGAACATGACTACCTGATCACCCCTCTTTCGCGCATTCCCTCCCGTGAGGATCGTTTCACCTGGATCGCTTCGATCATGCCCATGGAGCGTGCCTTCTTCAGCCTTGACCGGCGAGTGAACAGCTTCGCCCAAGCGAGAGAAACCTACCGCAAGATCGGGGTCGGCCTCGGCAGCGCGCAAGAGGATATCCTGCGTGCCGAGGGCTTCAGCGATGAGCAGATCTACCCCCTGGCCATTGGCGACAATCCCGCTCAACTGCTGCTGATGGGGCGTATCGATGCCTGGTTCAACGGTGTTCCCGAGAGCCGCTATATCTGGCCGAAAGTGTCCAAGCGCAAATTGCTGATGAGTTCGGTTGGCAGCAGCGCCGAGCTTTACCTCGCCTGTTCACGGCAGTGCTCGCCCAAAATCGTCGAAGACTTGCGGGGGGCCGTGGAGGCCCTTCGCAAAGAAGGCGAAATCAAGCGAATCCATGACATTTACTTGCCGTGACAAATGACAAGGCCAACCTGACGAGACATCAGCCAAATTGATAGCCTACTAACGAAAGCCCCGGACTAGAGGGCTCATCGATGGCTTATATCATTCCGAATGATAGTTACCTTTGTTTCATTCGATTCGTTCCTCTGCGCCTCGACACGCATCATCCGCCCATCTCAATACACTTGGCGGATGCTATCCATGGAACATTCACTTTCTAAATTGCGCTTTCCCCTCGCACTGTTGGCGGTGCTGGTGATCAGCGCTTGCGGCAAGACCCCCGAAACGGCAGCTTCCATGCCGGCGGCCAAAGTCAGTGTGGCCAAGGTACTGGAGCAGCCCGTCAACGAATGGGATGAGTTCACCGGGCGCCTCGAAGCACCGGAAACCGTCGAGATTCGCCCACGTGTCTCGGGGCAGATCGATGAAGTCGCCTTCACCGAAGGCGCGCTGGTCAAGAAAGGCGACCTGCTGTTCCAGATCGACCCTCGCCCCTTCCAGGCTGAAGTGCGTCGTCTCGAAGCCCAACTGGCCCAGGCCCGCGCCACCGCGACTCGCAGCGAGAACGAAGCCCAGCGTGGCGAACGCCTGCGCTTGAGCAATGCGATTTCCGCTGAATTGGCGGATTCGCGCACCACCGCCGCCCAGGAAGCCCGCGCTGCCGTGGCGGGCATCCAGGCGCAGTTGGACCTGGCCAAGCTGAACCTGAGCTTTACCCGGGTCACCTCGCCCATCAACGGTCGTGTCAGCCGCGCGGAAATCACCGCTGGCAACCTGGTGACCGCCGATGTCACGCCGCTGACCAGCGTGGTGTCCACCGACAAGGTCTACGCCTATTTCGACGCCGACGAACGCGTCTTCCTCAAGTACACCCAACTCGCCCGCCAGGGCCAGCGCGGCCAGGCCACGCCGGTCTACATGGGCCTGTCCAACGAAGAGGGCAACCCACACCTGGGCCAGATGAACTTCGTCGACAACCAGGTCAACCCGCAAACCGGCACCATCCGTGGTCGCGCGGTGTTCGACAACAAGGACGGCGCCTACACCCCTGGCCTCTACGCTCGGTTGAAACTGGTGGGCAGCGGCACCTACTCCGCCGTGCTGATCAACGACGAAGCCGTGGGCACCGACTTGGGCAAGAAATTCGTCCTGGTGATGGACGCCGAGAACAAGCCTGCCTACCGCGCCGTCGAGCTGGGTCCGAAGATCGAAGGCCTGCGCATCGTTCGCAACGGCTTGAACAAGGACGACACCATCATCGTCAAGGGGCTGCAACGGGCCCGTCCGGGTTCGCCGGTCACGCCTGAAACCGTGCCGATGGCCAGCGAGCAAACCCTCGCCGCCCTGGCACAACAACGTAAAGCGCTCGAAGCCAGCAACCTGCCACAAGTCGCGCCGTCCAAGGCAGCGTCCAGCTCGGCAGGCAAACTGGCCTCTGCGTCCCCACGCGGTTAAGGGACTGAATCCAAGATGAAATTTTCCCAGTTCTTCATTTCGCGGCCGATCTTCGCAGCGGTGCTCTCGCTGTTGATCCTGATCGCCGGCGCCATTTCGCTGTTCCAGTTGCCGATCAGCGAATACCCGGAAGTCGTGCCGCCGACTGTGGTCGTGCGCGCCAACTTCCCGGGCGCCAACCCCAAGGTCATCGGCGAAACCGTGGCCGCGCCCCTGGAACAAGCCATCACCGGCGTCGAGAACATGCTCTACATGTCCTCGCAGTCGACTGCTGACGGCAAGATCACCCTGACCATCACCTTTGCCCTGGGCACCGACCTGGACAACGCCCAGGTGCAAGTGCAGAACCGCGTCACCCGCACCGAGCCCAAGTTGCCGGAGGAAGTGACCCGCATCGGTATCACGGTGGACAAGGCATCGCCCGACCTGACCATGGTTGTGCACTTGACCTCGCCGGACAAACGCTACGACATGCTCTACCTGTCCAACTACGCCTTGCTCAATATCAAGGACGAATTGGCACGCCTGGGTGGCGTGGGTGACGTACAACTGTTCGGCATGGGCGACTACTCCCTGCGAGTCTGGCTGGATCCGAACAAGACCGCTTCGCGCAACCTGACCGCCACCGACGTGGTCACGGCGATCCGCGAGCAGAACCGCCAGGTTGCCGCCGGTGCCCTGGGTGCGCCGCCAGCCCCTAACGCCACGGCGTTCCAGCTGTCGGTCAACACCCAGGGTCGCCTGGTAAACGAAGAAGAGTTCGAGAACATCATCATTCGTTCCGGCGCCAACGGTGAAATCACCCGCCTGAAGGACATCGCACGGGTAGAGCTGGGTTCCAGCCAATACGCCCTGCGCTCGCTGCTCGATAATCAACCGGCAGTGGCAATCCCGATCTTCCAGCGTCCAGGCTCCAACGCCATCCAGATTTCCAACGATGTGCGCGCGAAAATGGACGAGCTGAAGAAAGGCTTCCCGGCCGGCATGGACTACAGCATCGTCTATGACCCGACGATCTTCGTTCGTGGCTCCATCGAAGCGGTGGTCCACACCCTGTTCGAAGCGCTGATCCTCGTGGTGCTGGTGGTCATCCTGTTCCTGCAGACCTGGCGCGCCTCGATCATCCCGCTGGTCGCCGTACCGGTGTCGCTGATCGGTACATTCGCGGTCATGCACTTGTTCGGCTTCTCGTTGAACGCCTTGTCGCTGTTCGGCCTGGTACTGGCGATCGGTATCGTGGTGGACGACGCCATCGTGGTGGTGGAGAACGTCGAGCGAAATATCGAATTGGGACTCACCCCCGTGGAGGCGACCAAGCGCGCCATGGGCGAAGTGACCGGCCCGATCATCGCCACCGCCCTGGTGCTGTGCGCGGTCTTCGTTCCGGCGGCGTTCATCAGTGGCCTGACGGGTCAGTTCTATAAACAGTTCGCCCTGACCATTGCCATCTCCACGGTGATCTCGGCAGTCAACTCCCTGACCCTGTCGCCGGCCCTGGCCGCGGTGTTGCTCAAAGGCCATGACGCGCCCAAGGACCGTTTCTCCAAGTTCCTGGACAAGATTTTTGGTGGCTGGCTGTTCCGTCCGTTCAACCGTTTCTTCGAACGGGCCAGCCATGGGTACGTGGGCACGGTCGCTCGAGTGATCCGCAGCAGCGGCATCGCCCTGGTGCTCTACGCTGGCCTGATGGTGCTGACCTTCTTCGGTTTCTCCACCACGCCGACCGGCTTCGTGCCCGGCCAGGACAAGCAATACCTGGTGGCCTTCGCCCAACTGCCGGACGCCGCGAGCCTGGACCGCACCGAAGACGTGATCAAGCGCATGTCGGACCTGGCCCTCAAGCAACCGGGTGTTGAAAGCGCGGTGGCCTTCCCCGGCCTGTCGATCAACGGTTTCACCAACAGCCCGAACGCCGGCATCGTGTTCGTCACCCTGAAGCCCTTTGACGAGCGCAAGGACCCGAGCATGTCGGCCGGCGCCATCGCCGGTGCGTTGAACGGCAAATATTCGGAAATCCAGGAAGCCTACATGGCGATCTTCCCGCCGCCGCCGGTACAAGGGCTGGGCACGATCGGTGGTTTCCGCCTGCAAATCGAAGACCGGGGCAACCTGGGCTACGACGAGCTGTACAAAGAAACCATGAACATCATCACCA
>Ga0307408_100002114_pt1 | contig 14276 bp, 11 predicted proteins | sample 322Cmetagenome_FD_202116 | JGI IMG/M metagenome (GOLD analysis project Ga0307408, IMG submission 202116) | Maize rhizosphere microbial communities from greenhouse at UC Davis, California, United States - 322HYB-C-3 | ecosystem: Host-associated > Plants > Roots > Rhizosphere > Soil | place...
TGATGTTCCCAGAAAGGAATGCTGTAAGATTTCAAAACGCTCAGGCAGATCACAACCAAACACAGAATATCCCTTTTGTGCCCATTTGCGTGCGTATAAAGCACCCATATCCCCGAGTCCGATAATGCCAATATTCATAGCTGGTAAACTTAGAGAAAATTTTCTTCGAAACCGGCCTGAAACTTAAAAGGAAAATATCTAAACCCTGGCAGCAATACCAATAGGATGTCGCCTCAATCCCCCAATTGAAAATATATTAAACTCAACAATTGCTTTGAGCGTTGATTATAAAAACCAACAGGAACATGGCTATGATTTATTCTGATATGCACCGCAAGACCGGCAAAAATCATCTCAACGAAAGCGCAGACAGGAAACTTGTTAATATAAATACTCCCGAACGAATTTTCTCTGTAATGGCCGGAACATTTTTCTTCTATTCAGGCATTAAAGGTTTATTCCGAAACCCCGTAAGTGCTGCTTCCAAACTGCTGGCAGGAGCCTATTTGTTTAACCGGGGTGCCAGTGGCCACTGCTACATCTATGAAAAAACCGGCACCGACGGGGTAAAACCTCTTAGCATTAACATCAGGCAAAATTTTATAGTAAATAGACCAAGAGAAGAGGTGTATCAGTTTTGGCGTAATATTGAAAACCTGCCATTATTTATGAAACATTTGGTTTCTGTAGAAGCGAAGGACAATATTCACTCGCACTGGAAGGCCAGCTTCGGATCATATTTGCCTACCGTTAGCTGGGACGCCGAGATAGTTAAAGAACGGCAAAATGAGTTTATTGGCTGGAGTGCCCTGGAAGGATCAATTATTGAAAATGCGGGAAAAATAGAGTTTAAAGATTCGCCCGATGGAGGTACAGCCATCCAGGTGGTATTCACTTACCATGCTCCGGTGGGTGGCATTGCTTCGGGTATAGCCAAACTCTTTAATCCAACAATTGAAAGGATTATACATGATGACGTTTACAATTTTAAAACGTATATAGAAACGGGCAGCATACCCAGCGCAAACGAGGCAATAAACGGCGCAAAACCACTTCAATCTGCCTGAGTTTTATAAAGTACCAGCGCTTTAGGTAATACCAAGGCAGGCTAATGTAGCTGTAAAAGAAAAGGGGCCTGGGCTTGCGCCCTGACCTCTCTCCATTCATGTAGTTCCGAAAAGTCTTTATGCGTGCTGGCCTGCGTGCACTCCTTCTGCAAACTCCTCAAGCATTTTCTGATTGAATGCGGGCAAATCATCTGGGGTTCTACTCGTTACCAGCCCGTCGTCCACAATAACATCAGCATCGACCCATTGAGCACCAGCATTCTTAAGATCGACCTTAATTGATGGATAAGAAGTTAATGTACGGCCTCTGATCACATCTGCAGTTATCAGCGTTTGCGGCCCGTGACAAATGGCTGCTACAGGTTTCCCGGCCTCGAAGAAAGCCTTAACAAACTTTACAGCCTGTTCATTTAGCCGCAATTGATCGGGGTTAAAAACACCCCCGGGCAAAACTAAACCGTCAAAATCATCAGCATTAGCATCAGCAATATTCAAATCTACGGGAACTTCAATTGACCAGTTATGCGATTTCATCCCTCTCACTTTTTCCTTTTGAGGAGACACAATACTCACTTTTGCTCCCGCTTGTTGCAATGCCTGCACCGGACTTGTCAGCTCTACTTCTTCAAAGCCATTTTCTGTCAAAACAGCGATGTTCCTGTTACTTAAACTTGGCATAATTTTGAAATTAAGATTTTCATTAGATAGCTAACTATTAAGCTCTAAGTATCTACAAGCCCATTTTTTATTTGTTTTTTTGATTTTTAATTCGATCTTAACAGTTGTTTAAAATAATATCTTTGCCGAAGCTTATTTAATATATGGATATCAAAAAACGCATTGCAATATTCGCGTCGGGCTCGGGATCTAATGCCCAAAAAATAATGGAGCATTTTAAAAAGCATGATGATGCAGAAGTTTCTATCGTGCTGACCAACAACCCGGAAGCTTATGTTCTACAACGTGCCGACAATTTTGAAATCCCATCGCATGTTTTTGACAGAAATGAGTTATACAAAACCAATCACGTTGTAAACCTTCTTAAAAGCCTGGAGATAGATATTATTGTTCTGGCTGGCTTTCTGTGGCTGGTTCCGGAAAACCTTCTAAAAGCATTTCCCAATAAAATAATCAATATTCACCCGGCTCTTTTACCAAAATATGGGGGAAAAGGAATGTATGGCGACTTTGTTCACAAGGCTGTGCTGGCTGCGGGCGACGAAGAATCGGGCATTACCATCCATTTCGTGAATGAACATTTTGATGAAGGAGAAATTATTCATCAGGCTCGTTTTAAAATAGAAAAAGGTGACGATCTGGAAATGATAAAATTTAAGGGACAGCAATTGGAGCATACACACTTTCCAAAGGTGGTAGAGAATCTGCTTAAAAAGATGAAGAGTTTGTAGGCTTTGAGAAAAGCCTCCTGAAGAAAACTAAATGGCGGCTTTTACAAGGTAAGGCAATATTTCTTTATGAAAGCTTACAAAGTTCTTTCTTACGTCAGAATCACTTACTGATGTAAATGCGAATGAAAACACAATGCTTTTGCTGGCTTTGATAAGGAAGTTTAATTTCTCTGCACTGTTTTCTTCTTGCTGAAACATGTGCGTTTCCTGGAACGACGTTATAAGCAATTTCTCGAGATCGTCAGAAAGCATCTTTAAAAACTCCTGCGAATTGGTGTTTTCGCGGATGAAATCCCAACCAATAAATTCATTGCAAACAGCGTATGAAAGGCGGCTTGTTTTTAAGATAAGGTTGCTTAAATAAATCGTTTTGTTGGTTTCTTCGTTCGTATTTTCAATAATTTCATTTACGCTGATACGGAGGTAATCCATCAGAATGGTGTGCAGCAATACCTCCTTGCTATCGAAATACTTATAAATGGTAGCCTTGGCTATCTTTGCTTTCCGGGCAATCTCGTTAACACTGGTTTTATGATAGCCGTATTTACGAAAAAGCTCCTGAGCCGAACGGATTATGGATTCTTTGATCTTATCTGTCTCCATATTAATTTGTAACACGGATTAAAGAGCCACCTGTTACTACAACAGAATACTGACGCAAGCTTCTTTTAGCAGGAGCCTTTACCGGTGCCCCATCACCTATTTGAAATACAGCACCACTACAAGTATCGGTAGCGGTTAAACCATTTTCATCAGGGATAACAGCACAACGCTTTTCGGGATTTACGGTACTGCATCTGTCAAAAGCCACGATATTGCCGGCAAAGTTTGTGGTCAGCATTAATCCGGCAACTCCATACCCGTTTACCAGTAAAATGCCATTCTTACTTCTAATACTGAATTCCTGTTTGGTGATCTGGTAATTTACGGGCACATCTGGAATACCTAAAGATGAATCCTTCCCACAAGCGAAAAAAAACAGTAAAGCAAGAACAACTCCTCCTGCCCGAACAAGCAGCGCTTTTTTTAAAGCAAAACACCTTGAATACTTCATACAGAGAATTGTTCTTAACTATATTATATCAGATCGCTCTGAAACTGTTTAAGGAAACGAATATCGTTCTCTGAAAATAAACGTAAATCTCTTATCTGATATTTTAGGTTGGTGATTCTTTCGATACCCATTCCAAAAGCATATCCTGTAAATTTCTTACTATCTATGCCACAGTTTTCCAACACATTAGGGTCAACCATTCCACAACCCAAAATCTCTACCCAACCACTGTGCTTACACATCTGGCAACCAGCGCCTTTACAAATTGAACAAGAAACATCCATTTCGGCAGATGGCTCGGTGAATGGAAAATACGACGGCCTGAAACGCACTTTGGTTCCCTCGCCGTACAACTCCTGCACAAAGTAGAAAAGGGTTTGTTTAAGATCGGCGAAAGAAACATTCTCATCCACATACAAACCTTCTACCTGGTGAAAAAAGCAATGAGCTCTTGCAGAGATGGCTTCGTTACGATAAACCCTTCCCGGCATAATTGCCCGGAACGGCGGTTTTCCGTTCTCCATCATTCTTACCTGAACTGAGGATGTATGTGTACGCAAAGCGATGTCGCCTTTTTCGGCGTCTTTTTTAATGAAAAAAGTGTCCTGCATATCTCTTGCCGGATGCTCTTCAGGGAAATTCAAAGCGGAGAAGTTATGCCAGTCATCTTCAATTTCAGGACCTTCGGCAACCGTAAACCCTAGCTTTTTAAAGATCTCAATAATTTCTTTCCTTACCAGGGATAATGGATGACGCGAGCCTGTTTCGAAGCCTTCGCCTGGAAGACTTAAATCTAATTCTGCGCCGCCAGCCTGCGCTCCGCTCTCAAACTGCTCCTTAAATGCGAGGTGTTTATCTTCAGCAAGCTTCTTAAATTCATTTAATACTTTACCCAACACCCTTTTTTCTTCGGGTGATACGGTCTTGAATTCGTCGAAAAGATCTTTAATAATTCCTTTTGTACCTAAAAACTTAATACGGAAAGCTTCCAATTGCTCCGCCGAAGCTGGCTGAAAAGCATTAATTTCTGAAGTATACTGAGTTAATTTCTCCTGCATAAGGCTGCAAAGATAAATTATAAAATTTCAATGTAGAAGCTTTTGAACATCTTACTAAAACTGTGATGAATATTTAGTGTTTTTGCATCCACAGCAATAAATTGTTGCCACTTTAAAAAAAGGGCCAAACGCAGGTTCAAAATGTCAAAAATGTATCACCCACCTCAATAAAATTTGCGTTTAAAGCGTTATTATTATCAGCTATAATTAAAACATATTGCTACTGCGATGTATTGTACAGCTTTGAGGGTAAATGCTTAGGATTTTTATTATTTTTCTTTTTACCATTTCTCTTGCGTATGGACAGGAAAACTTTGAGATAACAGGTTCCATATCTGACATCAAAGGAAAACCTGTGCCATTTGCTTCCATTTACGTCAAAGGATCAAACCTTAGTTCGATGGCGAATGACGTGGGCCGTTTTACCATAAGACTGGATACCGGCACGCATATTTTGATATTCAGGTATGTTGGCTTTAAGGAAGGCGAAAAAACGATTCGGGTAACCCGAAACGATTCAATAGCCGTTGTTCTGAAGCCCATCATTTTTGAACTCAACGAAGTGATTATCGGAAAACGGAAAGACCCTTCTTATGCAATGATTAAGAAGGTGATTACCAACCGCAAGTACTTACGCCAAACTCCTTCATACACGTGTGACGTGTACACAAAAGGAATACAAAAGCTGGTAAACGCCCCAAAAAAACTTCTGGGGCAAGACGTTAAGAAAACGCTGAATCTGGACACCATCCGTAACGGGATTATATACCAATCGGAAACGAAATCGAAATTCCATTTTGATTACCCTCATGTTAAGGAGGAAATGCTTGCATCAAAAGTGGCTGGAGACAGAGAGGGTTATACGTTTAACCGGGCATTGGATTTGCAGGTGAATATGTACCAGAACCTTATTCGCTGGAAAGCCTGGGGCAATCAAAGCTTTGTATCTCCGGTAGCGGATAATGCATTTAATTACTACAACTTTAAGCTGCTGGGCTCTATGAAAGAGAACGGCAGAGACATCCACAAAATACAAATTTCGCCGAAACACAAATACGATCCGGCCTTTAATGGCTTTATTTATCTGGTGGGCGATAGCTGGCGCATTTACAGCATAGACTTGATGCTAACCAAGGAAGCTCGTATTAATTTTGTGGATACGCTGCGTATCAGTCAGCAATTTTCGCTGGTAGACAATGAATACTGGCTACCTTCTGATATCACCTTTAAGTTTAGCGGTAAAGTACTTGGCTTCCAATTCTCGGGCTATTTTACCGGCTTGTATAGCAATTACGAAACCAACCCGCCGTTTGCCAGCAGTTTCTTTAACGATGAGATTTTGCACATGCCGGATGATGTAAATAAAAAAGATCCGCAGTGGTGGGAACAAAACCGTCCGGTTCCGTTAAGTGAGGAAGAACTTTGGAACTATGTAGCCAAAGACAGTTTGGAAGAACTTCAAAGATCTAAACATTACCGGGATTCGGTTCAGAAGATTCAAAACCGGTTCAATCCTATAAAGTTCGCATTTAACGGCTATACAAAGAGTAATTATAGCAATAATAGCTCGTGGTACTTTTACCCTTTAAGCAGGATGGTTTTTTATAACCCGGTAGAGGGATGGGGCACGGATTTAAAGGCGAGATATACCAAGAAATACAATTTTAAGCGTTCTATGGAGTTCGAACCTAATTTCAGATACGGGCACCTGAGCAAATCGCTGAACTTGAACGCGGAATTAACTTACAAAACGGACACGCTACTGCATGAAAGCTTTACTATTAAGGGGGGAAGTGACTTCCTTGACCTGAACAACCGGGGCACAATTAACCTGTTTTACAACACCCTGACCTCTTTATTCGAAGGAAAAAATTATTTACGTCAGTATAAATCCAACTACATTTCGGTAAGCGCACAACGCGAAGTTTATGATGGTCTGCTGGTTACCGGTGGCTTCGAAATGGCCCGTCGATATCCTGTTAGAACCCGCTCAAATGATTCGAGCTTTGCAGATTTCAATCAGATGGTGCCCGGCACGCAGAACTTCTTTCCCGTAAACAATGCATTCAGTTTTGAAACGAAATTATCTTATACCTATGGGCAGCACTATACCCGCCGTCCGGATGGAAAAATTTATGAACCGGCACGTTATCCTACCATAAAACTTACTTATCGTAAAGGGATAAAAGGCTTATTTAGCTCGGCGGTGAACTACGATTTTGCTTCAGTTGATTTGTATCAGGATAAGTTAAAGACAGGCTTAATCGGATATAGCTCGTTTTATATATCTACCGGAAAATTCCTGAAAACGGAGTCCCTCTTCTTTCCTGACCTGCGTCACTTTACAGGTAATCAAACGGCAATCTATAACCCGCTATTTCCAAACTTCCACTTTCTGGATTATTATGCCTACGCCACTAACGACAAATACTTTGAGGCACACTACGAGCATAACTTCGCCGGATCAATCTTTAAAAGCATCCCTCTCATTAGGAAACTTAACCTGGAAGAGATCATTGGAGGCGCTTATCTTACCCAACCTCTGAAACATTACCGGGAGGCATATATAGGCATACAACGCCTGATTTTCAGGTTCGACTACGGTTATTCCTGGGTACCCGGACAGCCTGTTCGCAAGGCATTCCGGCTATTCTATGGTTTTTAGTGCTAAGCTTATTACCAAGTAAAAACATCAAACACGGTATAATAAGCTTAATCATCGAACTTGCATAGACATCCTACAGCTAGCTAACTTTCCGAGTTAAACACCGCTAAAAAACGGTTTAGGCTTGCTGGCTTGTATTTTGGCTCTCTATGGCCAAAACAACCTCACGATAGTTAACATTAATTTAACATTAAAAGCCCAATGTTAAGTCAATATTAACCCCGGGTGATGATTTGGTTAATTCTATCTTTCGGCTAACGCTAAGTTTAACTTTAATTAATTCTGCGCCTATTTTTGCGGCATAATTGATAATTATGAGGACTTTAATTCAATCGCTAGCAATCACTTTTCTTACATCTGCCCTTAATGTATGTATTGCTCAGACAACCCAAGACAGTGTAAAAAGAACGCAGGCTAAGCCAGCTGAAGAAAAGAAAACGGAATGGTATCAGAAGATCAGCATCAGAGGATATGTGCAAGTTAGATACAACCGTTTACTGGAAACAAATGGACAATTAAAGAATGAGCAAGGCGATAAATCTATGGGAAGCAACGGCGGCTTTTTCCTTCGTCGTGCACGCGTTATATTTTCGGGACAGGTAAGTAAAAAAGCATTTTTCTATATACAACCCGACTTCGCATCGTCTGCTTCGTCAGATAACTTACACTTTGGCCAATTAAGAGACGCCTACTTTGATTTAGGGATCGATAATGATAACGAGTTCCGTTTCCGTGTTGGACAAAGCAAAATTCCTTTTGGCTTCGAAAACATGCAATCAAGCCAAAACCGTTTGCCTTTAGACCGTAATGATGGTCTAAACAGCGCCTTTGCTAACGAACGCGATTTAGGAGTTTTCTTTTACTGGGCTCCAAAAGAAGTTCGTCACCTATTTTCAACCCTTGTAAGTTCTGGATTAAAAGGAAGTGGTGATTATGGTGTATTCGCATTCGGCGCATTCAACGGCCAAACAGCAAACAAACCAGAAGCGAACAATACTCCGCATATCGTTTCCCGCATTACTTATCCTGTAAAAGTTGGTAAAAAACAAATCATCGAACCTGGAATACAAGCTTACACCGGTAAATATGTTCTTACAAGCTTAACCAACGGCGTAGTAGTAAGCAAAGCAAAAAACGAATATCTTGATGAGCGCGTAGCTGCTACGTTTGTACTTTATCCTCAACCATTCGGTATACAGGCAGAATATAACTGGGGAACAGGTCCGGAGTATATCAATGATGGTTCAAATGGCAAAGGACAGATTGCACAACGTCACCTTGAAGGAGGATATGTAACGGCCTCTTATCTTACCAAAGTTAAAAACCAGACATTGATTCCGTTTACCCGTTTCCATTATTACGAAGGCGGCAAAAAACACGAGCTTGATGCAAGAAGCTACAACGTAAGAGAACTGGAAGTTGGTTTAGAGTGGCAACCAAATAAAAACTTCGAGCTGGTAACTGAATATACCATGGCAAGAAGAAAGTTCGAAGACGCTGGAAAACCATTTAACTGGCAGAGCGGGAACTTATTAAGAATACAAGCGCAATTAAATTTTTAGGATAACACTCACTATACAAAGAAGCTTCTGGAATAATCCGGGAGCTTTTTTGCTTTTAGAGAATAACCGCATAATTGTTAAGTTCGATCGGCACGCTTTCGCTATATTTGAGAACGCCCGTAAACATTCTGTAATAGCAATACATTTCCACTGTGAAGTCCGCAAAACTCCATGAAAGTTCGTAAAAGCCCGTAAAAGTCCGCGTCGCCCTGGCTTGTTCTCTCGTCTGTCTCGGCTTAGTCCTATACCCCAATCGCCATTGAAGTTGAATGATTATTTCAGAAGTTTATATCCGTACACACAGCCGTTTCGAACTGCGGCGCTCAGGTATTTCAGAAGCAAATTCAAAGCCTTATCTTTGCAGCGCATTTAACGCTGTTTGCAGCAGTATTAATGAATTATGGCTAAATTTCAGACACTACTTTATTATTGCTATTCTCCAATAGCTGATGCGGAGCAATTTGCCGCAGATCATTTAAAATTTTGTAAATCCTTAGACCTTGTTGGTCGGATTATCGTTGCTGATGAGGGATTAAACGGCACAGTTTCGGGTAGTCCGGAATCATGTAAAGCTTACATGGAAGCAATTTATGCCGATGGTCGTTTCAATGCTACCGAGTTTAAGATTGACGACGTTGAAGAACCTTCGTTTATTAAAATGCACTGCCGGTATAAACCAGAAATTGTGCATTCAGGCCTTCGCGATCCAAAGATCATCAATCCGAACGAACAAACGGGTATTCACCTGGAGCCTAAAGACTTCATGGAGATGAAGGATCGTGACGATGTGGTTATTCTTGATGTACGTTCTAATTACGAACACTCTTTGGGCAAATTCAAAAATGCCGTTACGCTAGACATTGACAACTTCCGCGAGTTTCCTGAGAAGATTGCCGAGCTGGAAAAGTATAAAGACAAAAAAATTCTGACGTACTGCACTGGCGGCATTAAATGCGAGAAAGCTTCTGCCTTATTATTGCATGAGGGTTTTCCTGAAGTATATCAGCTCCATGGAGGAATCATCAAATATGGAAAAGAAGCGGGTGGAAAAGATTTCGAAGGTCAATGCTACGTTTTCGATAACCGTGTTGCTGTTGACGTAAATGATGTAAACCCTGTTATAATATCTACCTGTTATAACTGCGGCACTACTACCCCTAAGATGATCAATTGTGCCAATCCAGAATGCAACGAGCATTTTACTCAGTGTGATGAGTGCGGCACAAAAATGGAAGGGTGCTGCTCTGAAGCCTGTCTTCAACATCCACGCAAGCGTCCTTACGATGGAACCGGCTATTATGTTAAAGTACCGCAACCGGTAAACATCAGCAAGAAGAGCAAGCTAAGTTTACAAGCAGATTAAGTTATAAAAAGATATAAATGAAGATGAGAGTTATAGAAATATGACTCTCATTTTTTGTTATGCTGTTACTCTTCTGATTTCGGTTTAATATTTTTCATATTAAACTTCGGCTTATATGCGGGTTTCGCTGCCACTGGCTTGTTTTCGTTGGAGGTCTCAGCTTCATTCGCAACATTTTCTCCCTCAGGGCTTTCAACTTCTTCCGGAGTATTTGTGGCTTCAGCAGCAGCCTCCTCAACGGGCTTTGGCTTTTGCTGAGGTAAATTCTTCATGTTAAACTTCGGCTTATATGCCGGTTTTACTGTTGAAACATCCTCAACTGATTTCTCAGCCGACGAGCTTTCTTTATCAGAGGCTTTTTTTTCAGAGCTTTCGGAAGGCTTAACTTCCTCGGCTGCCTTTTGTTGAGGAAGATTTTTCATCTTAAACCTGGGTTTATAAGCAGGCGTCGGTGCCGAACTTTCTTCCTTAGACTCTTCTTCTGGAACTGCCGCGTTTGAGTCAGCCTTGGGAACCTCATTTTCTACACTTTCTGCAGCAACTTCCTCCGATGGTGTTTTTAAAGGAATACTCTTCATCTTAAAGCGCGGCTTATATCCAGACGTTGACGCGGGCTTCTCTGTTTCATCCGCCTCTTTCTGCGCCGCCGAACTCTCTTTCGCCTCAGGGGCCTTGTGCTCCCCTGCTTTTTGTTCCTCCTCGGCCGGCTTTTGCTGTTGAATATTCTTCATATTAAAGCGCGGTTTAAATGCCGGCTTTACCGAAGGCTGCTCGTTCGAAGGTTCTGGAATTACAGGTGCAGACTGCGCACTCTCATCTGAAGCTAGCGGGGCAGCTGGCTGTTCATCAACTATTGGCGGCTTTATGTTTCCAGGCTTAAAACCAGGAGCTTTCGAAACAGGAGCTGAAGAAACCACATTTTCATTCTCCTCTGCTTTTAATTCCGGCTTAGCCTGCGGAATATTACGCGGTTTAAAGGCTGGCTTATTCACTGCTGGTTTTACAGTATCAGCTTCTGGTGTTATTGCTATCACCGGTTTCGCCTGTTCAATAGTTGGAGAACTTAATGGCTCAGCCTGAGCAGCGATTTTACTTTCCGCTTTCGGAGGCACCTCCTTTACGATTGAGGCGAGTGGAAATTGACGGCGAAGCTTATTAAACCAGAATTTCTTAGTATGATCAAAACTCTTTTCGCCCATTAAACTAAAATGACTTTTGAACTCTGAGAACAAGGAAGGATCAACCTTCCCCAATTGCTCCAGATCTATTTTTTTCTTTGCAAAAAACTCTTCAAAAGTCATCTATAGCCTAAAATTTCGTCCCTATTCACTAATTTACCAAACCCTAACAGCGATTAATTACGCCATATTGTGATAAACCGCCTGCACATCATCATCCTCTTCCAATTTATCGATCAATTTTAATACATCAGCGGCTTGCTCTTCACTAACCTCGGCAGTAGACAAAGTAACACGCTCGAGTTTAGCACTTTTCACTTCAAACCCTTTTTCTTCAAGCGCTTTCTGCATCTTACCAAAATCTTCAAATGAAGTATGGATTACACCAATATCATTTCCGTCCTCATCGTCCTCCACAAAAAGATCTTCCAAACCGGCGTCAATTAATTCGAATTCAAGCTCTTCCAGATCAAGTTCGCCCGGAACAAAACGAAATACAGCTTTACGCTGAAAAATAAAATCCAATGAACCGGTTTTTCCCAAGGTACCACCTACTTTATTAAAATAGCTGCGCACATTGGCAACAGTACGGTTTGTATTATCTGTAGCAGTTTCTACCAAAACAGCAACGCCGTAAGGAGCATAGCCTTCGTATACGATTTCTTCGTAATTTGACGAATCCTTGCTTGACGCTCTTTTGATAGCTGCTTCCACGCGATCTTTCGGCATATTAACAGCCTTCGCGTTTTGTATAGCAGTTCTTAAGCGTGAGTTGGCGTCCACATTAGGTCCGCCAGCTTTAACAGCCATTGCAATCTCTTTACCCAAACGAGTAAACTGCACTGCCATTTTAGCCCAGCGCTTAAATTTTCTTTCTTTACGGAATTCGAATGCTCTTCCCATTGTATGTAATCAAAAATAAGGTCAAAAACAAAGCGACAAAATTAACAATTAAACGCAATTGCAGAGTGCTGATTTAATGGAATATTCTGCTTCTGAATTTATCTAAACAGGCCCTCAGAAGTGCCTGGATAGGTGTTACAACTTTTTTTTAAAAAAAGTTAAAATTTATAAAACATATCTGCCTTTTTGAGCGTTAATATATCAAATTGTGATAAGGTTTAGGTTGCCCTGCTGCTCTCATAGCAACAGGGCTTTTTTATTTTACAGCTTTGCAGCTAAAACACAGCTTCTTCTATATTTCCTTGTATTTCCCTTTAAATCAAAAACTTCCAGATAAAGAACATAAATTCCAACTGCAGCTTTATTGCTTTTATCATCCGTACCATCCCATATTAATGTACCGCTAGTAGAAAGCGTTGTATTCTTATAAAGCTTCCTTACTAATATGCCCTGGTTATTATAAACTGAAGCATTTCCCACAAGACCATCTTCCTTAAAATTATAGTTCAGCATCAAAGCATCTTCAAAACCATCGTTATCTGGCGAAAATGTTTTCGATGCCAAAGACACCTCTTCGCTGGAAAAAACTTCATCTACCATTTGAGAGTTTCTATATCCCGGCGTTGCAAATCCTGCGGAAGCGGCTGCCGAGTGGAAATTACCTTGTTCATCGGCTGACCGTTTAAAGCTTATTCTTTCCAGGGAAACTCCTTCCACATCTTTAATAAGCGAAAAATGCATTTTACTGGTATAGGAAAACTGGTCTATACGAACGCCCTTACTTAACAAAACAACTGCTCCTGCATCATCATTAAAGCCCGGCAAAGAGGCCATTTTTAAGAAAGCATTCGTGTTTTCTGTATGATATTCTTTTTTAACGTTATCAGGATCGGTGGTTAAAACCAGATATGATTTGGGCGATAACAAATATTGGCCATTAGAAACTTGCTTAACACTGGAAAGCGTATCTGCTTTGATCGTGGCAATGAACAGATCAGAGAGATCCAACTGAACATCCGAGTTATTGTAAATTTCCACAAAGTCCACACCGTCTGGACGGGGATTAAAGAGCACCTCACTAATCAGTAAATTACCTTTCGCTATTTTCTCCGGATAAATGAATTCCGCAGTGTTGCCTGTAATTAGCGTTCCTGCACAGTCAGTCACACCGTTCACCTCCACTTTATACGTCCTTCCACGTGTAATCTGCGCATCGAATTTTAACTCGGCGGCCGTAAAATCGGGCGAACTGATCTTAACCGATGAGGGCTTTCCTAACCCATTATTGCAAGAGTAATTAGCAACGTTAGCGGCAATCAGACTATCTACAGATTTATTAAAAACGAGCTTGATGGCTTGACTATCAGCCAAAGCAGCTTCCTTAAGCGATAGAGGACCTGAAGAATAGATATGATAAACGGAGTTCTTCGTTCCCGGAGTTCCACCGACTGAGGCCGTGCTCGCCATCCAATTTTGGCCCCCCTTGCAAATTGCTCTTTCGTCAATCAACTCCAGAGACCATCCACCAGCTTTCTTTTCGGTATTTCTATACCAGGCATCGCGATAAGCTACCGAATCAATTGTTAAACCTTTTGCATTTGATAACTTTAAAATATCACTACTGTTATTTAAAGATGGCCAGGGTGAAATACCCACAACATTCCCGAAAGCTTTAAACTCGGCGGTATCTGCTTTAGCGCATAAAATAACCAGCTCGTTTGGTTTTAAAGTGTAAGCTGGCAAAGCTACCGTGGAAGTTGGATCGCTGTATTTCCAATTCTGGAGAGAAATTGCTTCTGAAGATGTATTCCAAAGCTCAACAAATTCTACGCCCGGCAAATCAATCTGCGGAGAAGGATCAGCAAATATCTCGTTGATCAAAATATCGCCTTTTTTAACAACATAAGGTTGTATATAAGAGAACGATAAAACGCTGCTTGCTACCATCGTATTATTATTCTTATCGGCTACATTACTTACGGTAAGTGAATAATTTGCTGTAGAAAACGCCGATGAA
>Ga0307408_100002115_pt1 | contig 14269 bp, 13 predicted proteins | sample 322Cmetagenome_FD_202116 | JGI IMG/M metagenome (GOLD analysis project Ga0307408, IMG submission 202116) | Maize rhizosphere microbial communities from greenhouse at UC Davis, California, United States - 322HYB-C-3 | ecosystem: Host-associated > Plants > Roots > Rhizosphere > Soil | place...
GGGGTATAGTTGCCACTCAAACCATTAAAAAACACCCCGATTTTAAAAAGATCCCTGTAGTTTATATTACTGCAAATAGCGACATTCAAGCCCTGGCTAATGAAGCCGGTGCAGAATTCAGCGTAGCTAAGCCCTTTGACCTCGACTTACTGGAAAAGGTGGTAGGGGATGCGTATAAAGCTTCTCTCTCAAATGGGATGAATTAATAGATCTGATATTTCCCTTCATTAAATTAATTAATTTAAAACTTTCTTGTAACCGAATGGTTTCGTATATGTATATTTGAAATCATTCGGTTACATATTATGAGAAGAGACGTATTTCAAGCCATTGCAGATCCAACCCGCCGGCAGATAATCAGTATGCTTGCAAGCCAATCGCTTAATCTTAATGCGGTTGCAGAAAAATTTGATATCAGCCGCCCCGCAATTTCAAAACATATAAAGATTTTAACAGAATGCGGCCTTATTGTTATAAAACAACAAGGGCGGGAACGCTATTGCGAAGTGCGGCTGGAGAAGTTAAATGAAGTTTCTGCCTGGGTTGCTCAATACCGTAAGTTCTGGCTCGAAAAATTCGATGCGCTTGAAAGTTATCTCGGCGACTCAAACCCGGATGAAAATCCTTAGAGTTTTTAACATAAAAATAAAGAGATGGAAGAAAAAGCGGCATTGGGCTCACAGTCATCGGCTGGTAGCCCGCAAGTACAAAGTAAAACAGACGAAGTGGTAATCACCAGGTTATTTAATGCTCCAAGAGAAAAAGTATTTGAAGCCTGGGTAAAGCCAGAAATATTAGTGAAGTGGTATGCCCCAAAGGGTTGCAGCATCCATTTTTCAGAAATTAATGTAAATGAAGGTGGTTCTTTTCATTCGCGCATAACTACTCCAGATGGTTATGAATGCTGGTGTAAAGGAATTTATCATGTGATAGTAGAACCCGAAAAGCTGGTATTCAGCATGGCTGTATCAGATGGGCAGGGGAATTTGATTACCCCTGCCGAAGCGGGGATGGATCCCGAATGGCCAAACGAAACCATGGTTACGGTTACGTTTGAAGATGTGAACGGCCAAACTAAGTTGAAACTTTATCAAACAGTGTCCGAAAGCCTTGCTAAACGCACTGGTGCTTATCCAAGCTGGTTGCAGATGTTTGATATTCTTGAAAGCGAATTAGCAGCCTGAAGAACGATTTCGAGAAATTGAAAATTTATTCAAAAATATTTGGTAAAAAACATCAGGCGAAGCCTAGTGTATATAAAACCAAATCTAAAAATGAAGAAGAAAGTAACAGGCGGGAAAAGTAGGGCAAAAACTATCGAAGTGCATTTTTTTTCAAATCCACGAAATAAACATAGGGCTTATTCAACTGCGGCCAAAGATTCAGGGATATGCTTAAGCTTTATTCAGATATGGCCTAAACGTAAGCCAATGTATGATTGAAGAGGGTGTATAGCAGAGGGTGTTGAAAACTAAGCCTGCCAATTGCAACAAAGGGCGGGCTTAGTTTAACACCATGAACTATTATATTGCAAACCTTAAAAAAGCAGCGATAGGGCTCGATGTCGGCATTTTCTCGCGGTCGAGTATATGCACTTCGCCTCCATTAACAATAGTTTTTAAAATCGCTCTGTTAATCAGGCATTCATCATTTGGTTTACGGGTTTCGTTAATTACTATTTTGTTCTCTTTATCATTGAACGAACCCCATATATGGGTATTTCTTTCGATAAACAGATCAGAAACCTGTGAATAGTGCGCAGCTGGTATTACCTCAGTAGCAGTTGACGACGACAACCCGCTGGCAGAATTATCATAGAAATTTTTTAAAGCTGTTTTGGAGTATTCCTTAAAATACCCGGTTAGCTTTTCTTTCGCTTTCAGGTATAAGCTATGCCTGTCTTCGTGGTCAAAATTTCCAGGAAGGTTGTTTTCACAAATATGTTTATAGTTTGAAACTTGCTTGTAAAGGGCAATCTCATAATCAACGGCAGCGAGTATTAAAGGCACATGCTGGTTATGCAACACTTCCGACCACAAAGTTTGGTCTACTTCCCTGAAGTATTGCTGCATGTATTCATCTTCATCAGCCAGGCCGCTTCCATGCCCGTGAAAACTAGCTCCCACAACTGCCCGTTCGCCAGCTCCGGCGCCCGCTCTTCTGTGGGTTTGCCTTTTGTCTTTCTCTTCAAAATGAATTACATCATTAATGCCGTATGGCAATCCTTCAACCTCAAGTTTCTTCATGCCAAATTGGTCGGCTTCGTAAAACTTACAGTTGTTTTTGCTTAGTACCAGTAAATAAAACCGATGCCTGCGCTCCAAAACTGGCAGTAATGGCGTTAACAAAAACGAGTTGTTAACCATTAACTCCTCTTTTACGCTGAAGGGAATTTTATAATATTTGAATAAATTGTTTGATAGGAATACTGCCAATCCGCCGGATTGGTTATTCCAGAATTTTTCATCATTTAATAGTTTAAAACCGGGCTCCAAAATACTTTCGCACTCTCTAAGGTCCACCCCGCGGGCAGACATCAGATTTTTAGCTTTTTGGAGGTTATTTTTAAAAACGATCTGGTCATAGCGCTCATTTACAGCAAAACCAGAGGTGTGTGTGGGTAGGTATATACTAACGCAATTCGCAGACTGGAAATTTCCTAGCTCTGTAAATTCATCCTTTGTGATTATCTCCATGCGCTTAATCTGTTTTAATTATTATCACTATGGTCTTCCCCTTTGTTAGTATGGCGGTTATTGTGCCTTACGTACACATTTGCTGCAGGCTTATCAGGGGCATTCATATATTTATCTGCCAATTCATTGTCCTTTTCCAGGTCATTCACTGCAAAAGCATTCCTTAGTCCGGTAGTTTCTTTAGGCGATCCGGTGGGCCGCCCCTTCGGCGGAATGTAGCTTCCGTTCTTATCTTTTCCCATAAATTGATTGATTATTTAAATGAATATATTATTTGTCTTCTTCCATGTACTTTCTGGCCATCTTAGCAACTGTATCGTTGGGTAAAATGCTACTCATGGCTACCTGGGTACTCACTGTTGGCGTGGCCACCGCATGGTGTTCACCTTTAAACATTGCATCGTAGCCAACCTTTGCCACTTTTGCGGCTTCGTCTGTTTTATGTGCTGCCAAAGTTTCGCTTGCCTCTGCTTTGTTGAAGAAATCTGTATTAGTTGGCCCTGGTATCAATGAAGTTAAGGTTATGTTGGTATCCTGTAGCTCATTAACTAAGGCATCTCCAAATGACAATACAAAGGCCTTGGTTGCAGCATACACAGACAATAGAGGTGTAGGCTGATAGGCAGCAATTGAGGCAAGTTGTAAAATGCGCCCCTCGTTACGCAACAGCATATCGTTTAAATACAGTTTTGTTAAATGTACCAGTGATATAATGTTGAGATTGATTATTTCAAGGTCCTTCTCAAAGCTTGTTTCCCAGAAAAAACCGCGTTGGCCAATACCGGCATCGTTAACAAGGTAATTAATCTCAATACCCAATAAAGAAGTATGGTCGTAAAGCTCTTTGGCAGAGTCTACTACAGATAAATCTTTAGGTATAACTGTTATGGTTATATCCGGGTTTATTTTGTATAGCTCAATAGCAACTAAATCAAGTTTTAACTTATTTCTTGCAACCAGTACAAGGTTTATACTATCCTTTGCAAAAAGTCTGGCTAATTCATATCCGATACCACTCGACGCTCCAGTTACCAGAGCTGTTTTTTTTGCTTTTATCATAGAATAGCAACTATTAGGTAGAGACTATTTCATTCTCTGGCAATGTGTTAGTATAAATTTAACTAATATCACTTGAAAGAGTTTTTTAAAAAATAAGATTGTTTGTGTTGCTAAGGGCATTTGAAGAGAATTGCATAAAGTTGTGTGCAATTCTGTGTTGCCTTATAAATTTTCGGGTACTATAACGCGCAAAGATTCTTGCAGAATGTGAATTTTAATTTCCTTCACTTTGCCGCAAACTTCCCCATCGATTTGAAGTGTGGTGCTTCTTGATGTGCGTATCAGAGCTTCGCTGCAGCTTATAACCTCTACATATTCAGATGTTTGCAGAGTTCCGAGGAACATTTTTATAGTGATGGAAATAAGTTTGATGCGAGGGAATGGCTTGATAATAACTAACTCAAATTTCCCATCATTAAGTTTGCCAACTGGATTTATTACTGCTCCGGTTCCGTATTTTGAAGCATTGGCAAAAGTTAAAGAAACAGCTTTCCTGCTGAAGTTGTTGCCATCGGCGTTGATGTGGAAAGTGTATTTTTTTATCAGGAAGATTTCGCTGAAGAGGTGTTTGGCATAGGTCCACAAGCCCCGTTTGGAATCGTTCTCGAAACGTTTAACGATGCGGGCATTTAGCCCAACATCGGCGAGGTGAATGCACCATTGCCCGTTTATGTTTAAAATGTCGATGCTTTTGGTGAAACCCTTGGTAATTAATCCAAAAGCCACATCCATGCGATTGCCGATTCCAAGTTCTTTAGCCATTCCATTAGCCGATCCCAGCGGAATTATCAGCAAAGGAATATTGGTGTTTTTTAGAAGTCGGGCTAAAAAGTTAATGGTTCCATCGCCGCCTGCGCCGGCAACAATATCGGGTGCATATGCATCGATTTCGTATTTAATGTCCTCCTCTTTATCATCACTATGTAGGCGGTGAATTAAAAATTCAAAGCCCTGCTTGCGCGACTCTTCTGAAATAAGTGCTTCAAGGCCAGGCCCGTCCCGTTTTCCCGACTTGGGGTTAATAATAAAGAGGACTTTCACAGAAAGTAGTTTTGGGTTATAACTGTTCCTTAACCTCTAGCAGGAACTGTTTTAGGCGTTCCAACGAATCAATCACCTTTTGGTTTTCTTTTACCTCAGATTTATTTGCTTTTAGATGGTCTTTGGCACCTTGCAGAGTGAACCCCTTTTCTTTAACTAAATGAAAAATGATCTTTAGGTTTTCTACATCTTCGGGAGAAAAAAGCCTGTTTCCCTTTTTATTCTTCTTGGGTTGAAGAATATCGAACTCCCGCTCATAAAAACGTATTTGCGAAGCATTTACTTCAAACATTTCAGTTACCTCACCCATGGTGTAGTAAAGCTTAGTTATTTCGCGTTCTTTATATGGCATAGGCAAAGATAACGAGGATTGCCGGATTTTATAATGATTTATTAGCTTTCAGCTTTCAGCTTTCAGCTCACAGCTCACAGCTATTAGCTACCACCCCTCCAACCTCTTTTCCACACCTCTTCCAATTACACTCTAAATCTACTAGCTTAGAAAATTCAATTTTCATTCATTTCATGAGGATTCTCCATACAGCCGACTGGCACCTGGGCAAGAAGTTAGAGCAATGCGAAAGGGTAGATGAGCATCAGGATTTTTTAGACTGGCTTATTGAAAAACTAAATACCGAATGCATTGATGTCCTAATTGTTGCAGGGGATATTTTTGATACCGGAAGCCCCTCAAATACCGCATTAGAGCAGTACTATCGTTTTTTGCGCCAGGTTAAAAATACCTGCTGCCGCGAAGTGGTTATCATAGGCGGCAATCACGATTCGATAAGTACCTTGAATGCACCAAAGGATTTACTCAAGTATTTCAATGTACATATTATCGGGGGCGTTCCAGACGAATTCACCGACCAGATTATTCATGTACGGGATAAAACAGGAGAATTGCAGCTGGTTATTTGCGCTGTGCCTTTTTTGCGCGATAAAGACATCCGATTATCTGTTAGTGGCGAAACGGACATGGAACGCGAAACCCGGATAAAACAAGGCATTGCAAACCATTATCATCGTTTTACGGAGCACATCACAGATTACAAAGCTCAGAATGTGCCAGTTATAGCCACAGGGCATTTGTTCGCGGCTGGTTCGAGCACTTCCGATAGCGAAAAAGAAATCCACGTTGGAAATTTAGGGCAGGTTGGTGCTGATGAGTTTCCTCCTCATTTTGATTATGTTGCTTTGGGACACATCCATCGCCCACAATTGGTCAATAAAGCTAAACATATAAGATACTCCGGTTCGCCAATTTCGCTCAGTTTTTCAGAAACTGATGATAAAAAACAAGTGGTAATATTGGAGTTTAAGGAGGGCGAGCTGCATCTTTTGGAAGAGCATGAAATTCCGTGTAACCGAAAATTGATCCGCATTAAAGGGGATTTGGACACAATAAAACGGAAAGTGATGCTGCTGGAAGACTACCAATTAAAGTATCCGGCCTGGGTAGAAGTACAGGTAGAAACCGAAAGCTTTATTCATGGCCTGGATGAAGAGCTAGAGCAATTTAAAGGCAATAAGCCCTACATTGAACGGTTTTTTCCGCGACAGATTCGCAAACGGAAAATTCAGAATCTCGACGAGCAGACAGCTCCAACGCATACACTTAATGATATCAGCCCAAAAGAAGTCTTTATAAAAAAATGCCAGGCTGAGTTTGGACAAGAAGATTTTTCATCACTTGTTCAGACTTTCGAATTAGCGTTAGAGCAATTGAGCCAAAAGGAAACTAATCCTTAACAGCTCTCTCCATTATCCAATCTGCACCTTAACCATGAAGATAATAAGTATTAAATTCCTAAACCTTAACTCATTAAAGGGCCTTCACGAAATCCGTTTCGATAAAGCTCCTTTTGAAGAGAATGGCTTATTTGCCATAACGGGCCCAACGGGTGCTGGCAAAACCACAATTCTAGATGCCATTACGGTTGCCCTTTACGGACGGGTGCACCGGCATAACAAGGAAGTATCCGAAATTATGAGCCGCCACACCTCCGAATGTTTTTCGGAGGTTGAATTTGAGGTAAAAGGCAGAATCTATCGATCCAAATGGTCGCTGAGGCGAAGTAGAGGCAAAGTGGATGGAGCCTTACAGGCAGAAAAAATTGAGTTTTCGGAAGCTGAAACAGGTGTTTTTTTAGGAGGGCATACTGCTACTATAACCAAACAGGCAATTGTTGACTTGTGTGGCCTGGATTATAACCAGTTTTTGCGTTCGGTAATGCTCTCGCAAGGCGATTTTACCAGGTTTTTAAAAGCTGATGAAAACGAACGGAGTGAGCTTTTAGAGAAAATTACAGATACGGGAATTTATAGCGAGATTTCAAAATTCAGTTTCGAGCGCACAAAGAAGGAGAAAGAAGTTTTGGATTCGCTTCAGGGAAGGTTGAATGACGTAGTGCTACTCAGCGATGAAGAGAGGTCTGCCAATAGCAATCACCTGGAAGGCCTGCGCGAGAAAGAAATTGTGATAAAATCGGAAAAGGAAAACACTAACGTAAAAATAAACTGGCTGGTGGCCCTGGAAAGGCTTGCGAGTAAGAAGTCCAGCTTGTTGGAAAAGCAAGGTGTTGCCCAGGAACGATATGCGGCCAATAAAGCTAGTTTTGAGCGTTTGCACCAGCATAGTACGGCACTGCGTTTTAAGCCAGCCTTGGTGGAAATACGGTCTGTGGCTACCCGGCTGCAGAAGCAGGAAGAGGCTTCGGTTTTGCTTACGGAGCGCTTGCCTCTCCTAAAAGAGGAGCTTGTGAAAGCATCTGCATCTCTCGAAAATGCTCGCTTACAGGCAAAAAACACTCAACAGAAAATAACCGATTCGGAACCTTTATTTGAGAAAATAATACAACAGGATTTTACGATTGCAAACCTGTTGGCTCAGGTAGAGAAGCTTGATTTGGGCATTCGAAATGCCGAACAGGAAGTTCAGTCTGCCCTTACTTCGCAAACATATAAAGCTATTCAGCTTAGTGAGATTGAACAAAGCCTTGAGAGCCTGGCACAATGGTTACAAGAAAATGAGCATGATAAGGAATTGGAAAAGGATATCGTTCTTTTTAGGCAGTACCTTAAGGAAATCTCGGAGAATCAAACTCTCATAGAAGGTTTAGAAGCCGAATATCAAACTTCTGTTAAACAGCAATCTGCTGGGAATGCATTTCTGCTTGAAAATAAGCTAAAGACTGAATTTATCGATAAAGAGCTAAGTGCCTTACAAGAGAAAGGAAAAGAGTTGGAATCTAGCCTGGCATCTGAGCCCGATTCACTAATCGATTTAGAAGATGAGTCAGCAAAATTGCCAGCTTTAATAAGTTTGTGTGAGCAACAGTATAAGTCTGCTTCCTCTTTTAAAAAAGGGCAGAATGAAAAAGATGCGTTGCAAGCAGAGCTGGATAAAAATAGGGGCCTCTATGAATCGGCTGTGGCCGAACAGCAGAGCCTGGTAGAAAAGAAACAGCAAGCAGAAAGCTTTCTATCAGATTTAAGGCAGCTGGTGGAGGTTCAGCAGAGAATCAGAAAATATGAAGAGGATAGGAATTTGCTAACACCAAACCAACCCTGCTTTTTATGTGGCTCAGTGCATCACCCTTATGTGGAAACGGGATATGAGCCTCAACTCCCCGAGGCCGAACAGAAACGGAACAAGCAGGAAGCACTACTTGCAGAATTGGTTCAAAAGCTGAGTCATAAAGATTTGGAGTGCAACTCTTTGAAGAATTTAATTGAATCGATCGACAAGCAAATGAGCCGCCTTAGTGCTGATTTATTGCTTATCAAGGCTGAGTTTGAAAAGGCGAATACGCAATTGCCCAAGCCTCTGGATATTACGGCCGCCGATACCATACAAGCCATAGTTCTTAAGAAGCAGCAACGGCAAACACAGGTGCTGCAAAAAATTAAAGGCCTGCGGGATTTAGGCCAGCAGGTTCAGAACCTTGAAAAAGAAATGGCGCAGAAGCGCGAGCTTCTAGTGCAGGCCGAAGGTAAAACAAATGCAGCGATTGAACGATTGAACCTTATCTCAGAGCAGATAGGTAGATCCAAAGTCCAGCTTGATGCCGCTAAAGCTAAACAAGCAAAAAAGATAGATCAGGTTTCGGCACTATTGCAAACTTATAAAGTAGCTTTTAGCCTCGAGAATCTAAACAGTCTCGAACCTGTTTTATTGGAACGGTCGCAAGCTTATTTGCAATCTCTTGCAAAGCAGCAGCACTTGAATATAGACTTAGTAAGTATCAAAGCTGAGTTAAGCAAAATTGCAGAGGCATTGACCGAGAAATTGGCGCAGGCCTCGATGTTAAAAATTGAACTTGATGGGGAGAAGGCAGCACTTGAGAAACTCAAAATTGAACGCTACAATGCCTTTGGCGATAAAAGTCCAGCTGTTGAAAAGGAAAAACTAAGTAAGCAATTAAACTTACAAAATAGCCTGACGGAATCTGCACAAAGTACCTATCAGCATAAGCAGGATTTGCTAACGGTAAGCGAAACCCAGCTAGGGCAACTGGAAGTGGAAATATCTTCGTTAGAGGGCGATTTAGCCCGTTTAAATGGAGAATTGCTTCTCGATATTAAAGAAGCGGGAATCGAGTCCATTGAAGAATTAATGCATCATTTTATTTCGGAGGACGAGGCGCTTAAGCTTGCAGAATTAGAAAAAGAAATTTCTACCCAAATTGAAACGCTCAATCAGATGTTGATTCAAACGGATTTGGAGATTAGGCAGGAGGCATCGAAGGAGCTCACATCTGAAAGCCTTGACGGCTTGCAGGAACGGTTTAGGGAAATTGAAGAGAGCGGAAAAAATCTTAATCAGGAGATTGGCCGTTTGACTCAAATTTTGACGGAAGATGCCCGGATGAAAGCCAAGTTTGAGGAAGTTGCGGCTAAAATTGATTTACAAAAGGGAGAATTTGAGCGTTGGCAACAACTATCGGCCTTGATTGGATCCGCGGATGGGAAAAAATTCAGCCGTTTTGCGCAGGGCTTAACACTTGCACGTTTAACAGAATTGGCGAACAGGCATTTGCAGAAATTAAGCGACCGCTACCAAATATTAAAAAGCAAAGAAAAGGATCTCGAACTTCAAATAATAGATGGGTATCAGGCGGATGCTGTGCGGCCAATGGCTACCTTATCCGGGGGCGAAAGCTTCCTGGTGAGCCTTGCTTTAGCCTTGGGACTTTCTGACCTGGCAAGCCGTAAAGTGCAAATCAATTCCTTATTCATCGACGAGGGATTTGGTACACTGGATGCGGATACCCTTGACATTGCAATTTCAGCTCTCGAAAATCTCCAGTCTAAGGGCAAAACAATAGGCATTATATCTCACGTAGAAGCTCTGAAGGAAAGAATTGGGGTTCAAATTCAGGTAAGCAAACAGCCGGGTGGCTCAAGTAAAATTAACTTGATAAGCTACGGCAGCAAGGTGGAGGTTTAATAAAAAGCGCAGATTTAATTTGTTTGCGCCTTTTTAGAATTTTATAAAAATAGCCGGTAAAGCATCTGCTGATTATCCAAATAAAAGCGGAATAAGGCCTTTGCAGATACAGAGATTAAACAGGGCTTGTTAGGTTATTTTGAGTCAATAGAAGTGTTGAAAGGGTTATGTTGCTGTGGCTATCATTTAATGTCCTGGAATTTTTTAACCCCTTTTGCAAAATATAGCCATACAATGCTTTTGTTACTTAAACCAGCCCTATTGAATTGAGGATAAGCTTTATGTGATTTTTTTAGATTCTTAAAAAAATCTTTAAAGAAGGCAACATGAGCTTTATTGATCGCTCTGGCTTGTTTAAACTTTCCTTCGGCAATAAATTTCAATAGAGAAATAAAGTCGAGCCAGAACCTTGTGAATAGGACGGGGAAACGTCTATGCCGCGGCAAATTTTTTAACAACATTGCCAGGTTATTTCTAAAATTTAAATAGCTTTTATAAGGGCTGTCGGTTTGCAGAGTTCCGCCTCCAATATGATAAATTACTGAATCCGGGCAGTACATAATTTTATACCCGCGGTTTTTTAAGCGCCAGCATAAATCAATTTCTTCCATGTGCGCAAAAAAGTCTGCGTCAAAGCCGTTTACTTCCAGCCAGCACGATCTTCTGATGAAAATTCCCGCACCGCTTGCCCAAAAAACTTCAGAGGCGGTGTTATACTGTCCTTCGTCTATTTCAACAGTATCAAAAATTCGGCCACGGCAAAATGGGTAACCAAAGCGGTCAATAAAACCGCCGGCCGCCCCGGCGTACTCAAAGCGCTCTCTATCGTTGTAGTCTCTTAATTTGGGTTGGCAGGCTGCTATTGTAGCATCGCTCTGCATTAAATCAATAACCGGTTCTATCCAGCCCGAAGTAACTTCTACGTCCGAATTTAGCAGTATAAAATAATCAGCCTCAACATGTTTTAATGCCTCATTATATCCTCCGGCAAAACCATAATTTTTTGCATTTTTAATGATTGCCACTTGAGGGAAGTTAGCCTTTACAAACTCCACCGAATCATCAGCAGAATCATTATCGGCTACATAAACTTTTACGTTGGGATATGTGGAAGACAGTACAGAAGGGAGAAATTGCTGAAGGTAATCTTTACCATTCCAGTTAAGAATTACCACAGCTACACTTGGGAAGGCAGTCATTGAATATCTTCGGGTTTAAATTTCCAACGTTTATGTGACCAAAGCCATAATTCGGGTTTAGCTTTGATATAACCCTCAAGCATTTTGGTATGCGCCTCGGTAATTTCGTGTTCGCTTGTTTGTTTCGGGTTTTCAAACAGGGTGACAAAAGTAGCTTCATAATAGCCACGTTTTACTTTATCTACATTGCAAAAAACCACTGGGTTGCCTGTTGTTTTAGCAATTTTTTCAATTCCCAGAAAAACAGAAGTTGGTTGATTTAAAAAAGTAGTAAAGTATTGAGATTCATGCTTGGTAGGAGTTTGATCACTTACAAAAATAGCAAGGTAAAGACTGTTTTTATGTTCAGCAATTTTTCTCAAAGTTAATTTCATTGGCACCATAATAGTGCCAAACCTGCTTCGCATTTTATTTATTAAATCTCCAATGTACCTATTTCCTAATGGCTTATAAATCACAAGAGCTGTGTTGTTAAAATACAAATTAATGGCAAGGTTCCCCCATTCCCAGTTAGCGTAGTGGCCGCCGGTAAGCAACACTGATTTACCGTTAGCCAAATGTTTTTCCACCTCATCTGTATTGACAAACTTAAAGCGTTTACGCATGCTTTTTTTTGAAATAGAAATCATTTTAAATGACTCTAAAATATTATCGCACAGGAAACGGAAGAATCTTTTCTCGATTGCCTTTAGTTCTTCCTCTGATTTTTCTGGAAAAGAATTACGAAGGTTGGGTAAAGCTACGTGCCTTCTGTATTTGATAACGTAGAATAAAATGTAGAAGAAAAAATCTGATAATAAATAAAGAACGGGAAAGGGGAGGAAAGATATCAGGTATAAAGAAATTTTAACAAGACCCCAAAGAACCTTCTTCATTGAATGCTTTTATTATTTAATTTCGGCGAACCGGACTACAAACTTAGTATATACAATGAATAAAGGCGCAATCTTTCCATTATTTTACTTACCACCCATAGAATTTTTCAGTAAGCTACTGCAGTATAAAGAGAATGCGCTTCTGGAACGCGCTGAACATTTTCCAAAGCAAACATACAGGAATAGGGCTTGCATACATTCCCCCCAAGGCAAATTGGATTTAATTGTTCCGGTAATTAAAGGATCAAAAGTCCATACCAAAGTTAAAGATGTTCGAATTTCTTACGATTTTGACTGGCAGCGCTTACATTGGTTAAGCCTTCAATCCTCGTACAGAAGCTCTGCTTATTTTGAGTTTTATGAGGATGAGTTAGCTCCCTTCTATGAAAAGAAGTTCGATTTTCTGTTTGATTATAATGAGGCCCTGCTAAAAGTGATTTTAAAAGCGTTAAAGCTTAATATTCCTTACAATTATCAGGATATTTACGAGAAAGAGTATTCAGACTTAGTTGATTTTCGTTCTTCTATCCATCCAAAAATAAACAATGTAGCAAGTAATAGGCCTTATTATCAGGTGTTTGACGAAAGGAATGGCTTTATTCCTAACCTAAGTATAGTGGATTTGTTATTTAGCCAGGGCCCACAAAGCGGCCAATATTTGTAATATGTCCAACAAATTCCGGAGAATTACAGTAAAAAAGTCAGAAAGGAGAATGCCTCCCCCGGGAAGTAGTCCGGGCTTATTAGAAGTAACCCAAGGTGCCTTAAGCCCGCGTATAACAGTTTACTCATTCTCCTCAAGTATTTTTGAAATAGATACAGTACAAGATTTTGATGGAATAAAGGCGGTTCTTAAAAAAAATGCTGGCCAATGCCATTGGATAGATGTGCAGGGTTTGGGGGATATTAAATTACTTGAATCCATTAGAGAGGAATTTAAAATTAGCAGCCTTATACTGGAGGATATATTGCACACTCACCAGCGCCCTAAGTTGGAAGAGTTTGACGATTATGTTTTCGCTACCAGCCGAATGCTTGGGCTTAACCAGAACCTGCAGCTGGAAAACGAGCAAATATCTTTTCTTTTAACCGACAATATCTTATTTACATTTCAGGAGAATTATGAAGATTGCCTGGACCCCGTTAGAAAGAGGCTAAAGGAGGGCAAGGGCAATATCCGTACGAGCGGCAGTTCATACATTATGTACGCCTTAATGGATATGATATTGGATAATTATTTTTTCCTGATAAGCCGTTTTGGCGAAGAGTTGGAAACCCTTGAAGAGCGCTTGCATCGCCGTCCCGATAAGTCCATTACATATGAAGCCCAGCAGATTAAGAGAGCCCTCATTGTATTAAGGAGGGCTGCCTGGCCGGAACGTGATAAAATAAACGATATGTTGCGAAGTACATCGCCTTTAATAACAGAAAATACCAAAACGTTTTTAAAAGATGTATACGACCATTCAATGCAAGTTATCGACCTGGTTGAGAGCTATAAAGAAATAACAACTAGTTTGATTGATATGTACCTGTCTTTTGTAAGCAACCGTACCAATGAAATTATGCGGGTGCTTACGGTAATATCGTCCATTTTTATCCCCTTAACTTTTATTGCAGGTGTATACGGTATGAATTTTGCCTATGAAGACCCGAAGACTGGCAAAGTACTGGCTAATAACATGCCCGAATTATATTCTGAGCATGGATACGTTTATACTATGGCTGTTATGGGCATAATTGCCCTATTACAATTGATATATTTTTGGCGAAAAGGCTGGTTAAAATAGGTATTAGATAGTTAAAATATTTGTTAAATCTGTTGCCTTGCTGGCTTTATTGCCCTAAAAACTGGTTCATTTTACTATTTTAGCGGCCAATGCAATCATTTGAGCTTGATAAATCAGATATTCAACGCCTGCAGCAAGCACTTGACGGAGACGAAGA
>Ga0307408_100002117_pt1 | contig 14261 bp, 11 predicted proteins | sample 322Cmetagenome_FD_202116 | JGI IMG/M metagenome (GOLD analysis project Ga0307408, IMG submission 202116) | Maize rhizosphere microbial communities from greenhouse at UC Davis, California, United States - 322HYB-C-3 | ecosystem: Host-associated > Plants > Roots > Rhizosphere > Soil | place...
TACAAATAAAGTAACGTTAGCTGCAACCATTGCTACTGTGAGCAAAGCCCCCACACCCGTACCAACTACGGTTCCTATTGCGCCATCCACAACAATGTCTTTCAACACGACATCACTGCTTTCTGTTGAAGTATGTGCAGGAGGCGCAGAATCTTTATCAAAAAGATGTACGCGTTCCAGTGGCAAACCCGCAACCACCAATTCCGATACCACTTTTTCAGCCTGATCGCGATGCGCAAAAACACCGGACACATAATGGCGATAAGTTTCCATCATTTTCTCCTTTTCTGTAAGTATAGAATGGCGTGCAATGCATCATTTTAATATTGCAAACAAATATTTATCTGTTCGTTTACGTACTTATTGCGGTAATTTTTTCTATGCATACATTGAACAATCAAAAAAATTGAACTATCAACAAAAAATAGAACTCTCATAACTCAATTATCACTAAACCTCTCGATTCAAATAATGTGAAGCAGATTCAAAAGTACCGAATATTGTTATGCAGAATGGATCGAGGTTATTGATATGTTAACTACCCAACAGACCTAAATTGTTATTCGCCGGATCATCTGTAATCTAACGCGCCACATACTCCCTCCAGTAATCAGAGGGGTTAATTTAATCTCTTCCAATACACAGAAGCGTCCTTCAAGACAGCTGATTATTCTTTATCGTCATAATCACAGAAATAGCAGATTGCAAATCTTATTCCCCCAACAGAGCCACCAACATCAGGATAGTGAGCCTGTGACGATGTAGTAGAGTAAATTTTATGAAAGCAAAAGTTACGCGAAGGAATATGTTTTTACTCAGCGTGCCCACTATTATCGTAATAGCTATAGCGGCAACACTTTTCTGGTTTTTTGAGAAAATGAAAACAGCCGATAATGTGCGCATGAAAACCACGTTGGCTATTGGCAGTGCACAAAAAATAATATCGCTCTTAGTTGATTCTGAAATGGGAACCCGTGGATACATTTTGACCTATGACGAACAATTCCTAAAACCCTATTTAGAAACCAAAGACACTATAGAAAATGAAATTAGGCGTTTACGTGCAATATCCAGCACAGCAGAGACAAAGTCACAAGTAGATAAAATTGCCCACCATATAAAAGAAGAATTGGATTTTTTGGAGACAACCATTTCAGATAGTGGAAAGGAACATTCAAACGATATCATCCTGCGGTTTACCAATGGTGAAGGCACCAAGCGGATGAATAACCTGCGCAGCGCACTCAATGAGTATCAACAGCTTCAAAACAATAAGCTTCAGCACTACAGAAGCGAACATCGCAAATACATGAGTTATCTATTTGCCTTTATTGTGTTAGTAAGTATATTTTTATTATTGTTTGCGCAAGCGTTTGCTTATGGAATTTATCGCAATATTCACCAGCGCTTGATGAACCTTATCCATTTGGAAACAAAACGTTCATTAGACAAACAAGAAGCCATGAACCAACAATTAAACCTGGCTTATATTACCGTACAAGATAGCGAAAGAAAATTTGAGGTAACGCTTAATTCCATCGCCGATGCGGTTATAGCAACGGATTGTGAAGGCTCTGTTACCTTAATGAATCATGTTGCCGAAGAGTTAACAACCTTCACTATTGGGGTCGCTGCCGGCAACTCAATTTGCAAGTATTTCCACATTGTGGATAAAGAAACACGCGATCCCATATTAAACCCCGTATTAGAAACCCTATTGCATGGCTCCACCCAAGGCGGAAACAATAATTTATTAATGTTACCGGATGGTACTGAATACAATATCGCTCATAGTTGTGCGCCAATTCGCGACCGCGACGGCCAGATTATTGGGGCGGTATTGGTGTTCCGCAACATCACCGCAGAGAATGCGGCGCAACAAGCCCTGCTCGATAGTACAGCGCGAATTAAAACGATATTGGATACGGTAATAGATGGAATTGTTACATTTAATGCGCGCACCCAAATAATTGAAAGCGTAAATACAGCAACCGAAAAGATCTTTGGTTACAAAGCGGCAGAATTGGTAGGTAAAAAAATAAGCATCCTTGTTCCAGAATTGGATGGTTCTAAAGGTGCTCTTGATTATTATCAAACCTCGCTTGAAGAGCGTAGCCGGGGAATTGTTCAAGAAGTTATCGGGCAGCAAAAAGACGGGCAATTTCTACCCCTGGAGATCGCCGTTAATGAAATGCGGTTGGGCGGAGAACGCTATTTAGCCTGCGTATTACGCAATATAACAGCGCGCAAACACGCAGAAGCCTTAATGCTTGAATCTGAATATCGTTACCGGAATTTATTTGAAACAATCGACGAAGGGTTTTGCGTAGCCGAGATTATTTACAAGGATGGCCAGCCAGTCGATCAATTATTCCTCGAAATAAATCCATCCTTTGAAAAACATAGCGGCTTTAAAAATGCACAAGGAAAATACGTAAGCGAATTCATTCCCGACTTGGGCGCCGATCTATTTGCGGTTTACGATCAGGTACTGCAAACCGGAGAACCCATTCGCTTCGAATACCAGGTTTCATCCATTCAGCGTTGGTTCGATATCTATACCTGTCGCTTGGGCAAACAAAGCAACAATAAAGTCGCAATTTTATTTACCGACGTTACGCAACGAAAAGTTTCAGAGCAAGCACTGCGCGAAAGTGACCAACGGGTTCGCTTGGCAACCGAGGCGACCGGTGTAGGCATATGGGAGTTAAACCTCGCCAATAACCGCATGCGCTGGGACACACAAATGTTCCGTATTTACGGTTTAGAGCCCACGCCTGATGGAATTGTAAATCGCGACGTATGGCCAAAACATCTTTTACCCGACGACCAAATCGAGCAGGAAAATTGGGATAAAGCAATCCATATGCAAAGAGGAGGTAGCAGAGAATTCCGCATCAAACAGAGCGGAACCAACGCGATTCGCCATATTCGCTCTGTTGAAACCTTGCGCACGGATGAAAAAGGCAAAGTCGAATCAATTGTGGGCACCAATCTTGATATTACTGACATTAAACGAACGGAAGAAACGCTTAGGGAAAGTGAACGTCATTTGCGCGCAGTTATTAACGCACTCCCCGTCGCCATATACGCCACTGATGCCGAGGGTAAGCTCACACATTTTAATCAGACTGCAGTTGATTTTTCGGGTTGTATACCGGACTTGGGAAGTGACAAATGGTGCAAAGAGTTGCGCTTATTTCATTCCGATGGATCACCCATGCCTTACGACGAATGTCCCATGGCAATCGCTCTGAGAGAAGGCCGCGCCCTCTTTGGTGTGGAAGCAATTGCCGAGCGACCGGATAAATCCCGCGTAAACTTTGTGGCCCACCCGACTCCTTTGCGCGACACTGCCGGTAACATTGTTGGCGGCATAAATATGCTGATAGACATTACAGAACGAAAACGCCTTGATCAGGTATTGCTGGAAAATAATATTGAACTAAACAAGGCGAAAAATCTGGCCGAAAAAGCTAACCGTGCAAAATCCGATTTTCTTTCCAATATGAGCCATGAACTCCGCACACCATTAAATGCAATATTGGGGTTTGCTCAACTAATTGATGCCAGTAACCCGCCAATCACTGCTGCGCAGAAACGCAGCGTATTACAAATTCTTCAAGCAGGATGGTACCTGCTGGATTTAATTAACGAAATTCTGGACCTTACTCTCATCGAGTCCGGCCGACTTTCTTTATCGATGGAAATTATTTCACTTCCTGAACTTATGCGTGAATGCAAAGCCATGGTTGAACCGCAAGCACTGCGCCGCAATATCACCTTGAACTTCCCTGAATTCCATTCAGTATTTACCGTGAAAGCGGATAATACCCGTTTAAAACAAGTGCTTATTAACCTTCTATCCAATGCCATCAAATACAACCGCCCTAGCGGAAAAGTAATAGTAACCTGTGAAAAACGTGGAACAGAGTCTGTACGAATTAATGTAGAGGACACAGGTGAAGGTTTATCATCAGAACAACTTTCACAGTTATTCCAACCTTTTAATCGCCTTGGAAAAGAAAATAGTAACGAAGAAGGAACAGGCATAGGTTTAGTGATGACCAAACGCCTAATTAAATTAATGAATGGAAATATCTCTGTTAAAAGCGAAATAGGAAGAGGAACTGTATTCACCATCGAATTATTGCCGGGTGAGGATATTCGCAAAGTATCGGTTAATAATGAATCTCTACTGATTCCCAAACCTCATAAACAAAATAACTCATCAAAAAGCACCCTGCTCTATGTAGAGGATAACCCGGCCAATCTTGCATTGGTAGAGGACATAATGGCAGCACAAACTGATTTTTGCCTGCTAACCGCACGCGACGGTTTTGCGGGTGTTGAGATGGCCCGCTTGGCGCAACCTGACATCATACTCATGGATATAAATTTGCCTGGAATGAGTGGCATTGAGGCGCTCAAAGTAATTGCCCAAGACCCACTAACATCTCACATTCCAGTTATTGCCTTGAGTGCCAACGCCATTCCCCACGATATTGAAAATGGACTTGAAGCAGGATTTTTTCGCTATCTCACTAAACCCATTCGAATTAACGAATTTTTGTGCACGCTCGATGACGCACGCGAGCTTACACAGATAAAAACAACCACGCGTAACAAGAGGACAGAGCATGAACATAACTAAGCAAGATATTCTTAATGCCAGCATTCTAATTGTTGATGATCAAGAAGCGAATGTGGCTCTGCTGGAAACATTGCTCAGTGATGCAGGCTATACCAATGTGAGTTCTACAATGAACCCAACGGAGGTGGGATCGCTTTACCGAAAAAATTCTTACGATTTAATTTTGCTTGATTTACAAATGCCGGAAATGGACGGATTTCAGGTAATGGAATGTCTGAAAGTGAACATGGAGAATGACTACCTACCCGTTATCGTATTGACCGCACAGCCGGGCCACAAATTGCGGGCACTGGAATGTGGAGCGAAAGATTTCATCAGCAAACCAATTGATGTGGTGGAAGTTAAAACACGAATTCACAACATGCTTGAGGTTCGTTTGCTGTATAAAAAAATGGCCGATTACAACCGCCTGCTGGAAGAAACGGTACAAGAACGCACTGCAGAATTACGCGAAAGTGAAGCGCGCTTTCGCAGCCTTACCGAACTGGCATCTGACTGGTATTGGGAACAGGATGAAAATGGAAAATTCACCAAAGTATCAGGCCCTGTATTGGAAATGCTGGGAATTCAAGTGGATTCATTCTCCGATGATGAGCTGGACACCTACTCCACTAACAATAAAGAACTAACAGGATGGAATGAAGACGAACGCAAAGAATTACAAGAGATTATCGCCGCACGCCAACCGTTTATCGACTTTTCATTCAGCCGCACAACACCCACCGGTGAACGCAACTTTTACCGGGTCAGCGGCACCCCTATGTTTGATCACACCAGCCGTTTTATTGGCTATCGCGGAATTGGAATCCAGTGCAAAGAAATGCCTTAACTGGAAAAGGTTAGTTCTAGTTTAAAAAATATTTAACGAACTAAATATTTTTATTAAAGAAGGAATACCAATGACTAAAAATATCAACCTTGAACCTCAAAAACCCGAGCACAACTTTATTCTTGCAGCACTAGAACAAGATGAGCTTAATCGGTTGAGTAAAAACCTTGAGCCGGTGAATTTAAAATTGGGTGACGTACTTTACGGGCCAAATCAAAACATCACATCCGCCTTTTTTCCCACAACGAGCATTATTTCATTGCAGTATATTATGGATACCGGTGCCAGCGCCGAGTCCGCCGAGGTTGGCAATGAAGGTATGTTAGGGCTACCTATATTATTGGGCGGAAACACCACACCAAACACCGCCATAGTACAAACAGCGGGCCACGCCTACCGCCTAGATCAAAATATATTAAAAGAAGAATTTAACGCTGCTGGAAAAATGCAACGACTTTTATTGCGATACACCCAGGCAATGATGACGCAAATGTTTCAGACAGCGGTTTGTAACCGCCACCATACAGTGGAACAACAGCTTTGCCGCTGGTTATTGTTGACGGTAGATCGCATTCCGTCGGGGGAGTTACTAATGACGCAGGAATTAGTAGCTAATATGCTCGGTGTGCGCCGGGAAAGTGTTACAGAAGCTGCGAAAAACCTGCAAAATGCCGGCTGCATACGTTATCGGCGTGGTCACATATCCGTTTTAGATCGGCAAAAACTGGAACGCAGCGTCTGTGAATGCTATTCAGTAGTAAAAGAAGAGTTCCATCGGCTCATGTCGAGTGTACGTTAGCTGTGGACCGAAGTATTCGATTTATATCTTCTTATACAGCGCTCAAGGAAACGTTCAGCAATCATCTCCAAAAATTGGATTTGATCAACTATTTCAAATAATCAGGAAATTTTTCAAGTATCTTTTTCTTCTTAGGAGGAATCGAATACTGACAATAGGGATTTCCCGGATTTTTTTTGAAATACTCTTGATGGTAATCCTCAGCGGGGGAAAATGTTTCAAGCTCCTCAAGTTGAGTAACAATTTTATTTTGGAATATAGCCTGCCTATTGAGATCCGTAATGATTTGTTCTGCCACCTGCCGCTCTTCTTCACTATTATAAAATATTACAGATCGGTATTGGCTCCCAATATCATTACCCTGCCTGTTCAAGGTGGTAGGGTCATGAATAGTAAAAAATACCTTTAACAACTCTTCCAAACTAATCACCGATGAATCGTAACTAACCTTCACCACTTCGGCGTGCCCTGAGTTACCCGTACAGATTTTCTCATAAGTGGGATGATCATCTTGCCCACCGGCATAACCAGACATAGCCGAATGAACACCAATAATGTTATTGAAAACTGATTCAATACACCAAAAACAACCACCACCAAGCACTATGTTCTGAATAGTCATTTATTTAACCCCTACTAACTCATGTTAGATCTTCAAATAAAAACGGTGCCCTCAGGCACCGCTTTCAATTGGAACATCGGATTAGAACCAGCGGCTAATATTCAGCCGCTCCCACCATGTCATTAATAATCTATCCACTGCAGCTTGCGCTGCAAAACCCAACTTTTCAGGCAAGGATTTCTTGTAGGTAAATTCCACTTCAAAAATATCTGCAGTTTCCGCCTGGGCAACCAGGTATTCGTCGCTGGTTTGAATTTCATCAATCAGGTTAACATCTTTGGCGCGGCGCCCGAACCAAACTTCACCCGTTGCAACTTTGACTACATCAACTTGCGGGCGATGTTCACTGACAAATTCTTTGAACAACACATGTGTATCTTCCAGTTCCTCTACAAATTTAGCCCGACCTTTTTCGGTATTTTCTCCAAACATGGTCACGGTGCGCTTGTACTCCCCGGCCGTAAACATCTCATAATCTATGTCATTTTTCTTAAGCAATTTATGGAAATTTGGTAATTGTGCCACCACACCAATAGAACCCAGAATAGCAAAGGGTGCAGCGACAATTTTGTTGGCAACACAGGCCATCATATAGCCGCCACTGGCAGCGACTTTATCTACACAAATGGTGAGCGGGATATTTTTGTTAGTAATACGAATAAGCTGGCTGGAGGCCAAGCCATAGCTGTGCACCATACCGCCGCCGCTTTCAACTTTAACTACCACCTCGTCGGTTGGCTTGGCCAGGGTTAATACAGTGCTGATTTCTTCGCGCAAGCAATCCACTTCTGATGCTTTTATGTCCCCATAAAAATCGAGGACAAAAATACGTTTTTTATCAGCAGAGGTGGCCGCATCGGGAGTTGCTTCAGCTTTAGACTTTTCAGCGGACTTGGCTGCTTTTTTCTTTTCTGCCTTTTCTTCTTTTAGGCGTTTCTTTTCCGCTTTTTCAAATTCTTTATAAGCGTCGTCATCCATCATGGCATCACGTAATGTGTCACGCATGTGGTCAAATTTCTCATTGAGCTTGGTGACTTCTATATGACCTTTGTCCGACTTTTTATTACGACCACCCAGTGAAACCGCTAAAACCACCACAACCAATATGGCGGCCACAAAGGTTACTACCTTGGCAAGAAATAACCCGTATTCTGCTAAAAATTCCAAAAGATAACTCCATACAACTAGGTAAAGAACCGACACCATGCCGGTTCATCGTCAACACACTCGCTACTAAAAAACACTGACCGCATCGCGAGCCACCTGATTCACAGGGCGCGCGACCAAGCCTGTATTGGACAAGCTGATTTCAAATAACGCACCATCTTTCATCGGCAAATAAGTGGCTGAACCATAAACTGCATCCACCACCGGTAGCCATTCAGGATGATCATTAATTATTTGCCATACATCAACGCCATACAAACTCGGATGAACACTGTGTGCTGTGCGCTTTTCAGTAGTCTCTTGCTCAATATCATAATAACGACCACTGAGCCGCTCCAAGCGATACGCCGGTTTTAAACCGAAACCAGCCAAATAACCTTTCCATTTAACAATACGCGCATCCAACTGCCACTGATCACCGCGCAACTCTACACGCTGTTCCCGACCATTTTTATCGGAGAGCACCGCAAAGTAATGCTGCTCTTCGATTTTGTCAAAATTAATGGTCGCTACTGGCTGCTCTTGTAGGACTTGCTTGTAGCTGTACAAATCAAATGCCATCACCGCGACCACCGCGGCGACCCCAATCAAGAAAAACCCAAACAGACCGCGGCAAAAACCTACAAACCAGGAGTTTTGCCAAAGCATTTTCCCAGCCTTGTAAACAATAAAAATAGCAATCAAGGCAATAAAGAACGCGAGCAAGGTGAAAATCATAGGGAGCTACCTGTTTAGCGGCTAATTATTGTTGGTGGTTGAGGAGTTCTGCTGACGCTGGTGCACATAATGTGCAATGAGCTGCCCCGCTACACTAGCCTCTGCCGGGACAGTCGGCAACTCATCATAACGGAACCATTTGGCATCTATAATTTCTTTGGGGTCAACGTTTATGTCCCCGGATTCATAGGCGGCGAAGAAGCCCAACATCAATTGTGCAGGGAATGGCCAGGGTTGGCTGTGAAAGTAATGAAGCTCCCCAACGGAGATACCCACCTCCTCCATGACTTCACGGCGCACACAGTCTTCCACACTTTCGCCCGCCTCAACAAAACCTGCCAGGGTACTGTAAACAACCCGTGACGCACGCTGATGATGTGCAAGCAAAATTTCGTCGCCGCGAGTTACCAGCACAATCATGCAAGGTGAGATTCGCGGATAAAACCGTAAGCCGCAGTTCCCGCAACAGGTGGCCCTGTCAGCTTCATCTTGCTGTGTTGGACGGCCGCAGCGGCCACAGTATTGATGATCATAAAACCACTGCGCAATTTGCAGTGCGCGACCAGCCAACTGAAAATAAGCGGGCGATAAGATTTCCAGCTGTGAGCGCAGCCCCAGCCATTCATAACCTTTCGGCAAATGGCCACCGTCAACAACCCTGACCCACAGATCCTCACCGGCAAGCAAACCTAAATAGTGTTCACTGAGAATGGAAAGCTCGGGTAGCGCAGCGGTCTTTGCATCAGCTAATACTAATTTGCCCGCGCAACACAACAATAAATCACAACGCAGATTGCTCGAAGTGGCTACAAGAATAAAACGCCGGTTGCGAGTTGCAGCCGGCGCTATGTGGTTGGCATGAAATTCAAATGATGTGAGATCAAACTCAATGGACATAATTAGATGTTGTACCCAAGGGCCTGCAAACTTTCCTCAGCAATTTGCAGTACCGCTGTATCTGCATTTTTATTCAACTTGAGCGCATCCAGATAATACTCAAGGCTGATAACCGCATCGGCAAAGGTTTCAAGCAAATGCTGTACAGCAGGCTGCTGCTCCGCGGCCAATAAATCATCCTCCACAAAACGCATGCAACCGGCCAACACTTTCGCGGCACGCGACAAACCCAACACGAACATACCACCGCGCACCGAATCCAAAATGCCGGGAATATTGCGAATATGCCCCTTATCGTAATTGGACTCCGCAAATGCACTCAGCGCGCGTTTTACCGTCGCCAACCCAACTTCAGCTTCATCGATAACAATTTTTTCAGCTTCCGCGATTTGATTGTTAGTCATGGCCGCATCGCGCGATAAGGCATTAATTTGCGCTAATTTATCATCGGACAAATTGGCGTTATGCAAACCAGCGATTGTGCTTTCGACATACAACATGGTGTCCGCCACCTGCAGCAATTGATCTGCAGTCACTGCACTACGGCTCGCCTGCCATTGGGCGATTTTTTCAATTTCTTGCTTAAGGCTATTGCTGGGTGAAACCAAGCCAACTATTGATAAAATATCAGCGATTTTTTTCAGGGTTTCCAACAGCTCTGGAGAGTCATTCAGTAGCTCTGCCCCGCCTTGAGCCGCGCGCTCCAAAATATTTTTGGTGCTATGTAACTCATCAGTCAATACAGTGACCATGGAGCTGATGGTGTTGGCGCTCGGGCCATTTAGGAATTCCATCTCGCGCGCCAATTCAGACTCGGTATAACCGATAGGCCCAACACCATAAGCCGCCAAAACGGCAATTGTGTGAGGTTGTTCTGAATGAGCAAGCGCCAAGAGGTACAACAATTCTTTTTGCAGCGACTGATCGACTTCGCGTTCAAGTACCGCTTTACCTTCAAACTGAAAACGTTTTATTTCGCGCTCAATTGCACTGAAAACCATTTTGCGACTTTTAGTAAGGCGCATATTTTTTTCGCCGATTGCCGCGAGTGTTGCACCACACAGCCACCAAAAATTGCTCAGCGCACTACCTGCCGCTGCAGCCTCAAGCCGCTGCAGTGCGCGAGTCATCATTGCCAATGATGGGTTTACTTGAACTGACTTGAGTACATTTAACAAAGCCGTTTGGTACATGTGACGCAAACGACGCACCAACACGCTCAAATCTTCTGGTAGCTGTTGTGCTGTAACTGTGAGGTGGCGATGGCATTTAACACTAGCCAAGGGGAAAAAGTAGCTTTCTGGTAGTGGTGTTGCTTTGCGCGCAACACGCAGCTCATTGATATGTGGGATAAGTAGCATCGCCATGCTGCGTGCTGTCTGCGAGCAATACTCAAGGTAGCGCGGCAGAATAAAAAAGCTGGAGGTCAACAGCTCCAGCTTGGCATCAGTTTTAGGGTCATCACCCAAGGTGATATCGGTGATATGGGTAACAAGTTCATCAGCCAGTAAATCCAAGCCACGCAACTGAATCAAACTCAGGATACCGCGAATTTGCTTGATGCCCTCAATGCAGTTTTGCAGCAATTCACCGTTGTTCCGGTCCTGTGCAAATTGCTCCAAACGAACAGCTGATTGCTCAATAGTTGCAACCAACTCGTCCTGAACCATTTTTAGTGAAGCAAGATTTAAGGTTTCTGTTGTGCTCACGATAACTTCCTGGCATTGATCTATTTTAGTGGGGCCGAGCAACGCAGGCTGCTCGCCGCTATCTACTCGTATCCGGGTAGATTGACTCTATACCATGTTTGGCGCTATTTCACCGTGGCAGCTTAAATAAGCACTAGCCAAGCCTGAGACTGCCGAATATTTCTCATTTGCATATCCGGTGTTGCTTATTATCTGGACAACGGGGAATGCTGAAGCGTTATTCCCGCAACCACACACAGTTATCGCCACTGGCCTTGGCAATGGCTGCCAGTTTCTGTTGATGCAACTCCAACTCATCAACGCTCGCCATTATTACAGGCAGACTTTTCCGTTGCGCAGAAAGCCGGCGCAATTGATTTTGATCATCACCACCATCTTCTTTTGATTGGTTGCCACCGAGAGATAACGCCGTCTGGCCGCCCGTCATCAATAAATAGACATCAGCCAAAATCTCGGCGTCAAGCAAAGCGCCGTGTAATTCACGCTGCGAGTTGTCTACGCCGTAACGCTTACAAAGCGCATCCAAATTGTTCTTTTGGCCTGGATGTTTGGCGCGCGCCATTAATAAGGTATCAACCACATGGCAGCGCTCAGCAATTGAGCCAAACCCTGGGCGCAACATATTTAATTCGTAATTGATAAAGCCGATATCAAACGCGGCATTGTGTATCACCAACTCGGCATCGCCGACAAAGTTCAAAAAATCGTCCGCAATACGCGCAAACACAGGCTTATCTGCCAGCATTGCATTACTAATACCGTGCACCGCTTGCGCGCCCGCATCAATTTCCCGCTCGGGATTTATATACTGATGGTAGTGACGACCAGTCAACCGGCGGTTGAATAGTTCAACGCAGCCTATTTCGATAATCCTGTGCCCCTGGGATGTTTCCAGGCCGGTAGTTTCGGTATCCAATACAATTTGACGCATTTAGCTTTAACCTGTTTTTCTTGAGTTCACTCGAGCTGTTATCGGGGAGTGGCATTTTTCACCGCGAAACCGGTGCGCAAACGATTATGTACTGCAGGGCCGAGAATACGCGTAACTGCCAAACCACGCAGTGGGCGATATTGTTGCCACGCTGGTTTAATGGGCGTTAACGGAATGTGATCCTTGCGTGCAACCACCAAATAAAAGCCACCCCAAGGCAAGCGCAGTCTTTTACCCCAGCGATCCAGCCATTGCAAATATTTCATCGCGCCCTCATTGGGTACTGGCGGGCGATAAAAGCCCTGATAGACCGCAACGGCTTCCATATCCACCAGTGCAAGCCAGTCGAGCAAGCGCCCCTTGCGCAAATACTGGAAACGCCAGCGAGGCTTGGCAGTAAAAAAACGCAGCAGGCTGGCGCAACATCCCCACAAGCTCCAAGGGTTAAAACCCACCACCAGCAAATGTCCGCGCGGGATTACCACACGTGCGGCCTCACGCAATAAATGGTGAGGGCTTTGGCTGTAATCCAGCGCGTGATGCAAAATTACCGCATCAATTGATTCGGCCGCCAGTGGCAAGTGATTGAAATCCGCCAGCGCGCCGATGGCAGGTGTAGTGGACTCGGTTTTAGGATGCAATAAAAACCGGTGTGAAATGCGACTTTCACCTGATAACTCAACGCGACCACTAACACCCAGTTGTAGCAAGTGGTAACCAAATACACACTGCAATGCATCATCAATAACCAGCCGCTCCTGCTGGAGCAAGGAGCGCCCTAGTGGCGACTCAAACCAGTCCGACAAATCGACAATAGATTCACGCATCGGCAATACACCAAAGCGTTTTTTCCACATCACCGATAAACGCATCATCAAGCGGTGCGGTACTTTTTTGATCTTATTGTCCATTCACTAACCTCACTTGCAGGCATTAGTTACTCCTGTAAAAAACGCCGCCCCAAACAGATTGAATCAATTTACCACAAGCGCACGCACGGCAGAGCAATTGGCCGATTAGCCCTGATGGTTTGATGGGCGTAGAATTTACCCACAGTGAAGCGGAGACCTACCAAGTGATAACAATCACACCCATTGCAGCGCTAGAAAATAATTATTTCTGGGTAATAAGACCTGATATTCATCAACCTTTTGTTTATCTGGTCGATCCGGGGGATGCGGCGCCGGTAATTGGTTATTTACAAAAGCACGAATTGCAGCCAAAGGCCATATTGGTAACCCACCGTCACCATGATCACATCGACGGGATTAATGAACTACTCCAACATTGGCCAGTACCGGTATTCGGCCCCGATTCGCCGGCAATCTCTCAAGTCACCCACAAACTGAAAGATGGAGATCGACTTAAGCTGCCGCCATTGGAGTTTCACGTAATAGGTGTACCTGGGCACACGGTTGAACATATCGCCTATTACCTCCCAGTCACTAACCAAAGTGGTAATACCGCCCCCAAACTTCCGGCCATTTTTTGCGGCGATGCACTATTTGCGGCAGGTTGCGGCCGAATGTTCGATGGCCCGGCCGATGTTATGTGGGCATCACTTTGTCGGCTGGCTGCGCTACCTGATAACACCCAAGTCTACTGTGCACACGAATATACGCTAGCAAACCTGGCCTTTGCCAAGGCAGTAGAACCCGACAACCCGGAAATTGCCGAGCGTTATGAAGCAATTAAGATCTTACGCAGCAACAATGGCATTAGCTTACCAACCAATATTTTGCTTGAAAAACGAACGAATCCGTTTTTACGCTGTCAAGAATCTGGCATTAAAAACTTCATTTGTAACCGAGAAAACCGGGTTGTGAAGGATGAAGTCGAGATATTTGCCTTACTTCGTAAAGCAAAAGATAACTGGCCGCAAAGGTAATTACTCTCGAATCTGGCATCAAAACCAGCTCTCAATACAGCTGTGACG
>Ga0307408_100002118_pt1 | contig 14256 bp, 7 predicted proteins | sample 322Cmetagenome_FD_202116 | JGI IMG/M metagenome (GOLD analysis project Ga0307408, IMG submission 202116) | Maize rhizosphere microbial communities from greenhouse at UC Davis, California, United States - 322HYB-C-3 | ecosystem: Host-associated > Plants > Roots > Rhizosphere > Soil | place: USA...
CCGTCGGGGGAGTCCGCCGACACATCCACCTTCGGATGCCAGTACCGTCCCCCCGCGAGCACGTCGATTGCCCCTCGCTCCGCCGTGTAAACGGTGTAGCCGAGCTCCGGCTCGAGGATGGTCTGGGTATGCTCGAAGATCACCGTACTCTCGGAGCCCTCCTCGACGGCCTTCCGGTCGCTCATGGACATGTACGTCATGTTGAGGCGAACCAGCCATCGACTCCGCCGCGCTTCCAGCAGCGCCGAGACACTGATATCGGTGTGACTGAGAACGTCACCGGGAGAGAGATCGACGTCGGCGATTCCGCCGGCGAAGCCGATCCGGCCGCTCAAGCCGGCGAGCCAGGCGTACGGTGTGAGGGAGACGTGCCACTCGTCATCGGCCTGCGCTCGTGCGGTGCGACCGGGGAAACCGACGGTCACACACAAGGCGATAGACATTGCGAGGCCAACGCGCATCAGCACACTCCTCGAAGTGGTGGTGATGTGATCGAATACGGCCACGATGAGCGCGTTCGAGTGGGGCGGCCATTAGCCCTTAGTTGTCGCCGCGGTTGTGGTTAGGGCCTGTCCCGACTCTGCTGACGAGTGCGCTAGCCCAAGGTCCAATGTTCCGCTTGGGACGAGCCCGACACTCTGCTTCGTGACCTCCCCTTCGAGGGGCGCGGGAAGCGCCGAATCCGACCGGTGAGCGAATGATTCGATCGCGCGTTGCCGCACTCACTTCGCTCTATCTGCTCGTCGTGTGCGCGGTGGGGATGCTCCACCCGGTTCGAAACGCACTGGTCCTCGGCGCTCTCGGCGGGCAGGGGTTTTACAAGGTCTACGTGGCGAGCGCGCTGGTCGCGCTCGCTGTCGTGCCCTTCGGTCGCCTCGCCGCGCGCGTTCCTCAGCAGCGCCTAACGCCGGCGATCGCCGCGGTGTTCGCGGCGAACCTGCTCATGTTTCGCGCCGTTTTTCCAGGCGGCATGGTGTTCGGCATTCTGTTCTACGCCTGGCACGACCTCTTTGCCGGAATCCTGGTCTCACAGTTCTTCCTCGCCGCCAATACCCTGCTCGATCCTCGCAGCGCGAAGACGACATTTCCGCTGATCGTCGCTGCCGGGTCCGTGGGTGCGGCGATCGGCGGCGCCGTCACCGGGTTCCTCTCACCGGTAATCGGTGTGGCGAACCTGCTGATCGTCGCTGCCGTGCTCACAGCGGCGTTTGCCGCGGCGATCCCGCTGGTACTGGGCAACGCGGCGTCCGAGGTCCGGCCGCACGTGCGCGTCGTGTCCGACGAGGATCGGGCGTCGCTGCGCGAGGTGCTCCGGAACCGACAGGTGCAGCTCATCGCGGCGACGGTCGTGCTCACGGTGCTCGTGAAGCAACTGGTCGACTACCAGTTCAACGTCGCGACGGCGACGCTCGGCGACCGCGACGCGATCAGCGCGTTTCAGGGGAAGTTCGCCGCGGCGACCCAGTGGCTGCCGCTGGTTGCGGCGGCGGCGATTCGACCGGCGCTCGCCCAGTGGGGGATTGGCGCGGCGCTTCTCATGCTGCCCGCGAGCATGGTCGCGGCGAACCTGTTTGTCGGGCTGCGCGGTGGCCTCGGGCCCGCGGCGTTTGCCAAGGGGACTGAAACCACTCTTCGCTACTCGGCCGAGCGGACCGGGCGAGAGATCCTGTACATGCCCGTGTCAGAAGCGATTCGAGTGCGGGCGAAACCGTTGATCGACGTCGGTCTCGAGAGCGGTCTGGCGAAGGCGCTCAGCGCGGGGGTGATCTTCGTGCTGATCTCGGTGGTCGGCGCGTCGCGGCTGGCATGGCCGGCGGTGGCGCTCTCGGTCCTGTGGCTCGGCGCTGCCATTGCCGAGCGGCGTGCCTACGTGCGAGCGCTCGCCAGTGGTCTTCGAGCGCCCGAGCTGGAGCCGGCGCTGCTCGCGGCGGTGCTCCGCGACACCGGTGAGGAGGTAGTCGTTAGGCAGTGGGCGCCGGCCATCGACAACGAGGCTGAGGTGCTCGCCCTCGTTTCTGCGCTCCGGGATTCGAGCAGTGACCTGACTGCGCGACGCAGCGCCGTGCACGGGCTGCGTGAATCGGGCAGTCACGAGGCTGCCGCCGCTCTGCTCGGTGCCGCGGCCGACGGAGGTCTCGAGCTGGCGCTGCGGACGGACGCGCTCCACGCGCTCCGGCGACTGCACGACGACCACCCCGACGCGAACGTCGAAACACCCGTCGTGCACGATATCGTCACCGAGCATCTCGGCGCGGCCGAGCGGTATGCAGCCGCCGGCGCGGTGGTGTGTGCGACGGCGAATGGTGACAACGATCGGCTGCTCCGGCAGTCGATCACCGAAGCGTGGCAAACGCGGCAGGCCGCGGTCTTCGACGGGATCGCCGTGATTCACGAGCCTCGAGTCGTCGACGGATGCTATCGCGCCATCACCGGAAGCGATGAGCGGCGTCGCGCCGAGGCGCTCGAGCTGATCGAGGAGTCGTCAAGTCGCCAGGTGATGCGGCGGCTCGAGCCGATCCTTCGCGCATCACCCGACTACGCCTCCCGTGGCGTCTCGAGTGGCCGAGCGGATGTGATCGCGACGCTCCGGCGGGACGAGGACCCATGGGTCGCGCAGTGCGCCGCGTATCTGGATACCCGAGGAGAAGGAGCTGAAGCGATGGAAGTCATCGAACGTGTGTTTCTGCTCCAGCGCGTCGAGGTTTTTTCGGACACGCCGAGCCATCACCTCGCCCGGATCGCCCTCCTCGCCAAGGAGGTCGAGGCCGACGCTGGCGCGCTGCTCCTGCGAGGCACCGAGAAGGCCGATGCGATGTACGTGGTGATCGACGGCGAGCTTCGCGGTGAGCGGCCGGGCCGATCGACGCGCTCCGTCGGATCGGGTGAGGCGGTGGGCGCGCTGGCGATCCTCGACGACGCGCCGATCGGGCTCGACGTCCGCGTGGTGCGAAAGAGCCGTCTGCTCCGCCTAACGCGCCGCGACCTTCGCGACCTGCTGCACGACCATCCGGATCTCGCGGTCTCGCTGCTGCGCGGGATGGCCGCTCGACTCCGCTGGCTCGTCGAGCTCGCGGTGCGCGACGTGGCCCCCGATTCCCGTCCCATACGTGCTCCGATCGTCGATCGAGGTCTCGAACAACAGGCACCGCCACCATGAGACATCGACTACTCGTCACATGCGCGCTCGCTGCTGCGCCTCTGCCGATTCACGTCCTGGCGTCCCAGGACGGGAACATCGCGATGCCGGCGGCCCGAGTCGAAGCGTACCTGCGCGACAGCGCGCTCAAACCCGTCGCGAGCCAGGGCTCGCGCTTCAAGGGCGACAGGACGGAGCACGTGCTGCTCGCGTTCAACGACACCACGGCCATCGAAGTGAAATGGGCGATCGCGCCCAAGGGCGGGGAAGCGTTCAACAATCAGCCGCGCTACGAGGCGGCCGCCTATGAGCTGCAAAAGCTCTTTCTCGACGAGCGCGACTACGTCGTGCCGCCGACGGCGCTTCGCATGGTTCCGCAGAGCGTGTTTGCCGCGTCGGCGGGGCTCAAGGGTGAGCCGACGTTCGACGATTCGCCGGCCGTTCTGGTCGAGCTGCAGTACTGGACGATGGGCGTGACGGCGGAAGGTGTCTTCGACCAGAAACGCGCCGATCGCGACTCGGTCTACGCGCGTCATCTCGGCGATCTGAACATCCTCACGTATCTCATTCGGCACCGGGACGCGAACAAGGGCAACATGCTGCTATCGGCGGACTCGGCGAACCCGAGACTGTTCGCGGTGGACAACGGTGTGGCCTTCGCGAGCCCGCCGAGCAACCGCGGAACGGACTGGGAGAACATGCGTGTGAAACGCGTTTCCGCCGCGACGGTCGCGCGGCTGCGGAGCATCAACGAGGGAAGCCTGGCGACTGCGCTCGGCGTCGTGGCCCAGTTCGAGCGTCGAGGTGATGATTACGTCGCGACAGCGCCGGGTCCGAACCTCGATGCGGACAAGGGAATCCGTCGCAAGGGATCGACGCTGCAGCTCGGTCTCACGTCGTACGAGATCGAGGGCGTGCGAGACCGGCTCAAGGCGCTCCTCAAGGACATCGACCGCGGGCGGATCAAGACGTTCTGAAACCAACATTGGTTGTCATCCCGAGCGAAGCGAGGGATCGCAATCGCCCCGACCGAGGGCCCTCTACCGGGAAGATCGCGATCCCTCGCCTGATGGCTCGGGATGACAAAGTCACTGCGTTAAGCCGGTGTGCGCGACGCGTCGAACCAGGGCGAGCAGCTGATCGCCGTCGAACGGCTTGCGCAGGTATCCGTCCGGGCCGGCGCGGCGCTCGAGCTCGACGGTCGGGACCTCGTCGTGCGCCGTGATGAACACCACGGATACCGCGGAGCCGGATGCGAGCAGACGATCGTGCAAGTCGAACCCGGTCATGCCCCCGAGATGGACGTCGAGCACGAGACACGCCGGTTCGCGGTCGAGGGACGCGCTGAGATACTCATGGGCGCTCGCGTACGTCTCGACGGCGATGCCGGCGGTTCTCAACACGCGGGCGAGCGCTGAGCGCACGGAGGGGTCGTCGTCCACGATGGCGACCCATCGGCTCAACTGCTCGGGCGGTGTGCGCTGGACGGGCTTCACGGTGCCATGACGCGAGCGTATCGCCGCCCGAGGCGGTGGTCAGTCGGCGTGTACCGCTTGGCGTGCGCCGGGTTGAGAGAACAAGGTGTACGTGGGAGCGGAGTGACGGGCGCCATCGACGACCGCAGTCAGCGGGACCGGCGAATCGGCGCGGCTCGGCCGACTGCTGAGACGATGGAACAGGTCGATCGAGCGGACGAGGTCCGCGAGCGAGTCCGCGTTCATCTTCCGCATGACGCGCGACCGGTGGACCTTCACCGTCTGTTCGCACATCCCGAGCTCGGCGGCGATCTGCTTGTTGAGGCGCCCGGCGACGACACGATCACAGACCTCGTGTTCTCGCGGAGTGAGCGTCTCGTAGCGCCCGCCGATGGCGGCGACCTGGTGCCGCTCGTTCAATCGCGCGCGCTGGCGCGCGAGGCCTCGCTCCACCGCCTCGAGCACCGTTTCTTCGTCGAATGGCTTGAGCAGGAAGTCTTCGGCACCGCTCTTCATCGCCTGGACGCTGATCGCGACATCATCGTGACCCGTGATGAAGATGGTCACCATGTCGCGCCCCCTCTTCGATAGCTGTTCCTTCACCTCGAGACCGGTCATGTCCGGCATTCGGACGTCCATCAAAAGGACGGCAGGCTGCTCCGGCGGCCGATGCTCCAGCATGTCAGTGCCGGAGCTGAACGTCGCGACGGAATAGCCGGCCGAAACGAGCAGCCAGCGAAGTGAACGTCTTATTGACTCGTCGTCGTCAACGACGAGGACCAGCGGCTGTACATCATCCATGGTGCGCTCCGAATGGGACGACCTGCGAAGAGACATGCGCAGCCTTACCGCCGGCGGCGTGCTTCGCCTTTCGGATTCGAACAGACCCACTATGGCTTGCCTTGCGAAGCCGAGCCATGTGCCAAAGGTTCAACGACCCTCAAATGGCCGAGCCAGCTGCTACGGGACCGAGGAGGTCGGACGCAGGTCTCGCTCAACGAGCCAGCGCGGAGGGCAACGGGGTCGGGGTAACCGCCGGCACCTCATCGCGGTCGTACATCCGCCGACCGCGAACGGAGTACCGCAGCCCGACCGTGATGAGCGTGCGTCCGACCTCCCGCTCGGCAATTCGACGGACGTCGGCCGTGGCCGACCAGAAGTGTCCATCCCCGATGCGCCACGAGACGCCCGCGCCGAATTGCGCGCCAACGTGCCCACCGTTCAGGCTGTCCTTCGCGGACGGATCGTCGGGATTGGCGCGGATCGAGTGGACCGCCGCCCCGCCCACGACGTGAAGACCGAACCTCCGCTGCGCGAAGACGTCATAGCGCACGGACGCGACGCCACCCGCGCCCTTCATCGAGCCGCCCACCCGCTCGCCAGAGACCTCGCGATCGATGCTCGAGCCGAAGAAGTCGATGCCGAGCGTCGTGCGCAGCTCCGGGAGGAACGCGTAACCGAGGTCGACCTCGAAGGTCGCCGATGACCCGCCGGTCTTCGCATCGGCAATCCCGCCGCGCGCCTCCAGCCCGCCGAAGCCGAGGAACATTTGGGCGGCCAGTGTGCGGCAGGCGACCGCGCTCGCGAGCACGGGTGTGGCACAGATGAACGCTGGGTGTCGCATGGCGTGACTTCGCGTTAGGCAACGAAGGGGGCACGATCACCGCCATGGGCCAAGCCTTGCGCGGCGGCACGCCGCCGACCATTGGACTTTCGTGCAGCGGCGAGCATGCTCGGCCGCGGTGTACCAGCCGCCTCTCAGAACCGCCAGACTCGGCTCAAGTCCACGCCCCATTGTCGAGGCGTCAGCGCCGTGCCGCGGCCGGCAGCCTGGTTCGAGCACGCGGACCCATTCGTGGACGGCGCCGAGCTTACCGAACCGTGGACGCCTCGGCGGAATCGGTAATCGAGCGACACGCCTAACGTCTGAGCGAGGTCGGCCGACCCGCCTCCGGTGAGCGCGCACAGACCGGCGTCCACGTTGAGGAAGAGCCGATTCGAGAGCTGCTTGCCAACGCCAAGACGGCTCGCCGAGAACGCGTCGGCCGCGGTCGAGCCCTTGTTCTGGTCGTTGGTCGAACCTGGCGTCACGTTGACGACGTCGAACATCCCGCCGGCCAGGCGCTGCGCCAGCGCGCCCGTCGCGCTGGCCACGAGCTCGCTCGTGAGGACGGATTGGTCGACCGTATTGCCAACGTCGGAATTTGTCTGGCCTGTAACGAGATAACTCATGAGCTCGGCCTGCGTGAGCTTCGAGTCTGCGCTCGAGAACGTGAGCACCGGACGTTCCAGCGTGCCTCCGAGATGCGCGCGCACCTTGGGCGCGCGTCCCGCGGACGTCGCCGTGAGATCATCGGAGCCCTCACGCGAGTAAAGGGCGTTGATGTCCAGCTTCGGATTCAGCTCCGGTTCGCCGGTGAACTGCACCGAACCTTGCTCGAGCTCGAACGACCGCGTGAATGCACCGATGTTGAGGCGGTAATTACCGCGCTGGGTTACGAGCTTGCCACGGAGTGCGATCTGACCTTTCTCCACTCCCGGTGCTGGTGCCGCTGCCCCGAGGCCGACCGAGCCGCCCAACTGTACGCTCGCCTCGGCAGATCGAAGCCAGACGTTCGGACCCATCGCGACTTCCACGCCGCCAATCGCGATGCGCTCTAGCGGCGCCGAGGCACGCTCGATGCGCGTCGGAGCCAGGCTGTCTACCAGCCGCACGAACGCCGTGTCGTCGACGCCGACAACGCCCGCGCGTCCCATGTCGGGGAGTCGCAGCACGCCGCGGTCCACCGTAATTCGTCCAGACAGCGTTGGCCTCGCGTACGGACCCACAAGCTGCAGCTCGGACGTCACGTCGAGGTCCGCGGTTGTCGGCACTCGCATGACCGGCATCGACGTCGTGCGGAGGCGCAGCTCGATGCGACCGCTGTCTACCAGTGCCAGCGTGCCGGTGAGCTCGGCCCTACCTTCCGGGTCTTCGCCGGCGCGGACCGACACCTTGTCGATCGTTATCCGGTCGGACGCCAGCTGGAGCGATGCGTTGGCATCATGAAGCTGAAGGCCGAGCGCCCCGATGACGGCCGCGCCACCGGCCAACGACGCGGTGCCAACGGCGCGAGGCTTTCGTGTGGTGCCGGCGAGCGTCAACTGCGTGCGCAGCACACCGGCAGTGAGCCGCGCGCCCGGCACAATGGGCGAGATATCCGGAAGGTAGAGGCTGTCGATCGCGAGGCGGCCAGTCAGTGAATCATCGAGCACTGCGGCCTTGAATGGCGAGAGCGACAGCTGCAAGGCGCCGCTGGCGCGTCCGCTGATGACGCTTCTCGTGTCGGCGTGGGCGTCCACGGTGGCGTCGGCGCGGCCGTCGGCGTACCTGACGTGCGCCACGACGCTGTCGATCGGCAGGGAGTCACCGTCCGCGACGTGCGCGCGCAGATCGGCCGTGCCACGGGGAGCGAGCGCAGTTCCGTCGAGGCGCACGGTGGCATCGAGCAGGATGCGGACGGAATCGGCGGGGCCGCCGGGCCCGGGGATGAACGCGGGCGCGTTCGCCAGCTCGAGCGACACCGCGACGGAACCACTGTCGCGGTAGATGCCTGATGCGGTGATCACCGCGCCACGTGTGCCGCGGAGCTGCAGGGTGTCGAGAACGATCGTGCCATCCCCGGCGCGTCGGAATCGCGTTGGCCTCGTCAGGCTCAGGTTCGTGCCGGGAACTCGCACGACGAGTGAATCGACGTCGACCGCGAGCGTATCAGCCCGTGTGGTGATCACCGCATTCGCGGTGCCGCCGGGCCGGTCGGCGTCGGCGGTACCTAACGACACGTGCCAGGTGTCGCCGTCCTCGCTCTGCGCGCGGACGGTTGCGCTCGCGAAGTGGATCCCGCCGGTCGCCAGCGAGTCGGCCTGCAGGGTGGCCTGGCCGCGGGGCTTCGAACGCAGGCCGACCATCGACCACGTCGCGTGCGCGCGTTTGACGTTCGCGAACGGTGACGCCACACTGTCGGCCTCGAGCTCGCCATCGGCGTCGAGGGAATCCAGCGATCCCACGACGCGCGCTCGCGCCGTCATGGTGCCGCCGAGTGAATCGACCACGCTTCCAGCGGCACCGGTGCCGTCTGTCGAATCGGGTTTGACGGAGTCGACGGCGCCTAACGCGCGGAGCAGGGGCGCGAGGTCGGCGAGCGACGCCGATGCAGTAACGGAGAGGGTGTCGCGGACGTCGCCATGCAAGCCGAGCGCGCCCCGTGCGCTGACCGCCCCCGCCGACGTCGCCACGAGGACACTCTCAGCCACCACGCGCGTGTCGGTGAGCGCCACGCGCGCGATCGAGGGCTCGATCGTGACGCCGGAGACCGTGCCGGCCAGGTTCGTCACCACGGCCGAGCCGCGGAGCGTCTTGAAGTCCTTGCCGGCGAGATCGACATCGATGTCGGCGGCAAGGCCACCGGCCGGCACATTCGTGCGCCCCGAGGCCGCACGCGGATCGATGTCGCGCACCTTCCCCGTCGCGCGGATGGCGACACCGGATGCGTTGCTGCTGTATCGACCAGCGAGCGACGCCGATCCGGCGGCGCTCGTGGTCGTCGTTGCGAAGGTGAGGTCCTGTGCGGACCCGCGAACCTCGACCTGGGCTTCGATCGTGGGGAGCGGCGCGAGCGCGGGGTAGCTCTTTGCGAGTGCGGCAGGCGAGAACGGCTGTGCCTTCAACGTCACGTCGAACCGCGGCACACTACCCAGTGCGACGCTGCCACCGCCCGTGATGCGCAGCGGAGCCGCAGTGCCTTCCGCGTACCGCAGGTCCACGTCCCCAAAGCGCAGGTGCTCGAACGTGGAATCGAGCGTCACCTTGCCAACCAGGCGCCCGCTCAACGGCGCGAGTGCCGGGGCGATGCGCACGACGGTGCGCGCATCGACCGGGTCGACCATGACCGCAAGCCGCGAAAAGGCGATGCCGGTCGCACCGCCTAACGTCACCGTACCGTTGGCCATGACCCGACTCACGCTTCCCGGCACGGCCTCGTCGGTGTATCGCGCGTCGAGTGTATCCACGCGAAGCGCGCCCTTCGCCTTCCCCCGCGCAACGAGGCGTCCTGTCAGCCCGCCGCGGACTTCCGCCGGAAGAGCTCCCGGAACAAGCACGTTCAAGAGGTCGGTGTGAAGCGGAGCGAGGTCGAGCGCCGCGTCGCGGATGGTGAGCTCGTTCGAAGCGGAGATCTCGAGCGTCACGCCACCGCGTACGACCGATCGCGTCGTGCGAAGATCCGCGCCCGATACCCGGTACTCGGTGGGCGCCGTGCCGCCTTCCGTCCTGATCGCGAGCTGAAGGCGAGCGCCACCGGAGCGCGGAACGTCAGGCACGAGCGACGCGAGGTCGACGAACGCGATCGTATCGACGGCGACCGTCGCCTGAACCGCCGGCATTCCGGAGGCGCTCCAGTCCACATGTCCGCGCGCGCTCGCATTCGATTCGTTGAACGCAACGGTGGGGAGATCGAGATCGACGCTGGACCCGAAGAGCGCGATCCGCCCGGCAATACGCCGGACCGTGATCGCGGGATCGACGGACGTGACGGCGAGCTGGTTCAGCTGAGCGATCACTGTGGTGTCACCGATCTCCGTACGGACAAGCGGCGCGTCGATGACGATGCCGCTGAACTCGCGACGACGCAGCAGGGCGTTGCCGCTCCGCCGAATCACGGGCACACGCGTGGCAAGGGCCGAGTCGATTGCACGATCCCGTGCCGCGCCGCGCAGGGAGTCCGGGGGCGCCCACGGCACCTCGAGCACCACCGCGCCGCCGGTGAGACGAACGGGACCCACAACGACCACTCGCGGAGGACCGCCGGTGCTCGGCTTCGGCGGTGACGTGTCCGGCTTGATGGCTCGCGACCAGTTCCACACACCCGACGGAGTCTGCCGAGCAACCACGTGAGGTCGGGCGACGTCGAGCGAGGTGATGATCAACTGCCCGCGCACGAGCGCACCGAACGCACACGTCGCACGCGTCGGCCCGAGCGACACGAGGAGCGAGTCGTCCGGATCGCGCATCGCTGCCGAATCGATCGCGAGAGCACAGCCGGGCCCGAAGCGCAGCGCGCCGAGGTGCAACGAGCCGAGGAGATATGCTGACGCTACGCGCACGGCGATCTGCCTCACCCGCTCTCGCCCGAACGCGGACTGCGTCATCAGCACGAGGATGAACAGCAGCACGCCGATGAGCATCGAGAAACCGACGCCCGTCCACACAAGGCCGCGAACCCACCGCCGGCGCGCCATCAGAACGCCTGCCCGATCGAAAAGGTGAGCGTTAGGCGATTGAAGAACCCCTCGGGCCGACTCGGCTTGAACGACGACGGACATGGCCCTTCCGCCTGGGCGGGCGGAATCGGCTGGTTCTGGGCGTCCTTCTGCCCGAACCCGGTGACTGGAAGCGTGTTGCCCGGGCTCACGCAATACAGCGGGGCGGTCGAATACCCGAGCGGCGTATCCCAATACGCCGGGCCCGGTGTCGGCGCGTACGAGTTGTACGCGAGGTCGAGCCTGATCGGTCCCACTGGCGTCGACACCCTGAAACCGATCCCCGGGGTCACGAAGATGGGTGTATTGTTGAGCTCATCGCCCTCGCTCGTCCAGACGTTACCGGCATCGACGAACACGACGAACTGAACGAACTCGGTAAGGACTTTCGGGCGCCAGCGCAACTCGACGTTACCGACGGCTGCCGCCGTGCCGCCGGTTGGGACAGCTCGCCAGCCGGTACTGTCCGGAAAAGCCCAGAGCAGCGAGTCACGCAGGACCTTGATCTGGATAGTGTCGGTGAGATATACCCGAGTGCCGATCTCGTTCTGACGAAACCCACGCACGCTGTTCGCGCCGCCCGCGAAGAGCCGTTCACCCTGCGGGATGAACGAAGCGCCCGGCAGCGTTGTGACCACGCCCCCCTGTGCGCGAAACGCCAGCACCGTCCTCTCAGCGATGGGATAATAAGCCGCGGCGTTGAGGCGAGCGCCGGCGACCTGTTGCCGGACCGCGGTCCCGAGCCATTGCGGGGCGATCCGGAGCTCCACGCGCAGGGATTTGCCGCGCGTGGGATCGAGCGGCACGTCGGTGTTGTCGAACGTGGTGAGCATGCTCGCAAGGCCGAACGGCAGCGCTTCGGTGAACTGCTCGCGGTCGGCCGCGAGACACGCCGAGAATGTCGCGCACAACACGGCCGGCTCCGCCTCGGTGCGCGCGTAGCTCAGGTCGTACGCGACCGCGCCGCTCCAGTGTTTGCCGTATTGGCGGGTGAGCGATACGGATCCGCCGAGATATGTCGTCTTGAGGTACGCGAGATACTCGGAGCGGCGCTCGGTATACAGCGAAACCGACTTGGCCCAGCGGCGATGGCCTAACGCCGGAATCGCGTACGTGCCGCCGACATAGTAGTTGAGTCGCTGGCTATATGGGTCGGCCTGCACGTCGCTCGAGCAGATGCTCGGCGCGAAGTCGAGCGGGGCGCCGACCGCGACCTTCGACAGATTCACGGTCGCCTCGAACCGGCCGGGTTTTCGGAGCACCGCCGCGCGGCTGGCCTGGAGCTGAAGCCGAAAACAGTCGAGCGTGCCGTAGCCAACCTTCGTTCGCAGCTCGTTCGATGTCCCCTCGACGACCGCGACGTTTACGTTGGTGGTGCCGTCGCCGTCGGCGCCACGCGTGCTATCGAGCGTGATGCGGATGTCGTCGAAGAGTCCCACGGCGTCGAGGTTCTGGCGCGCGGTGGTCAGCTCCTCCGTGCCGAGCACGGCTCCCGGTTTCAATCGCGTTAGGCGTGCCACGCGGTCGGGCGGAATGCGCGGCTCGGTGCTATCGAGCCCGCGCGCGTCGACGCGCACGTCTCCGACGCGATAGCGCTTTCCCATCGTCACGTCGATCCACGCGATGGCGCGCCGGCGTGCCGAATCCGCCCGTTCGCCCGCGCGGGCGCTCCCAGCGAGGTACCCTGCCCGCCGCAGGCCGGCCACCATCGCCGCGACCGACGCGTCGAGCGAAAAGCGGTCGAGCGGGTCACCCGGCTGCAGCTTGATGGCGCGCCGGATACGAGACCGGATCGCGGAGTCGGCCACGCCGCGGATCTCGATCGAGTCGACGAGCATGGGCTCGTTCTCGCGTATTCGGAACTTCACGTGCACGGCGCGTGTGGCGGTGCGGTCGCGGGCGGTGTCCACAGCGGCGCGTGGATACCCCTTACGCCGATAAAACAGCATCAGGCGAGCGACATCGCGGAGCAGCGCACCCTGCGCCAGACATCGTCGCGTGCCGAAGAGCCGGGTGAACCGGCGAGCGCCTGACGAGGGCGCCGTCTCGATTGTCGCCGCGAGCGTCTGCGATGGCACCGCCTTGTTGCCCTCGAACGAAACCTTGCCCACCTCAGGCGCGGACCCCTCGCACCCGCTGGTCTGGGCGAACGTGCGAGCCGGCGCCGCAAGCAGCACGAGAAGAGATGCCATCGCGAGCGGCGCGTGGCTCAGTCGCCTCCGCGAGCACGCAACGCGATCGAGTATGAGCACGGGTCCTAGGCGGCCGCGCTGGCCTGGGTTGTCCTTAGGTTGCGCCACGCGTTCTCCGTGGCCCATTGGTCCAAGGTATACTGTGCGTCAGTTTGCCGTGCGGCGCATGGTGGGAGTGACCACAGCCGCTTACCGCTGAGCCATGCACCGAGCCGGCACTCCGCTGATCTACGCGATTCCGTTCGCGACGGCGTGCGTCCTCGCACCGGCCTTCGCCGGCGCGCAATCGAGCCAGAGCCCTCCGCCCTCGAAAGGCAGCACGCCGGCGACCGTGACGACGGTGCAGGTACAGCGCGAGGACATCTTCGACCGCTCGGACAGTGCGTCCTGGATCGCGCGCGGTGCCAACCTGCTGCACATCGTGACCAAGCCTCACATCGTGAACCGCGAACTGCTCATTCGCGAGGGACAACCCTATGACTCGGTCACGGCTGCAGAGACGGCTCGCAATCTTCGCAAGCTCGGGATCTTTCGAGAGGTCTCCGTCGACAGCGTCCGTGACTCGTCCGGCGTGGTCGAGCGGGTTACGACGCGCGACTCGTGGACGACGCAGCCGTACGTGAGCTTCAAGTCGACCGGCGATCAGGTCACCTGGGGCGTCGGCATCACCGAAAAGAATCTCCTCGGCTACCAGACCAAGATCTCGCTGCGCTACACGAAGGACCCAGATCGCTCGACAACGCAGCTCGAGGTGAACGTGCCTCGTGTGCTGTGGAATCGCGTCGGCTTCACGGGCGTTACGAATGAGCTCTCGGACGGTCGCAACGCACGGGTGACGATCTCGTCGCCGTTCCTGTCGCTGTCGTCGCTCTGGTCGCTGACGTTGGATCTGCGGCATAACGACGAGGACGTGCTCCGGTTTTTCGGGGGCGAGGACGAGGCGAGCGACACCGTGCGCCACACGCTCTCGAAGGGCAACTTGAACGGCGCGTGGGCAGAGAAGGCGTCACCGTTAGGCTTCGTGAGGGTAGGTGGCGCCCTCCAACTGCGATACGAGGACTACGCGAAAGCGCCGATCCCCAGCGGGGAAAAGTCGTTCTTCGGTGAATTCGAGATCGGTGTGGACCTGCTTCGCTCGAATTTCCTCGTGGCGCGC
>Ga0307408_100002119_pt1 | contig 14252 bp, 11 predicted proteins | sample 322Cmetagenome_FD_202116 | JGI IMG/M metagenome (GOLD analysis project Ga0307408, IMG submission 202116) | Maize rhizosphere microbial communities from greenhouse at UC Davis, California, United States - 322HYB-C-3 | ecosystem: Host-associated > Plants > Roots > Rhizosphere > Soil | place...
CCTTGTCGATGCTGATCTGCTCGTCCATATCAAGCTTGGAGTCGAGCACGACCATTGCGGTCATCAATTTAGTCAGGGAGGCGATCGGAACAACGGCGGTGGCGTTCTTCTCGACCAGCACTTTGCCAGTCTCATCCTCGACGACAAGCACGGATTGCGAGCCCATAGGCACGGCAAACGCGGCTGCGGAGATCGACATCAGCAGGGCTGCGGTTATTTTCTTGAACATGTTCGGTTTGATGCGTTCGTTCGGGGCGGAATATTGCTGGATTAGGGGCAATATTCTAAATATGGACAATATCACTTACGGGTTAACTCGTCCAGCAAACGTCAATCATGCGCAACTCAACAATAAAATCCAAAGCGTGCGGCACACGCGGCGGGAATGCTGGTATTGTTATTCGATAATATTTCCTTCTTGAAATTTGCCATGTTGGTAATTGAGAGAATAGCAAAACACCCTTTGCGCGCCTGGACAGTGGTCACGCTATTGGCCGTGGCGGCGGCCTTGCTGGCCGGCAGCACCTACCGCGCCAACCGCGAGCAGGGACGGCTGGAATTATTGAATATTGACGTCCAGCGCGATGCAATTGCTGCCATGTCATTAACGCTGGACAGTAATTTGATGGGGGCGATTTCCCTGCTCGGATTGATTGAGCCGGATATCAAAAAGGAAAGCACCGAAGCAATTCCCGTCAACCAGCCGAAAATATCGGCCTTATTGGAAAACGTCGCCCGCAGCCATCAAATCCAGGGTTTATTTGTGGTCGGCCGCGATGGTTTCGTCAAATCGTCCTGGGACGATAGCGGAAGGCCATCAACCGGCATCGACGTGCGCTTCCGGCCTTATTACAAGGAAGCCATGGCCGGGCGGAACAATATCTATGCCGCCGTCAGCCTGGCGCGCGGCGACCATGCCCTGTATTTCGCGGCACCGGTCTATGCCGGCATGGCGCGCAGCGGCGACCCGGTCGGCGTGGTGGTGGCGCGCACCGACATGGACAAGCTCGAGCGCCTGCTGGCGCGCAGCGGCCAGGCGGCCATCCTGTTGTCGCCGCAAGGCGTGGTATTTGCCAGCAGCAGGCACGAATGGCGCGGCATGCTGGCCGGGGCGGTCACGCCGGCCAGGGTGGCCGAAATCCGGGCCGTGCGACAGTTCGGCAAGCTGTTCGACGGCAAGGAGCCGCGCCCCTTGCCGCTCAGCCTTGCGCCGGGCATGGTGCAAGGCGAAGGCCGGCACTATGCGGTGGCTTCCGCTGCCGTGGACTGGCACGACCCGTCCGGCAACTGGCAGCTCGTGGTGCTGGAAGACCTGGGCCAGAGCGTGCCGCCGGGCAGCGGCGTGCCTGCCGCCGCCATGGCCGCTTCCGTCGTGGTGCTGCTCGGTGCAGCCGGCCTGCGCGCCGTGCGCAGCCAGGCCGCCCAACAGCGCGCCCACCGCGAACTTGAACGCGTGGCGCAGGAGCAGGCACTGCGCGCCGAGCGCAAGATGCAGCTGGCCCAGGTTGCGCTGCAGATGCAGCAGGCGCCGGACCGCCATGCCCGCCTTGCCACCTTCCTCGATCAATGCCACCTGCTGTTCGGCGCCATGCAAGGCACCATCTACACGGCCGATGCCGAAGGCCTCGCGCTCGCCGCCAGTTACGCCAGTTCGGCGCCGCCGGCCCGCCTGGCGCTGGGCGAAGGCTTGCTCGGGCAGTGTGCGCTGGAGCGCGAGCCGCGCATCGTCGAAGCCAGTGGCGCGGGCGCGGCATGGAGCATCCGCTCCGGGCTTGGCGGGGTTGCCCCGGGCGCCTTGCTGCTGGCGCCAGTCCAGTTGCGCGGCCGCCTGCTGGGGGCGGTGGAACTGGCGGTGCTGCAGGCGCCGGATGCTGCGACATACGAACAATTCCTGTCAGCGCTCGACCTGCTGGCAATTAATATGACTGAGTAGGGAGGGAGTGTGGCCCGCTTACTGACTCGACTTGAAAAACTGGGCCTGACGTGGAAACTCGCGCTGGGTTTTGGCGGCAGCCTGTTGATCACGCTGGCGTTCGGGCTGCACAACGTCACCACCCAGGCCCGTTTGCACGACGAGATTCTCGGCATCTACAAGAACGACTTGCTGGGCATCTCGGACGCCAAGGATGCGCTGATCCAGTTCGCCCAGCGCGGACGGGGCTTGCAGCAAGCCTTGCTGGCGCGCGACAAGGCTGGCCGCGATTACGCGATGTCGATGATCGAGGAAGCCCAGCGCAGGCAGGACCGCGCCCTGGAGGAACTGCGGCCGCGCATCATCCGCGAGGAAAACCGCAAGAACCTGGCGGAGTTTGAAACGGCCTACGCCGACTATCGCCTGCGCGTGGAAGAAGCGCTGCGCCTGCTGCGTGCCGGCCAGGCGGAGCAGGCGGCCGCCGTGGTCACCGATCCGAAGTTCCAGGAGCACGCTTTGCGCGCCAACAATGCCTTGACGCGCCTGGCCGAAATCAAGGAAGACAGCGCCCGCCACCAGATCGAAGAAATGCAGGCCTTGTCGCGCTATGAAAGGCAGCTTACCTACGGCTTGCTGGGACTGAGCCTGGTGCTGGGCATCCTTTTCAGCTACCTGGTGGGGCGTTCGGTGCGCCAGCCTTCGGACCGCCTGCGCAGCGCCGTGCAGCAGCTGGCAAAAGGGAAACTGAGTGCCGAAGTGCCGCTGACCGATTTCCCGAACGAGATGGGAAGCCTGGCGCGTTCGATCAAGGTGCTGCAGGAAGAAGCCTGCAAGATGGAGGCGCAGCGCTGGCTCAAGACCCACCTGGCGGCGATCGGCAACGACCTGCAGTCGGCGGAAAGCGCGCAAGACCTGGCGACACGCACGCTTGCGTCACTGGCGCCGCTGGTGCAAGCCGGGCATGCCGCTTTCTACCAGCACGACGCGGAAGAGGGCAGCCTGTCGCTGCTGGCCGGTTATGCCATGCGCGGCCGGTCGGCCGCCCAGCAGCGCTTCCTGCTCGGCGAAGGGCTGGTCGGTCAGTGCGCGGCCCAGCGCAAGCCGATCGTCATGCGCCAGGCGCCGGCGGGCTATGTCCGCATTGGCTCCGCGCTGGGTGAAGCCGATCCTGCCAGCATCGCCATCGTGCCGGTGCTGCGCAATGAGCGCTTGCTGGGGGTGCTGGAACTGGCGACGCTCGAGCCTTACGGCGACCAGGCCCAATCTCTGCTTGATGGCGCGCTGCCGGTGATCGCGATGAATATGGAAATCCTGGAGCGCAACGAGCGCACGCGGGTGCTGGAAGAGCGCAGCCGGCTGGTGCTGGGCGCCGTCAGCGACGGCATCGTCGGCCTGGACCTGGGCGGACGCGTCACCTTCGTCAACCCGGCGGCGCCAGCCTTGCTGGGTTACGAAGAGGGCGAGCTGGTCGGCGCTGAATGGCAGCAGGACAGCGAGCAATTGAAGCGCAAGGACGGCAGCACCTTCCCGGTCGATTATGCCGACCGGCCCATGTACAAGGATGGCGCACAAGTCGGTTCGGTGGTGGTGTTCCGCGACATCACCGAACGCAAGGCGCTGGAAGAGGAAATCAAGCGCAGCAACTTCCTGGGCGACATCGCACTGGAGATGACCGATTGCGGCTATTGGGTGGTGGACTACAGCGATCCCGATTACTACATGCAGTCCGAGCGCGCGGCGCGCCTGCTGGGCGAACCGCCACGGCCCGATGGCCGCTATCATCTGCAGGACGAATGGTTTGCGCGCGTGGTGGAAGCCGATCCCGAGGGCGCGCTGCGGGTTGCGGCCCGGGTGCAGGGCGCGCTTGATGGCACCTACGACAAGTTCGATGCCGTGTATGCCTACAAGCGGCCGCTGGACGGCCGCATCATCTGGCTGCATGCGGTTGGCACCGTGGTGCGCGACGAGGACGATGGCACGGCGCGCTTCATGTACGGCGTGTACCAGGACATCACCGCGCAAAAGGCTGCCGAGGATGAACTGCGCATCGCCAAGGAGCAGGCGCAGGCCGCAACGCGCGCCAAGAGCGACTTCCTGGCCAATATGAGCCACGAAATCCGCACGCCGATGAACGCCATCATCGGCATGTCGCACCTGGCCTTGCAGACCAATCTCGACAAGCGCCAGCGCAACTACGTCGAGAAGGTGCAGCGGGCGGGCGAGAACCTGCTTGGCATCATCAACGACATCCTCGACTTCTCGAAGATCGAAGCCGGCAAGATGACGGTGGAACAGGTTGAATTCGACCTCGACGACGTGCTCGACAACCTGGCCAACCTGATCGGCTTCAAGGCCGAGGACAAGGGCCTGGAGCTGCTGTTCCAGGTGGCGCCGGAGCTGCCCACCGGCCTGGTTGGCGATCCGCTGCGCATCGGGCAGGTGCTGGTCAACCTGGCCAACAATGCGGTCAAGTTCACCGACCATGGCGAGGTGGTGGTCGGCATCGAGCAGTCGGCCCAGGACGGTGAAGGCGTCGAGCTGCACTTCTGGGTACGCGACTCGGGCATCGGCATGAGCGAAGCGCAGAGCGCCAAGCTATTCCAGTCGTTCAGCCAGGCCGACGCCTCCACCACGCGCAAATACGGCGGCACCGGCCTGGGACTGGTGATCTGCAAAAACCTGCTGGAGCTGATGGGCGGGCGCATCTGGGTCGAAAGCGCGGAAGGCAAAGGCTCGACCTTCCACTTCACTGCGCGTTTTGGATTGCAGGCCAATCCGAAACCGCGGCGCATGTTCCGTGCCGACGAATTGCTCGGCGTGCGCGTGCTGGTGGTGGATGATAACGCTTCGGCGCGCGAAATCCTCTCCAGTGTTGCGCGCTCCTTCGGGCTGGAAGTGGACGTGGCGCTGAGCGGCCAGCAGGCGCTGGAAATGGCGGCGCGCGCCGAAAAGCAGGCCATGCCGTATGACCTGATCCTGATGGATTGGAAGATGCCGTCGATGGACGGGGTGGAAACGGTGCGCCGGCTGCAATCCGGGGAGGGCGGCCGCCTGCCGGCTGTCATCATGGTGACGGCCTATGGCCGCGAGGAGGCCCTGACCAGCGCCGAGGAACGCCGGGTCCAGCTCAAGTCCGTGCTGACCAAGCCGGTGACGCCATCGGCCTTGCTGGAAGCGGTCGGCGAGGCGCTGGGCAAGGGCGTGCTGGCGGAAGGCCGGCGCTCGGCCGAGCGCGACGTGCACCATGGGGAAATCATGGCACGCCTGTCGGGAACGCGCGTGCTGCTGGTCGAAGACAACGAAATGAACCAGGAACTGGCGATCGACCTGCTGGGCAAGGCCGGCATCGAAGCGGTGCTGGCGCGCCACGGGCAGGAAGCGCTGGATATCCTGGCGCAAGACGCGCGCTTCGACGGCGTGCTGATGGACTGCCAGATGCCGGTGATGGACGGCTTCCAGGCCTCGCGCGCGATCCGCGCCAATCCAGCCCTAGACAAGCTGCCGATTATCGCGATGACGGCCAATGCCATGGCCGGCGACCGCGAGAAGGTGCTGGCCAGCGGCATGCAGGACCATATCGCGAAACCGGTCAACGTGGCCGAAATGTACGCCACGCTGGCGCGCTGGCTGCGGCCGGCGCCAGGCGAGGGCCAGGCTGGCGGCGCCGCTCCTGCGCCGGCCCAGCGGGCCGCCTCCGCCGGAGCGGTGGCCGGCAAGCTGCCGCCGCTCCCTGCGCTGCCGATGGTTGACGTTCGGGCCGGCCTCGCGACGTCAATGGGCGACGAGAAGCTTTACCGCCGGCTGCTGGTCAAGTTCCGCGATGGCCAGCAGGATTTTGCGGCGATGTTCGTGCAAGCGCTGATGGGCGGCGACCCGGCGGCGCCCGAGCGCCTGGCGCATACCTTGAAGGGCGTGGCCGGCAATATCGGCGCGCGCAGCGTGCAGGAGGCCGCTCAGGAACTGGAGCAGGCTTGCCAGCAGGGCATGCCACGCGAGGGCCTGGAACGCCTGCTGGCGATGGTGCTGGTGGAGCTGGACCCGCTGCTGGCCGCGCTGCGTGCAGTGGATGCGGAGATCCGCGGCGGGGCCGTGCACCCTGCGCTGGTGCCGGTCGTCCCTGCCGCACAAACAGCCGCCGCCGCGCCGCCGCTTGGCCGCCTGCGCCACTTGCTGGCCGACAGCGACTCGGAAGCCGCCGACCTGTGGGATGCGCAGCTGGCGCAATTCAAGGCCGCCTTGCCCGATCACTGGCGCCGTATCGCAAACGGAATTGGTAACCTTGACCTGGAAGCCGCGCTGGCGGCGCTGGACGAAGCAATGGCAAGCCTGGAGGGAAAGTGAGATGGAACTGGAACTGATCGCGAAGAAAACCGTGCTGCTGGTCGATGATTCGCCCGACAACCTGGTGCTGATGAACGACCTGCTGAAAGACCTGTATAAGGTGAAGGTCGCCAACAGCGGCGAAAAGGCCTTGCGCATCGCCACCACCGGCCAGCCGCCCGATGTGGTGCTGCTGGACGTGATGATGCCCGAAATGGACGGCTATGAAGTCTGCCGCCGCCTGAAGGCCAATCCGTCCACGCGCGATATTCCCATCATCTTCCTGACCGCCAAATCGGAGGTGGAAGACGAAAAGCTGGGCCTTGACCTGGGCGCCGTCGACTACATCACCAAGCCAATCAGCCCGGCAATCACGCTCGCCCGCGTGCGCAACCACCTGACCCTGAAGGCACACGCCGACTTCCTGCGCGACCAGAACGATTTCCTGGAGCAGGAAGTGCGGGACCGCACGCGCGAAGTAGTGGCGATCCAGGATGTCACCATCCTCGCCATGGCATCGATGGCCGAAACGCGCGATTCCGAAACCGGCAACCATATCCGCCGCACCCAGTTCTACGTCAAGGCGCTGGCCGAGCGCCTGAAAGAGCACCCGCGCTTCAGTGCCGTGCTGACCGACAGCTACATCAACCTGCTGTTCAAATCCGCCCCGCTGCACGATATCGGCAAGGTCGGCATTCCCGACCGCATCCAGCTCAAGCCGGGCAAGTTCGAACCGCATGAATTCGAGATCATGAAGACCCACACCACGCTGGGCCGCGCCGCCATCGAGCATGCGGAACGTTCGCTGGGCACACCGATGGCCTTCCTGTCGATCGCCAAGGAAATCGCGTATTCGCACCAGGAAAAGTGGGATGGTTCAGGCTATCCGGAGGGGCTGGCCGGCGAAGCGATTCCCGTTTCGGCGCGCCTGATGGCGGTGGCGGACGTGTACGACGCCCTGATCAGCCGCCGTGTCTACAAGGACGGCATGCCGCACGAAAAGGCAGTGCAGATCATCATTGACGGCAAGGGGAAACACTTTGATCCCGACATGATCGATGCATTCATCGGGCTGCAGGAGGAATTCCGCGCCATTGCGGCGCGGTTCCATGATACCGACCATGACATGGCCGAGAAGAAGGCGCAGATCGAGCGCCTGACCAAGGCGTAAGGCTTACTTCGAGCTGTAGATCTTGTCGAACTCGCCGCCGTCGTCGAAGTGCTTCTTCTGCGCTGCGCGCCAGCCGCCGAACACTTCATCCACGGTGAACAGCGAGATCGGCTTGAAGTTCGCCGCATACTTCTTGAATACTGCGTCCGAACGTGGGCGCAAGTAATGCTTGGCGATGATCTCCTGGCCCGCATCGGTGTACAGGAAGTTCAGGTAGGCGGTGGCTTCCTTGCGGATGCCTTTCTTGTCCACGACCTTGTCGACGACGGCCACTGGCGATTCAGCCAGGATCGAAGACGACGGATATACCACCTCGAAGTCGCCGCCGAATTCAGCGCGCACCAGGTTCACTTCGTTCTCGAAGGTCACCAGCACGTCACCGATATTGCGCTGGGTGAAAGTGGTGGTGGCAGCGCGGCCGCCGCCATCCAGCACCGGCACGTTCTTGAAGATCTTGCCTACCAGCTCGCGCGCCTGCGCTTCGTTGCCGCCTTTTTTCAGCACCGAGCCCCACGCAGCCAGGTAGGTGTAGCGGCCATTGCCCGCAGTTTTCGGATTCGGGATCACGACGGCCACGCCCGGCTTGGCCAGGTCGTTCCAGTCCTTGATCGCTTTCGGATTGCCCTTGCGCACCAGGTAGACCATGGTGGAGTAGGCCGGCGCGGCATTGTTCGGGAATTTCCTGGCCCAGTCCTGCACCACCAGGCCGCGGTCGGCCAGCATGTCGATGTCATTCGCCTGGTTCATGGTGACGACCGAGGCTTCCAGGCCATCGGCCACGGCGCGCGCCTGCTTCGAAGAGCCGCCGTGCGACTGCTTGATGGTGACGTCCACGCCGGTGCTCTTCTTGTAAGCAGCAGCGAAGGCCGGATTGATGTCCTTATACAGCTCACGCGCCACGTCATAGGACACGTTCAGCAGGGTCACTTCATTGGCCGACGCAAGCGGCGCAAAACCGATGGTGGCGGCTGCCAGGGTGGCGCTGAGTGCAAATGCGAATTTGTTATAAGTCATGGCAATCTCTATTGTTAAAACAGATAAGCATGGTCTAGAATCTCGCGCCGAAAGGAAACTACTTATTCGTTATAAGCTTAGTGTCGGCCCCGGATAAGCCAGTGCGCACGCGGCCTCATACGGGGTTTTTGCCGCTGGTGTATATTCCGGTTATTGAATACCTGTGAGCACGCATGAGTTTTGAAATTCGCCGCGCGGAAGCGAAAGACGCCACGGCTGCCTGTGAGGTGCTGCGACGCTCAATCGCCGAATGTTGTGTGCTTGACCATAAAAATGATCCTGCCATTCTTGGCGCCTGGCTTGGCAACAAGACGCCCGAAACGGTCGCGTCCTGGTTTGCCTCGCCCACCAACTATTCACTGGTCGCAGTCGAAGAGGGCGCCGTCGTCGGCGTCGCCTTGCTGACGGCTGCCGGCAAGCTGGCCCTGTGCTACCTGCTCCCCGAAGTGCGCCAGCGCGGCGCAGGCAAAGCCTTGCTGGCCTGCGTCGAACGGCAAGCTTGCAGCTGGGGCGTGAAAGCCCTGCAGCTTCACAGCACCGCGACCGGAGAAGAATTCTTTGCCCGCCAGGGCTACCTCCGCGCGGGCAACGTCCGCTCACCTTACGGCGTCGACACAGTCTTCTTCTGGAAGCAGCTTGACGGCACCGTCTGCGACGCCACCAAGCCCAAACGTTTTTGCGGCTGCAATTAAGCCGGAGCTGCCGCCGGCGCGCGGTAGCTTCCACCGGAAATTCGTGGTAGCGTTACCAAATCATGCATATCACATCATCCCGGCTGGACCTGGTCGATGCCTTGCGCGGCGTTGCGCTGGTGTCGATCATGCTGCTCCATAACATCGAGCATTTCGATCTCAGTTTCGTGCCGCCAGGTGCGCCAGCCTGGCTGGCCACGCTCGATGGCTGGATATGGGACAGCGCTTTTTTCCTCTTTGGCGGCAAGTCCTATGCCATCTTTGCCATGCTGTTTGGCGTGACGTTCTGGCTGCAGTTCAATCGCCGCAATGCACAAGGGCTGGATTTCCGCCCGCGCTTCGCCTGGCGCATGCTGCTGCTGTTCGCGTTCGGGATGGTGAATTCGCTGTTCTATCATGGCGATATCCTGTCCATGTATGCGGTGCTGGCACTGGCTTTGCTGCCGGTGGCGCGCTTGCGCGACGGGGCGGTGTTTGCCATCGCCTGCCTGTTGCTGCTCCAGCCGCACCTGCTGTTCGATATCCTTGCCGCATTGCCCGATCCGCAACGCACCTTGCCGGATCCTGCTTCCTGGGCCTATTTCGGCCGCGCCAACGATTACATGGCCAATGGATCGCTGGCGCAGGTAGCCGCGGGTAATCTCCTGAATGGCAAGCCGGGCGTGCTTCTGTGGAGTTGGGAAAATGGGCGCCTGTTCAGCATCCCGGCGCTGTTCATGCTCGGCATGCTGGCAGCGCGGCGCGGATTGTTCGAAGCGACGCCTGCCAACCGCCGCTTCTGGGGCCGCGTGCTGCTTGGCGCCGGCGCCGCCTTTGCTGTGCTGTTTGCCGCCAGGTCCGGCTTGGCCGGGCCGGGGCGCAATACCGCGTTGTGGCGGCCGTTGGCGACGCTGCTCGCTTCATGGGCAAACTTCGCATTCATGCTGGTGCTGGTGGCGGCCATCGCCCGACTGTCCTGCCGGCCATTCGGCGCGCGCCTGCTGGCGGCTTTCCGCCCGCTTGGACGCATGAGCCTTACCAGCTACGTTGCGCAGTCGCTGGCAGGCACGGCGCTCTATTACGGCTGGGGCCTGGGCCTGTACAGCGCGACCGGCGCCAGTGCCTGTCTGCTGCTTGGCGTCTTGCTGGCCGTGCTGCAGTCCGTGTTCAGCGCGTGGTGGCTGCGCCGCTACGCCCAAGGCCCGCTGGAATCGCTCTGGCATCGCTTGACCTGGCTGGGCGCCGGACGGCGTGCCGCCGGCATGACGACAGCCGTGGAAGGAGCCAAACCATGAAAGCCTTGCTCGCGACCGTGCTAGGCCTGGCATGCGCCGGTGGACAAGCCGCGCAATTCAATGTGCTGGTTTTTTCAAAGACCGCCGGCTGGCAGCACGATTCGATTCCGGCCGGCGTTGCGGCCATCCAGGGCCTTGGCAAGCTGCACGACTTCAACGTCTCCTGGACTGAAGACGCCAACCGGGCATTCAGCGACGAGGAGCTGGCCAAGTACCAGGCCGTCGTGTTCCTGCTGACGACGGGCGACGTCCTCGATGGCAAGCAGCAGGCTGCGTTCGAACGTTTTATCCGTGCAGGCGGCGGCTATGTCGGCGTGCATAGCGCCTCGGATACCGAATATGGCTGGCCGTGGTACACCCGGCTGGTGGGTCATATGTTCGACCATCATCCCGCCATCCAGACGGCGGTATTGAAGGTCGAGGACAGGAATTTCCCCGGCCTGGAGCGCTACGCACCGCGCAACCTTGTGACGGAGGAGTGGTACGCATTCAAACCAGCCACCAGCAAGCTGAGCTATTTGCTGAGCGTTGACGAATCGACCTATAAGCCGGGACCGAAAGGCATGGGAGCCTTCCACCCGGTCAGCTGGTATCAGTACTTCGACAACGGCCGATCGTTCTACACGGCCCTTGGCCACTTGCCGGCCACCTACAGCGACCCGGTATTCCTGCACCACCTTTACGGCGGCATCTACTGGGCCGCGACGAAATAGACTCAGCTCCCGTTGGCCTTGGCTGCAGCAGCCTTGGCGCGCAGCGTGGTGACGTTGTCGTAGCCGATGCCCCAGTTATCCGTTTCCACTTCGTCGATGATGACGAAGGTGGTGGCCGGGTTCTTGTTCAATACGCGCTGCAGCAGCTCGGTCGCGCCCTTGATCAGTTCGAGTTTCTGTTCAGCGGTTGCGCCTTCTTTGGTGATGCGGAAATTTACGTACGGCATAGTGAAGCTCCTTTGGTTGAAAGTGGGTGTTTGATGCAGTACCAGGCCAGCAGCGCGCCAAGCAGCAGCAAGACGGTTGAAACGGATAGTGCAAATTCCATGTCCTGCATGGCGCCGAAGATGGCCACGCCCATGGCGCCGCCCACCTGGCGCGCGGTGTTCAGTATTGCGGAAGCAGTGCCGGCCTGGCTGCGGTCGACGGCCGAAAGAATGGAGGTGGTCATCGCCGGCACAGCCAGGCCCATGCCGCCCGGGATCAGCGCCAGGCCGGGCAGCATTTCCAGGAAGGTCGCGTCGTTCGATACGCCGAAGATGCCAAGCAGCGCATAACCCGCAGCGCCAATCAGTCCACCGGCAATCATCGGCATGCGCGATCCCAGGCGCGCCTGCATGCGGCCGCTGGCGATGTTCGAGATGATGAACGTGCCCGTCAGCGGCAGGAATACCAGCCCCGCATGCATGACTGAAAAGCCGCGCACCTTCTGCAGGTAGAAGCTGAGAATGAAGATCACGCCGTAATAGGCAAAATTGACCAGGACGCCAAATAGTACCGCGCCTGAAAAGCCGATGTCACGGAACAGGCCCAGCGGCAGCATCGGCGCCGCGCTGCGCTGCTGGCTGCGCACGAACAGCACGGCCGACACCAGGGCCACCAGCAGCGCGCCCTGTACCAGGTGGCTGGAGGCGCCCAGCGCATTGAATTCGATCACGGCGCCGACGAAGGCAGTCAGCGCAACGATGGCAAGCACCTGGCCGGCAAGGTCGAAAGAACGCGCCGGATCCTTGCCGCACAGGGCAGGGACCACGCGCAGCGTCAGCCAGAAACCCAGCACGCAGATCGGGATGTTGACCCAGAAAATGCTGCGCCAGCCGGCAAGGCTCATGAGCAATCCTCCCAGCACGGGGCCCGCCGCAATCGACACGCCGCCGGCAGCCGTCCACCAGGCAATAGCCCTGGCCAGTTGCGCACGGTCCTGGGCGTAAGCCGCATTCAGGATAGCGAGGGAGCTGGGCACCAGCAGCGCAGCGCCGACGCCTTGCACGGCGCGCGCCAGGTTCAGCGCCAGCGCGCCGGGAGCCATCGCGCAGGCCAGCGAGGCAAGCGTAAACAGTGCGAAGCCCGACAGGAACACACGCCGGGCGCCAAACCGGTCGCCCAGCACGCCCGCCGACAGCAGGAAAACGGCAAAGCCCAGGGTGTAGGCATCGACCACCCACTGCAGCGCACTGACGCTGGCGCCAAGCTCGCGGCCGATCTCCGGCAAGGCCACGTTGACGATGGTGACGTCAAGCTGGACGATGATGAAGGCGAAGCTGGCGGCCAGCAGCACAGCGGGCGATGGCTTGTTCATGGTGAAGCTCCTTTAGATAGCTTGAACTATAAATGTCTTCACGCATCAATAAAAATGAATAATAATGAATCGAGTCATCACAAATGGAGAACGAAATGGAACTGTCCTCCCTGCGCATCTTCAAGACCGTCGCCGAGGAAGGCAGCGTGACCCAGGCTGCGGCAAGATTGCACCGGGTGCAATCCAACGTCTCGGCGCGCCTGAACCAGCTGGAGGAGTCGCTGGGCGTGACCCTGTTCAACCGTTCGGGGCGGCGCATGCTGATCACGGAGGAGGGCACGCGCTTGCTGGTGTACGCCGACCGCCTGCTGCGGCTGGCGGACGAGGCGCAAATGGCAGTACGCGGCGCCCAGGAGCCATCCGGCCAGTTGCGTATCGGCTCGATTGAAACCACGGCGGCAGCCCGCTTGCCGCGCGTGCTCGGCGCCTTTCACCGCAAGTTCCCGCAGGTCGACCTGATACTCGATACCGGGCCGACCGACTACCTGCTGCAGGCAGTGGCAAACCACAAGGTCGACGTGGCGCTGGTCTCGGCGCCTGTCGACCGCCCGGAACTGGAACAGGTGCCGGTATTCGTGGAAGAGCTGGTGCTGCTGACGGATGCGCTGCACGGCCCCATCACCGGCCCGGCCGACGTGGCGCGCCGCACCTTGCTCGGTTTCCGCAGCGGCTGCTCCTACCGGCGCCGCCTCGAATGGTGGTTTGCCGATGCCGGCGTTGCCCACACGCGGGTCGCCGAATTCGGCACCTTCGAAGCCATCATCGGCTGCGTGGCGGCCGGCATGGGTGTCGCCATGATGCCGCGCGAAGTCCTGCGCCAGCGCGGCCTGGGCCGCACCGTCCAATGCCACACGCTGCCACCCGAGGTGGCGGAGGTTGAAACCATGGTGGTGTGGCGCCGGGACATCCCGCACCACGCTGCCCGTGATGCTTTTATTGCGAGTTTCGGCCAGTAGGCGTTACGATGCTGTTTTTGTAAAAATGGAAACCGTTCGTGCCGTACCTTGATTCACGTTTCGTCCTCGCGTCGACAATCGTGCTGGCTACCTTGCCTGCCGCTGCCCAGCCAGTCCCCAAAGTCTCCACCCGCGAGGAATACCGCGCTTGCGTGGAAGAACAGGAAAGGATGGCGCCCAGGCTTTCCGTGCTCAAAGCGCGCCATGTCGAACACAATGCAGAGTTAAAGAACCTGCAGGACGAATCCAAGGCGCACGCGGAAACGCAAGCAGCGCTCGATTCGTACGACCAGGAAGCTGTCGATGCCTTCAACGCCAGGTCCGACGCGCTGAACCTGCGCGCGGAAGAACTGAACAAGCGCGCCGAGAAGTATGACAAGGAGATGGCCGATTACAACGCCAGTATCAGTGCCATGAACAAGCGCTGTGCCGGCATGGTGTTCCTGCTCCGGGACCGCGATGCCGTCGCCCGGGAACGAGCGGCAGCGAAAGCCAGGAAATGAAAAAAGCCCGCAGATGAACTGACCCCGTTTAGTTGGACGGTTTAGTTTGCTAGGCTGCCAAGGACTGGGTCCTGTATCGCACAGGACTCAGCCCTTTTAGTTTCTGTTTGATGCGGTC
>Ga0307408_100002121_pt1 | contig 14242 bp, 11 predicted proteins | sample 322Cmetagenome_FD_202116 | JGI IMG/M metagenome (GOLD analysis project Ga0307408, IMG submission 202116) | Maize rhizosphere microbial communities from greenhouse at UC Davis, California, United States - 322HYB-C-3 | ecosystem: Host-associated > Plants > Roots > Rhizosphere > Soil | place...
CTAATCGCGCCACCCGCAGCCACCGGTGCGGCGGCAGGCGCGGACAGCACACCCTTGACGAACGCTTGCACGTCGGCTTGCGTGATACGGCCCTTGGGACCGGTACCACCGACTTTGCCCAGGTCCACGCCCAGTTCGCGGGCGAACTTGCGGATCGATGGCGAAGCGTGCGCCAGCTTGCTGGTTTGTACCGAACCTTGCGACGCGACCGGCGCGACAACAGCGGCAACCGGTGCGGCAGCGGCCGGAGCAGCGGCTACAGGTGCAGCGGCAGCCGGGGCCGCAGCGGCGGCCGGGGCGGCGGCGGGCGCGGCAGCGCCGCCCGCGGCTTCAATCACCAGCACCAGCGAACCCTCGGCAACCTTGTCGCCGACCTTGACCTTGATTTCCTTGACCACGCCGGCGTGGCTCGACGGGATTTCCATCGATGCCTTGTCCGATTCCACGGTGATCAGCGATTGCTCGACCTTGACGGTGTCGCCCACCTTGACCAGCAGTTCGATGACTTCGACTTCCTTGAAGTCGCCGATGTCCGGGACCTTGACTTCGACCGGGCCGGCGGCCGCTGCGGCCGGAGCCGGCGCGGCAGGAGCGGCGGCGGCAGGCGCAGGCGCGGCGGCGGCCGGTGCCGGAGCGGCAGCTGGCGCGGCGACCGGCGCGGCGCCAGCGTTCGCATCTTCCACCAGCAACAGCAGCGAACCTTCGGACACCTTGTCACCGATCTTGATCTTGATTTCCTTGACCACGCCGGCGTGGCTCGACGGGATTTCCATCGACGCCTTGTCCGATTCCACGGTCGCCAGCGACTGGTCCACCTTGATGGTGTCGCCGACTTTGACCAGCAATTCGATGACTTCGACTTCCTTGAAGTCACCGATGTCCGGCGTCTTAACTTCCACAATGCTCATAGCGTTCGCTCCGTATTCTCTCATTGGGTCACCGGATTAGGTTTGTTAGCGTCGATGCCGTACTTGGCAATCGCCTGCTCCACGGTGGCAACAGGTACCTTGCCTTCGTCGGCCAGCGCTTTCAGCGACGCTACGACGATATAGTAACGGTTCACTTCGAAGAACTCGCGCAGTTTCGCGCGGCTGTCGGAACGGCCGTAACCGTCGGTGCCCAATACCTTGTAGGTACGGTCTTTCGGGATGAACGCGCGGATCTGTTCCGCGAACGCTTTCATGTAGTCGGTGGTTGCCACGATCGGGCCGGTGGTGTCCTTCAGCAGATTCGTGACGTACGGCACGCGCTGCTCTTTGGACGGGTTCACCAGGTTCCAGCGTTCGCAATCCTGGCCTTCGCGCGCCACCAGGGTCAGCGATGGCGCGGACCAGACGTCGGCCGCGATGTTCCAGTCGTTCTTCAGCAGGTCCGCCGCGAAGATCGATTCACGCAGGATGGTGCCCGAGCCGACCAGTTGTACGCGCTGGGAGGCAGCTTTATCGCCCTCTTGCAGCAGGTACATGCCCTTCAGGATGCCCTCTTCCTGGCCGGCTTTCAGGCCTGGGTGGGCATAGTTCTCGTTCATGATGGTGATGTAGTAGTACACATCTTCCTGGTTGGTCACCATGCGGCGCAGGCCGTCATGGATGATCACCGCCACTTCGTGCGAGAAGGTCGGGTCGTACGGTACGCAGTTCGGGATGGTTGCCGCGATCAGGTGGCTGTGGCCATCTTCGTGCTGCAAGCCTTCGCCGTTCAAGGTGGTACGGCCGGCGGTGCCTGCCATCAGGAAGCCGCGGGCGCGCATGTCGCCTGCCGCCCAGGCCAGGTCGCCAACGCGCTGCAGGCCGAACATCGAGTAGTACGTGAAGAATGGAATCATCACGCGGTTGTTGGTCGAGTACGACGTTGCCGCCGCGATCCACGAGCTCATGCCACCGGCTTCGTTGATACCCTCTTGCAGGATCTGGCCGGCCTTGTCTTCGCGGTAGTACATGACCTGGTCCTTGTCGACCGGCTCGTACAACTGGCCTTGCTGGTTGAAGATACCGATCTGGCGGAACAGGCCTTCCATGCCGAAGGTACGGGATTCGTCGACCATGATCGGCACCAGGCGCTGGCCCAGCGACTGGTCGCGCAGCAGCGTGGTGATGATACGCACATAGGCTTGCGTGGTCGAGATTTCGCGGCCTTCCGGGGTTGGCTCCAGCGCGGACTTGAACGCTTCCAGCGGCGGCACCACCAGGGTTTCGTCGGCTTTTACGCGGCGCGATGGCAGGTAGCCGCCCAGCGCTTTGCGGCGCTCGTGCAGGTACTTGATTTCCGGTGCGTCGTCGGATGGCTTGTAGAACGGAATCTCGGCCAGCTTGTCGTCCGGGATCGGAATGCTGAAGCGGTCGCGCATTTCGCGGATGGCTTCGTCGTCCAGTTTCTTGGTCTGGTGTGCGGTGTTGCGCGCTTCGCCGGATTTGCCCATGCCGAAGCCCTTGACGGTCTTCACCAGCAGCACGGTAGGCTGGTCTTTGGACTCATTGGCCAATTTGAATGCGGCGTAGATCTTGTGCGGGTCATGGCCGCCACGGGTCAGGCGCCAGATATCGTCGTCGGTCAGGTTGGCCACCATTTCCAGCAGCTTTGGATGCTTGCCGAAGAAGTGCTTGCGAACATACGCGCCATCCTTGGCTTTGTAGTTCTGGTATTCGCCGTCGACGGTTTCCATCATGACTTTTTGCAGGATGCCGTCCTTGTCTTTCTTCAGCAGCGCATCCCAGCCCGGGCCCCAGATCACTTTGATCACGTTCCAGCCGGCGCCGCGGAAGTCCGCTTCCAGTTCCTGGATGATCTTGCCGTTGCCGCGCACCGGACCGTCCAGGCGCTGCAGGTTACAGTTGACCACGATGACCAGGTTGTCCAGCGACTCGCGCGCGGCCATGCCGATCGCGCCCATCGATTCCGGTTCGTCCATCTCGCCGTCGCCGCAGAAGGCCCAGACTTTACGGCCGGTGGTGTCGGCGATGCCGCGCGCGTGCAGGTACTTCAGGAAGCGCGCCTGGTAGATCGCCATCAGCGGGCCCAGGCCCATCGACACGGTCGGGAATTGCCAGAAGTCCGGCATCAGTTTCGGGTGCGGGTACGACGACAGGCCTTTGCCGTCCACTTCCTGGCGGAAGTTCAGCAATTGCTCTTCGGACAGGCGGCCTTCCAGGAAGGCGCGCGCGTAGATACCAGGCGAGGAGTGGCCCTGGATGTACAGCAGGTCGCCGCCGTGGTTTTCCGACGGGGCTTTCCAGAAGTGGTTGAAGCCGATGCCCAGCATGTTGGCCAGCGAAGCAAAGGAAGACAAATGGCCGCCCAGGTCGCCGTCCACGCGGTTGGCTTTCACCACCATCGCCATCGCGTTCCAGCGCATCCACGAACGCAGCTTCTCTTCGTACTCCAGGTTGCCCGGGCAGTGCGCTTCGATGTCGGCAGGGATGGTATTGATGTAGGCGGTGTTGGCGGAGAACGGGATGTCCGCGCCATTGCGGCGGGCCAGGTCGATCAGGCGCTCCAGCAGGTAGTGGGCACGATCCGAACCTTCGGTTTGCAGGACGGCTTCCAGCGCATCCAGCCATTCTTTGGTTTCCTGCGCGTCAGGATCGAGGGCGGTTAGTGCCGTGACCTGGTCGAGTTGAGCTGCCATTTATTGAGTCTCCTAGTGTGAGACGCCCACCCGATTCACCGATCGCGAGGGCGGTGCTGCGTGTTAATTTACTAAGACTTCGAAACTTGGACTTCTGGTATTACTGAATTAGTGAAAGGATTCTAACAGCGTTTTTGGCATTTTTCAAATTGCGATAAAGCATTTCATATTGTGGAAATTACTTAATGCACTGACGCTTTATAATGTGGTCTTTCTTCCCACCCTCCCCAAAAAGCAATCATGTCTGCTCAATTGATCGACGGTATCGCCCTCTCCCAGAAACTGCGCACGGAAATCGCCGCGCGCGCCGCCACCCTGACCGCCCAGGGCAAACAGCCCGGTTTGGCTGTGATCCTGGTCGGCGAAGACCCGGCCAGCCAGGTCTACGTCCGCAATAAAGTCAAAGCGTGCGGCGACGTCGGCATTCATTCCGTGCTGGAGAAATACGAGGCCGACCTGACCGAGCAGGCGCTGCTGGACCGCATCACCGCGCTGAACAACGACCCGGCCATCCACGGCATCCTGGTGCAAATGCCGCTGCCGAAACACATCAACCCGCACAAAGTCATCGAAGCGATCGCCACCTCGAAAGACGTGGACGGTTACTCGGTGCTGTCGGCCGGTGAAATGATGACCGGCCTGGACGGCTTCCGCGCCTGCACGCCCTATGGCTGCATGAAACTGATCGAATCGACCGGCACCGACCTGCGCGGCAAGCACGCGGTGGTAATCGGCCGCAGCAACACGGTCGGCAAGCCCATGGCCCTGCTGCTCTTGCAAGCCAACGCCACCGTCACCATCTGCCATAGCGCCACGCCGGATTTGGGCGTGTTCACCCGCCAGGCGGATGTCGTGGTGGCCGCAGTCGGCCGCCGCAATACGCTCACTGCTGATATGGTGAAGCCTGGTGCGATCGTCATCGACGTGGGCATGAACCGCGACGACAACGGCAAGCTGTGCGGCGACGTCGACTTCCACGGGATCAAGGAAGTCGCCTCGCACATCACGCCGGTACCGGGCGGCGTGGGCCCGATGACGATCACGATGCTGTTGATGAACACCATCGAATCGGCCGAGCGTAAATAACTTTATTAATGACCACACTGGACAATATGACCTTCGACACCACCAACCCGCTGCTGGACTTTTCCGGACTGCCGCGCTTTGACCTCATCAAGCCCGAGCATGTCACCCCTGCCATCGACCAGTTGCTGGCAACCAGCAGCGAAGTGGTGGCGCAACTGGAAGCGCCATCGGAAGATGGCGACGGCGCGGTCACGTGGGACAACTTCGTGGCGCCGCTGGAAAGCGCCACGGAATTGCTGGGCCGCGCCTGGAGCATCGTCAGTCATTTGAACAATGTGGTCGATACGCCGGAACTGCGCGCCGCGTACAACGAAAACCAGCCGAAGGTGACGGAATTCTGGACCGCGCTGGCCCAGAATGAAGCCCTGTTCGGCAAGTACAAGGCGCTGCGCGCCAGCAGCGGCTTTGACAGCCTGGCGCCGGCCCGCAAGCGCATCATCGACAATGCGGTGCGCGATTTCCGCATGGGTGGCGCGGAACTGCCGGACGACAAGAAAGCCCGCTTTGCCGACATCCAGGAAGAGCATGCGAAGGTGTCGACGCGCTTCTCGGAAAACGTGCTCGACGCCACCAATGACTATAAATTGACGGTGGAAAACGAAGCCGATCTCGCCGGCCTGCCGGACGACGTCAAGCACGCCGCCAAATCGTTGGCGGAGAAGGAAGGCAAGCAGGGTTGGATGTTCTCGCTGCACTTCCCGTCGTATTACCCGATTCTGCAGTTCGCGGACAACCGCGCGCTGCGTGAAACCATCTACCGCGCCAACGCCACCAAGGCGTCGGAACAGGGCGACGTGTTCAGCAAGCGCGAGGAGTGGGACAACACGCAAAACATCGTCACCCTGCTCAAGCTGCGCGCGGAAGAAGCCGCACTGCTCGGCTACAAGAATTTCGCCGAAGTATCGCTGGTGCCGAAAATGGCGCAATCGCCGGAACACGTGATTGCCTTCCTGGAAGACCTGGCGCGGCGTGCCCGCCCGTACGCGGAAAAGGACTACGCGGAATTGCGCGCCTTTGCCAGGGATGAACTGGGCCTGGATGAGTTGCAGGCGTGGGACTTGCCGTATGCCTCGGAAAAACTGCAGGAGCGCCGCTATGCGTTTTCCGCGCAGGAAGTGAAGCAGTATTTCCCGGAGCACAAAGTCGTCGATGGCCTGTTCCGCCTGATCCAGTCGCTGTTTTCCGTCACCATCGCCCAGGACGTGGCCGCCACCTGGCATCCCGATGTGCGTTTCTTCCGCATCGAGCGCGACGGCAAGTTGATTGGCCAGTTTTACCTCGACCTGTACGCCCGCGCCGGCAAGAGCGGCGGCGCGTGGATGGATGACGCCCGTGGCCGCCGCCTGCGCGCCGATGGCGACGTGCAAACCCCGGTGGCTTACCTCACGTGCAACTTCACGGAGCCGGCCACCGTCGATGGCAAGGTGCAGCCATCGCTGTTCACCCACGATGAAGTCATCACCCTGTTCCACGAATTCGGCCACGGCTTGCACCACATGCTGACCCAGGTCGATGAGATCGGCGTGTCCGGCATTGCCGGCGTGGAGTGGGATGCGGTGGAATTGCCATCGCAATTCATGGAAAACTTTTGCTGGGAATGGGATGTGCTGTCGCACATGACGGCGCACGTGGACAGTGGCGAACCGCTGCCGCGCGCACTGTACGACAAGATGCTGGCCGCCAAGAATTTCCAGTCCGGCATGCAGACCCTGCGCCAAGTGGAATTCTCGCTGCTCGACATGCACTTGCACTTCGACTTCGACCCGGCCGGGCCGCAGTCGGTGCAGGACATGATCGATGGCGTGCGCCGCAAGTTTTCCATCGTGGTGCCACCCGCCTTCAACCGCTTCCAGAATTCGTTCGGCCACATCTTTGCCGGCGGTTACGCGGCAGGCTACTACAGCTATAAATGGGCTGAAGTCCTGTCGGCGGACGCGTATGCCGCGTTTGAAGAAGCGGCGGCATTGGGCAACGGCGTGCTGTGCACGGAAACCGGCAAGCGCTTCCAGCAAGAGATCCTGGCCGTCGGCGGGTCCCGTCCGGCGCTGGAATCGTTCACGGCCTTCCGTGGCCGCGAACCGTCGATCGACGCCCTGCTGCGCCACAGCGGCATGGCGGCATAAGCGTCATGAAACCGCGCCGCGCCATCCCCGCCCTGCTGATGCTGGCCATGGGCATGGCCGGCGCGCAAGTCTATAAATGGAAGGATGAAAAGGGCGTCACGCATTTCTCCGACACGCCCCCGCCCGCCACGGCCCGGCAAGCGGCCGAACTGAAAATCCATGCCACCGGCGCCGCCGCGCCGGTGCTGCCGGCCGAACTGCAAATCCCCGTGCGCGACCATCCCGTCACCTTGTACACGACGGCCGAATGCGACGCCTGCAACCAGGGCCGCGCGCAATTGCGCAAACGGGGCATCCCGTACAGCGAGAAAACCGTGCTGACGGCGGCCGACATGGAAGCGCTGACGCGCGCCGGCAGCAACGGGCGCTTGCCCTTGCTGGTGATCGGACGCGCGCGCCAGGTCGGCTATGACCCGGTGACGTGGGATGAAGCGTTGAGCGCGGCGGGCTATCCGGCGCACAGCGCGCTGCCGCCAAATTATGCGCATGGCGCCCCGGCGCCCGCCGCGCCACCGCCCGCGCCGGCCGATGCAGGGCGGGCGGCCGCGGCGCAAACCCGGACGCCGCCAGCCGACGTCCGCCCCCCACCCGCCGCCGGCGCGCCGCCGGGCTTCCGTTTCTGACACGGCGACGCCGGTTTTTCCCGTCGCCCCGCGGCAAGCAGCGGTTACAATAATGCCAGTTAGAACCGTTCCCCACTGCCAGCATGACCCGCGTCGATTTCCATACCAATGTGCCTGACAAACTTGCCTATGCGTGCCGCCTGGTGCGCAAGGCCAGCGCCGCCAATCACCGTATTGTGCTGCTGACGGACGACGCGGCGCAGCAGCAGGCGCTCGATGCGCAACTGTGGTCGTTCGTGCCCACGGAATTCCTGCCGCACGTGGCGGCGGGCGATGCGCTGGCGGCGCAAACGCCCATCATCCTGACCTGCGACGATGGCGCGCCGCTGCCGCACACGGATTTGCTGGTCAACCTGTCGCGCCACATGCCGGCCGGCTTTGACCGCTTCAACCGCGTCATCGAAGTGGTGTCGGCGGAAGAAAACGACGCGGCGGCGGGCCGCCAGCGCTACAAGGCCTATAAACAGCAGGACTATCAACCCACCCATTTCGTGGCAAATAAATCATGAGCCCCGCGCATCCCTTTGACGCTTCGATCCCCGTGCTGACGGAAGTCCTGCCTGAAGTGGCGCCGGAAGCGCCAGCCGCGCCGCCCCCTCCTCATCCGCAGCCGCACGCGCACTTCCCGGCCGCCGCCGCGCACCAGGCCGAAGACGGCCACGTGCTGGATGAGGCGCAATGGGCCGCGCTGGAGCGCCGCCTGTCGGAACGGGTCTTGCAGCAATTGCAGGCGCGCGTGGATTTCGTGCTGGAACAACGCATCCGCGATAGCATGGAAGAGGCGTTGAATCAAGCGATCAAGGGATTGACGTCGGAAATTCGCCACGGCTTGCATGAAGCGCTGGGCGCCATTGTCAGCCGTGCAGTTTCGCAGGAGTTGCTGCATCTGCAAGCGCAAAAGAAGTGAATTAATCCAAAAAGCCATACTGCGTCCCGTCCACCGGAACAGCTTCCCATACGTTTACTGAAAAAACCGCCAGCGACTGCTTTGCAGTGTTGTCATTTTGTTGTAACTTCACGCCGTGGCCTTTGTTAATGGCGCAGCAATGTTGCGCGCCGCCGTCATCAATCTTTCGGAGAACGTCTATGCAGTTCAACACCAAGCTGATTCCATTCGCAATTGCCCTGGCCTTCGCCGGCAGCGCCAGCGCGCAGGACATCATCAAGATCGGCCACGTCGGCCCAGTCTCCGGCCCTTCGTCCCACCTGGGCAAGGACAATGAAAACGGCGCCAACATGGCAATCGCCGACCTGAACGCCAAAGGCATCAAGATCAACGGCAAGCCGGTCAAGTTCGTCATCCAGATGGAAGACGACGGCGGCGACCCGAAACAGGGCACCACCGTCGCGCAAAAGCTGGTCGATGCGCGCGTGCAGGGCGTGGTTGGCCACCTGAACTCCGGCACCACCATCCCGGCGTCGAAAATCTACATGGACGCGGGCATTCCACAGGTTTCCCCAGCGGCCACCTCCCCGGACTACACCAAGCAGGGCTTCAAGACCGCGTTCCGCGTGGTCGCCAACGACAATAAACTGGGCGGCACCCTGGGCTCCTACGCCGTGCAAAAACTGGGCGCGAAAAAAATCGCCGTGATCGATGACCGCACCGCGTACGGCCAAGGCGTGGCCACGGAATTCGTCAAGGGCGCCAAGAAAGCCGCGCCGGGCGTGCAAGTGGTGGCCAAGGAATTCACCACCGACAAAGCCACCGACTTCAACGCGATCCTGACCTCGATTAAAGCCAAGAACCCGGACCTGGTCTTCTTCGGCGGCATGGACTCGGTCGGCGGCCCGCTGCTGCGCCAGATGAAGGCGCTGGGCATCAAGGCCAAGTACATGGGCGGCGACGGCCTGTGCACCGACGCGCTGCCACGCCTGGCCGGCGATGCCGCCGCCAACGGCGTGGTGACCTGCGCCGAGGCGGGCGGCGTGACCGCCGACCTGCAAAAGAACATGGACGACTTCCGCGCCCGCTACAAGAAGCAGTACAACCAGGAAGTGCAGCTGTACGCGCCGTACGTGTATGACGCCGTGATGGTGATCGCGCAAGCCATGATCGAAGCCAAGTCGTCCGATCCGGCCAAGTACCTGCCATTCCTGGCCAACATCAAGTACCAGGGCGTGACGGGTCCGATTTCGTTCGACTCCAAGGGCGACATCAAGGATGGCACGCTGACCCTGTTCACCTATACCGACGGCAAGAAGACCAAGATGGAAGTGGTCAAGTAACCTTTATCCGCATAAGCAAATAAACAAACAATCGCTGACTGCATAAGGCGCAGATGAGATCATCCAAGGTCATCCGTTTTCCAGGATGACCTTTTTTATTTTGGAGCAGGCACGATGCATAAGAAGTTCATTCCTGTGGCGCTGGCCATGGCTTTCGCGGCCGCGGGCGCCCAGGCGCAGGAAATCGTCAAGATCGGCCACGTGGCCGCCACGTCCGGTCCTTCCGCCCACCTGGGCAAGGATGACGAAAATGGCGCCAAGATGGCGGTGGAAGACTTGAATGCGCAGGGATTCAAGATCAATGGCAAACCGGTCAAGTTCGTGCTCTTGCCGGAAGACGATGCGGCCGACCCGAAACAGGGCACGGCGGCGGCGCAAAAACTGGTCGACGCCAAGGTCAACGGCGTGATCGGCCACCAGAATTCGGGCACCACGATCCCCGCCTCGAAGATTTATTACGATGCGGGCATCCCGCAAATTTCGGCCTCCGCCACCAGCCCGGTGTACACGCGCCAGGGTTACAACACGGCCTTCCGCGTGGTCGCCAATGACAACAAGCTGGGCAGCGTGCTGGGCAAATATGCCGTGCACAAGCTGGGCGCGAAGAAAATCGCCATCATCGATGACCGCACCGCCTATGGCCAGGGCGTGGCCACGGAATTCGCCAAGGGGGCGAAAGGCGCGCAAATCGTGGCCAAGGAATTTACCACCGACAAGGCGACCGATTTCAACGCCATCCTGACGTCCATTAAAGCGAAAAACCCGGACCTGGTGTTCTTCGGCGGCATGGACGGCGTGGGCGGCCCGCTGCTGCGCCAGATGCGCTCGCTGGGCATCAAGGCCAGGTACATGGGCGGCGACGGCATTTGCACCGAGGGCTTGCCGAAACTGGCGGGCGGCGCAGATGAATCCGTGACCTGTGCGGAAGCGGGCGGCGTCCCGGCGGCGCAGAAAAAGCAGCTCGATGAATTCTCCGCGCGCTACAAGAAAAAGTTCAACATGGACGTGCAGATTTACGCACCGTACGTGTATGACGCCGTGATGGCCATGGCCACCGCCATGCAGCAAGCCAAGTCGGCGGAGCCGGCCAAGTACCTGCCTTATCTGGCCAAGATCCAGTACCAGGGCATCACGGGCCCGATCATGTTCGACAAGTATGGCGACATCAAGGATGGCGCGCTGACCCTGTACACATTCAAGGACAACCGGCGCGAAGTGCTGGAAATCGTCAAGTAAATAAAAAGGGGCCTTGCGGCCCCTTGATCGCTCTGACAAGCGCGTTACATCATTTCTGCGTCATGATCCATTTCACCAGGGTCTTGGCTTCCGCTTCACTCACTTGCGGATTGGCTGGCATGGGGACCGCGCCCCAGGCGCCGGAACCGCCTTTGACGACCTTGGTCGCCAGCTTGGCTTCCGCGTCTTTCTGGCCTGCGTATTTGGCTGCCACGTCCTTGAATGCCGGACCCACTACTTTATTGGCAACCGCGTGGCAAGCCATGCAATTCTTTGCTTTGGCCAGGTCCGCATTGGCCATGGCGCTTTGTGCTGCGAAGGCCGAAACGGCCGCGATACCAACCATCAAGATACGTTTCATCGTTTTCTCCATAGTAACTACAACTATTCTACCTCGTTCTTACAACGCGGGGATCATAGCCCTGGTTGACCCTCGCAACAATATCGTACCCGGTATAGACCTTTCTTTTGTAAGATGATGTATCCGAGGGGGAACTGGTTATGCCGATTATTATCCTGATTGTTGCTTTAGTGGGACTACGCTACTTCGAAGTGTGGCGCTTTGCCGAAATTTCATGGTGGTACATCGTCGGCCTGATGGTGGCGGCGTTTGTCTGGTTCGAGTTCCTGGAACCCATGCTGGGCCTGGACAAGCGCAAGGCGCACGACGTCGATGAGCAGCGCCGCAAGGACCGCGTGAAAAAGAATTTCGACAAGAAATAAAAAACCGCCCTGCGGCGGTCTTCCCGTAGGGCGGTTGCGGCCTTGGCCGAAGCCGCCATGCATGCGTCAACGCGACGCGAGCAGGCGGCTTTGTAAAAGCCGCCCTACAGAGTTAGCGCTTCAGCTGCGACAGATCGCGCACCGCGCCACGGTCGGCCGACGTGGTCAGCGCGGCATACGCTTGCAGCGCCTGCGACACCACGCGCTCGCGGTTGACCGGCTGCCAGGCGTCAGGGCCCTTCGCTTCCATCGCCGCGCGGCGCGCGGCCAGCGTTTCGTCCGACACGCGCAAGGCGATGGTGCGGTTCGGAATGTCGATGTCGATCATGTCGCCCTCTTCCACCAAGCCGATCGCGCCGCCTTCCGCCGCTTCCGGCGAAGCGTGGCCGATCACCAGGCCCGACGAACCGCCCGAGAAGCGGCCATCGGTGAACAGGGCGCACGCCTTGCCCAGCCCCTTGGATTTGATGTACGAGGTCGGGTACAGCATTTCCTGCATGCCCGGGCCGCCTTTCGGGCCTTCGTAACGGATGATGACGACGTCGCCTTCATGCACTGTGTCGCCCAGGATGGCCTCCACCGCCGCGTCCTGGCTTTCGAACACGCGCGCCTTGCCGGAGAACTTCAGGATGCTTTCATCGACACCGGCCGTCTTCACGATGCAGCCTTTTTCGGCCAGGTTGCCGTACAAGACCGCCAGGCCGCCGTCTTTCGAATACGCGTGTTCCAGGTCGCGGATGCAGCCCGCGCTGCGGTCCAGGTCCAGCGCGTCATAGCGTTCCGCTTGCGAGAACGCGACCTGGCTCGCCACACCGCCCGGCGCCGCGCGGAACAGCTGGTGCACGGCAGGGTCGTCGCTGCGCTTGACGTCGTTCTGTTCGATCGCGTCGCCCAGGGTTTTCGCATGGACCGACGACACCGAGGTGTCGAGCAGGCCGGCACGCGCCAGTTCGCCCAGGATGCTGATGATGCCGCCGGCGCGGTGCACGTCTTCGATGTGGAACTTGTCGGTCATCGGCGCCACCTTGCACAGGCATGGCACCTTGCGCGAAATGCGGTCGATGTCGGCCATCGTGAACGGCACGCCCGCTTCGTGCGCGGCCGCCAGCAAGTGCAGCACGGTGTTGGTGGAGCCGCCCATCGAGACGTCGAGCGCCATCGCGTTTTCAAAGGCCGCCATGGTGGCGATATTGCGCGGCAGGATCGAGGCGTCATCCTGTTCGTAATAGCGCTTGGCCAGGTCGACGATCAAACGGCCGGCGCGCAGGAACAGTTCCTTGCGGTCGGCGTGGGTCGCCACGATGGTGCCGTTGCCCGGCAGGGACAGGCCCAGCGCTTCGGTCAGGCAGTTCATCGAGTTGGCGGTGAACATGCCGGAGCACGAACCGCAGGTCGGGCAGGCCGACCGCTCGATTTCCGCCACGTCGGCGTCGGACACGGTGGTGTCGCCGGCCTTGATCATGGCGTCAACCAGGTCCAGCTTGATGATTTTCTGGCCGCCGTTGACCACCTTGACGACCTTGCCCGCTTCCATCGGGCCGCCCGACACGAACACCACCGGGATGTTCAGGCGCATGGCCGCCATCAGCATGCCCGGCGTGATCTTGTCGCAATTCGAAATGCAGACCATGGCGTCGGCGCAGTGCGCGTTGACCATGTATTCGACGGAATCGGCGATCAGGTCGCGCGACGGCAGCGAATACAGCATGCCGCCGTGGCCCATGGCGATACCGTCATCGACCGCGATGGTATTGAATTCCTTGGCCACGCCGCCCGCCGCTTCGATTTCACGGGCCACCAGCTGGCCCAGGTCTTTCAGGTGCACGTGGCCCGGCACGAATTGCGTGAACGAGTTCACCACGGCGATGATCGGCTTGTCGAAATCGCCATCTTTCATGCCGGTGGCGCGCCACAGCGCGCGCGCGCCGGCCATGTTGCGGCCGTGGGTGGTGGTACGGGAACGGTATTGCGGCATGATGGGCTCCTCTATTCTGAAATGCGGATAACTTTATGCGGATTACGCCAGATTGCCTCTCATAAGCCCACAAGTCAAATATGGTTTTTACGCCCCTGTGATACGCTATACATATCACAGCACTGAATTGCGAACGATTCTCATATGAACCTTGAATTACGGCAGCTGCGCTACTTTGTCACTGTGGCGGAGGAACTGCACTTCGGCAAAGCCGCGCAGCGCCTGCACATGACGCAGCCGCCGCTGTCGCAGGCAATCGCCCAGCTGGAAGACTTGCTGGGCGCGCCCCTGTTCGACCGCAACCGCCGCGGCGTGGCGCTGACGCCCGGCGGCGCCGCGCTGCTGCCGGAAGCGCGCCGCCTGCTGTCGCAGGCGCAGGAATTGCCCGCGCTGGTGCAGCGCGCCGCCAGCGGTGAAACCGGCCGCCTGGCGCTGGCGTTCGTGTCGTCGGCCGATTACAGCGTGTTGCCACCGTTCCTGCGCGCCTACCGCGCGGCCTATCCACAAGTGCAGATCGTGCTGCAGGAAGCCACCTCGGACTTGCAGCTGGAAGACTTGCTGCACAACCGGATCGATGCCGGCCTCTTGATCCCGCCGTTGCCGGACAAGGCGAAAGCCGACC
>Ga0307408_100002122_pt1 | contig 14240 bp, 6 predicted proteins | sample 322Cmetagenome_FD_202116 | JGI IMG/M metagenome (GOLD analysis project Ga0307408, IMG submission 202116) | Maize rhizosphere microbial communities from greenhouse at UC Davis, California, United States - 322HYB-C-3 | ecosystem: Host-associated > Plants > Roots > Rhizosphere > Soil | place: USA...
TGGCTATTGGCGTGCTATGTGATAATCGCGATATCTATAATCAAGGGATCACATATTTTAAAACGGGTGCCGGCAATGGTTCAATTAAACATGCCGTACCTTACGTATTCTCGGATAAGCTTGGCCAGTGGCAGGAAAGTGGCCGCGACCAGGGACATACTCTGTTAGGCGTGGGCCTGATGGCGAGTTTTTGTGAAATAGCCTGGAATCAGGGCGACGATATGTATAGCTATGATGATAACCGGTTCAGAAAAGGAGCTGAATACGCGGCTCAATACAATTACGGTGAAGATGTGCCTTTTGCTACCTATTGGTGGGGCTCAGGAACAACTTGCGCAAGTAATAACCACACGGTGGTTTCAAACGCCGGACGAGGCGAATACCGGCCTATATGGGAAATGATCTACAACCATTATTCCAGACGTTTAGGGCAAAAGGATGAAATAAAGTACATCACCGCAATGGCAGAAAGAGTAAGGCCAGAAGGTGGACCGGCCTCTCATGCCACTACTTTTGATCAGCCAGGTTTCGGCACGCTAACGCACACACTCGATCCCAGTTGTGGACCAACCTCACAAAGTCCATACGTACAGGTTAATGGGGGTAGCTGGCAACAAACTTCCTTTGTTTCCATTGCATCGGGGGCTACTGTGAAATTGGGGCCGCAGCCAATAGTAGCAAACGGCTGGAAGTGGAGTAGCGGACAAACCACCCGCGAAATAACCATCAGCAATATAACCAGCGATACCACATTTACTGCTTACTATAAGAATAGCTGCGGGGCACTTTCTGCGCAGCGCTTCGTAATCAATTTGAACCAGGTTAATGACTCCCTTGCTCACTATACCTTCGAGCAAAACACCAATGACGTTACCGGCAAGGCAAAACATGCCACTGCGGTAAACGGACCTACTTACGGAACAGGCAAATATGGTTCTGCCATTGGCCTGGATGGTACAAATGACCACCTTACCTTACCTGCCGGCATAGTGAGCTCTGCTACTGATATGACCATTGCAACCTGGGTAAAGCAGGATGCAGGCAAAACCTGGGCTCGTATATTTGATTTTGGTTCAAGCACTTCCGTGAATATGTTCCTTTCACCAAAATCAGGAATTGGGACTTTGCGCTTCTCCATGAGCAAGGGAGGTGTAGAACAAACGGTCGATACCGATTCCATACCAAGCGGACAATGGGTGCACGTGGCTGTCCGGTTATTTGGAGACCAGGGTTCCCTGTATGTTAATGGAGAGCTGGTAGCCACCAATAATAACATGACCCACAATCCGTACGACCTCGGCAGTACCACGAATAATTATATTGGCCGCTCGCAATGGCCTGATCCTTATTTTGATGGAAGTATTGATGACTTTAGAATATACAATTATGCCCTGAGCGATCTGGACATCAAAAAACTGTATGATGTTACTCCTGATCCAAAGGTTACCCTTACAGCACCGGCTTCTAACGACGTTTTTGTACTAGGCAATTCAATAACACTTAAAGCAGACGCTACTGCCTTCGATGCAACGATCTCAAAAGTTGAATTTTATGACAATACCACATTACTGGGGCAGGATACCACATCTCCGTATGAATATACCTGGACAAACGCCGCACTGGGTAGCCACACTATAAGTGCAAAAGTTACGGATAGCAAAAACCAAACGGGGGTGTCTGACACTAACAGTATTACAGTTGTCCGGAAAATGGCCTTGCACTACACTTTTGACAATTCATTAAACGACATTTCCGGCAATGCAAACCATGGAGTTGGAACAGGCTCGCCAGTTTATGATATTGGAAAAGTTGACTCGGCAATCGTATTGAATGGGACAAGCCAGTATATTACATTGCCTTCAAACTTGCAGATCCAAGCTAAATCAGTAACTATTAGCGGATGGATTAATCCGGCTCAAATATCTACATGGACCAGAGTGTTTGATTTTGGAAGCAGCACTTCAACCTATATGTTCTTAACCCTGAGTGCCGGCGGATTTCCACGCTTTGCAATTAAGAATGGTGGAGGCGAGGAAATAGTTGCTTCAAATACAGCACTTACTACCGGCGTATGGACGCATTTTGCCATTACCTATCAGGATAAAATATGCCGCTTTTACCTGAATGGGACTTTGGTGGGTGAAAATACCTATATGAAAACAAGCCCTGCAGATTTGGGCGTATTAAGCACTTCTTACATCGGCAAAAGCCAGTTCAGCGCCGACCCATTATACAATGGCAAGATTGATGATTTCAGGTTTTATGACTCAGCCCTCACAGCTTCTCAAATTTCCGATTTAATTACAGGAAAACTCATTCCGGATGGAATATATACTGTCGTTGCAAGGCATAGTGGAAAACTACTAGAAGTGGCTAGCGATGGACGGAATAACGGCTCGAATGTACAGCAATTTACTTCCAATGGCTGCGGCTGCCAGCGATGGACTGTAGCACACCAGGGTAATGGGCAGTATACCTTAGTTGGCGTAAACAGTGGAAAAAATCTGGATGTTAGTGCATTATCCACTGCTAATGGAGCCAACATACAAATCTGGGCTGCCACTGGTGCCGACAATCAGAAGTTTACTATTAAACCCACCGCCGAGGGCTATTACCGTATCACAGCAGTGCACAGCGGAAAAGTAGTGGATGTGAGTGGCGCTTCAACTGCCAACGGCGCAAATGTTCATCAATGGGCTTATCTTGGCGGGCTAAACCAGCAATGGCAATTTGTATCTTATACAACCGGACAAATAGCCGAGGCGCCAGAAACAGCTTTAGAATTACAGCCCAATAATGAGCAAGTTTCTGATGATCTTGTTAGCATATATCCTAACCCTGTACATGATCGGCTCATAATAAAATTGAAAGATTTTAATGATGGCGCCACAGTAAGCCTGTATGATGGAAATGGCAAACGGCTATATACTTCAGCAACCAGGGATGTGCAGCATATCCTCAACATGAGCGAATTTCCACACGGACTATATATTTTAAGAGTAACCGATAAGGCAAAAAATGTAACAAAGAAGATTATAAAAGAATAGCGGAGATTCCATTAAATGTGGATGGATTTTATAAATAAGCAGAACGCCTGGCTCTTTAAGAATCAGGCGTTCTGTTGTATCGCTAAATCACGGGTTCCCGTGCACTGCAAACTGCATATTTATAGTCAAACGCAGGTTAATTAAAAAGCAGGATCAGGAAACGCTTTACCAGATAGGTCAATAAGGTTGACAACTTTTTGTCCCTTCCAATCGGAGTTTAACGTTATAGTAACAGAATTCTCTACAGGGTTAGGGTAGAAACTTATTTCAGGCGCATCGTTTTTAATATCTAGTGCAAATGCCGATTCCCTGGCAGACATAAGGCCTTGTTGTGATAACAATGTCAGCTGAAACCTCTGATTGTTTGAGCCTGAATAAGGCCAGATTTCCAACAACGCACCATCAGCAGTAGAGTTGCCTGTAACATCAAGAGAGGTTCCCGACCCTTTATTTATAAATTTATAGGTGCCATCTCCATTATCAGTAATGGTCCAGATTTGATAAGTATCAGTGCTGGAGTAGGTACGTTGTTCAATTTAAGTACCGTTGGTATTCGAATTGTTAATTACATCCATCGCCTTGCCGCTTCCCACACTAATGACTTTGTAATCGTTTCCGCTTATCTGGCTAATTGTCCATTGTTGATTAGTAGCGCCATTATACGGCCGGGAACCTTATCAACCAACCAATTCAATTGCTAGTAACCTTGGTTTTGAACTAGGTTATTATTTCTGTATTTCCATTCGCGATTGGGAATAGTATCCGGTTATGATTATCTTTTTTCAAGCTTTACCCCTGCGTGGGTAGGTACAACCGGCTTGATACTTCCGTCAGCATTAAACTCAAGTTTATCAATACAAACTTCACGGTAATAGCCGGCTTTCGGTCCCAAATTAATCCCGTTAGGATAAGTAAGGCGATGGTAAACGATATACCACTCATCTTTTCCGGGAATCTGAAGGACAGAATGGTGGCCTGTTCCATAAATTCCGGCAGAAGGGAGCTTTTTAATCATAAGGTTATCGCCCTGTGGAATTGTTATTTTACCTAAAGGATGATCCGTAGTTCCATATCGTACCCGGTAATTTTCACTCCCTGTATCGTCTTCAGACCAGGAAAAATAATATTTGCCATTGCGATAGAAAACGTACGTACCTTCTCTGAAAGTAGCATCAGGAGTTAACACTTTTAAAGATTCCGGTTTAATGGAGATCATATCCTGGTTCAACTCAGCGCCCGCCATGTAGGCATTGCCCCAGTACAGATAGCATTTTCCGGTTTTTGGATCATTAAATACGTCGGGATCAATTTGCTGCCCGTGTTTAATTCCTTCCGGCAGCTTATCAATCAGTGGTTTCCCCGAATCAACAAATGGCCCCGCAGGATCATCTGCTATAGCTACTCCAATTTGTTGGGCTGCCGAGAAATAATAAAAGTATTTGTACTTACCATCAATCTTCTTTTCGATAATAGCAGGAGCCCAGGCGTTCCTCTTTGCCCAGCTTACATCTTTTTCTAAATCCAGAATAACACCTTCATCTTTCCAGTTTACCAGGTCAGAGGATGAAAATGCTTTGAAATAGGTACCAGACCAGTTATCGAAACCATCACTAGTTGGATAGATATAGAACTTTTTCGTCTTTTCCGAATAAAGTACGTCAGGGTCAGCGAAATATCCACTCAATACCGGATTGTTTACCTCCCGGACAATAACTTCAAAAGTTTCCGTTTGACGGCCCTTTATTTTTACATTATACTTTACCGCGCCTGAACTAAAATTCTGAGGTGTTTTGGGAGAAACTTCAACACCGGGAAATTTCATAAACCCCGGGTCCAGGGCTTTTAAGTTTGTTCCGGCCTTAACGGGTAGAATGAGCCTTTTTGTGATAGTATCTAAATTGATATTTATTTTTTTTATCGCTTTCGATTGCGCGGAGAGCATCACATCCTCGGCTGTATACCATTTATTCACTAATAGCTCAGCTTCTTTAGATGTAACAGGCATAACGGTGCCATGGCGGGGATGAAAGTTCATCGATACCTCATGGTCAATTATACTAAAATTTTCAAGGTCGCTGGTTTTGGTAAATTGATACTTACCATGCTTGTAAACATCGTACATTAATATCCAGGTGTTTGAATTATTCAGCTTAAAAGTACCTGCGCCTTCCACGGGGTCATTGGTTTTTTGCAGGTATTTTCCGCTCTTCATTGTGTATCCTTCTGTAAGCTTGTCGGATATTGCTTGTTTTATGCCGGGTTTCTGATCTTCAGTTTTAAAAAACAAATGGTATTTCCCGTCCTTGTAAGCAATGTCTCCATCAATGCAGGCCGAATTATCAGGACTAAAAAAAAGTTGCTTGGGTGTCGATTCTAAAGATGTAAAGTCTTTATTAGCATACGCGTAATAGATTTTATCAGGATCTTCATTTGTACGCATGGACCAATAGATCATATACTTTTTCTGTTGTTTGTCGTATATCGTTTGAGGAGCCCAAACACGATTTACTTTCGAAAACTCAGGAAATAATTCAGGAATATTTACAATGGATGACTTCCAGTTTACCAGATCTGTTGACTGCATAAAAACCATCGCATAATTGGGCCCCCAACCATTTTTGGCTACGTTCATATCTGTTGCCACCATGTAGAATGTTTTCCCGTCTTCGGCACGCATAATATGCGGATCTCTAAGGCCTCCGGTAGAACTGATTTTTAAAGAGTTCAGTATAGGTTTATTTCTATTCAGGGTTCTGAAATTATAGCCTTCGTTACTTATAGCAAAACGAATCGCTTCCTGATCTTCACCCTTGCCCGTAAAATAAGTAAAGAGGTAGGCGCAAGTGGATACCCTTGGATTGTCTTTCGAAACTTTTGCAACCGACTGGGCATTTCCCTCAGTAATTAGCGATAGAAAAAAAATAATAGAGAAAAACTTAAGTTTCATTGATTGTTAGTGTATAATTATCGCGATAGTCTTTTTGTCAATCATCATAAAGCATCGGGAGAATCTCCTGAATTGTTAATCGGTAAACCGCTAATATTTTTATCCCATAATCGTTGAGGATCATACGATAGGCCCGCTTTTCCAACGCCACAAAGAGATTTCTCACAGTCGCGCTGCTCTATCTAATAAAGACGCAGAGATTTCGACTATTTACCCTAATTATATTAATATTTGAAAAACTGTTTAAGTCCAGCTCAAGACGCTGAGGGAACTTTTGTAAATAAATCAATCCCATACACAGTGATATCGGGCATAAGTACATCGGCCGCGGGGTATTTATCAAGCAATTACTTTGGAGTAATTGTTAATTTCATTATGATGTATCTCGGCTGATACAGATCAATAGTAATGGCTAACGTTGCCTTCAGGGTAGATCATGGGGTCAAGATCAGTTGCTGATTATATCGTTTACATTGCAATCAATGGCTGCCTTTCGCAAGAATCTACATGGTTCAGACAGCCTCGATCTGCACATCAAAAAAGCATTATCTACTGGCTTTCATTCAGATTTAAAGTTTTCGAACCGTTGCTTAAATAAGGTTTTGAATCAAGTACAACCCTATAATTTAGGGTTATCCCCCCTTTAATATGAGTTTCCCCCACCCCTCCTGGTGGCCCATTCGATAATTTTGTTCTAACTAATACAGTTGTATATGGCCAATTTAAAGTTATCCCTGCTCTTTGCTGGCAAACTAATTATTAAACCAATTAAATAAGCTTCATGAAATCAGAACTAAAAATTACGTGTTCTTCGCACGTGAAAAAATTCCCGGGCCGTTTAATCTTACTTACCGGTATGGTAGCTGCTTGTTTAGCAGGCGGAGTGTTGCCGGTTTCGGCTACCCCCCTCAACAAACCATCATTGTACAAAAATGTTTTAAAAATTACTGGTAAAGTTACCGATGAAAAAGGGGAACCCTTAGTTGGCGTAAGCGTTACTATTAAAGGGGGCATCGGTGGAACAACTACCGATGCAGAAGGAAAATTCAAATTGAATGTAACCGATGAAAATTCCGTACTGGTATTTAAGTACCTTGGCTATACTGTCAAGGAAGTTGCTGTAAATAACCAAACGGTTATCAATGTATCGTTAACACCCAACTCTAAAGATCTTAGCGAGGTAGTTGTTGTAGGTTACGGTACACAAAGAGCTAGTAATATATCGGGTTCCGTATCTTCTGTAAGCGATAAAAAAATTGCACAGAACCCTGCAGCTAACTTAAGTAATGCGCTGGTAGGGCAGGCTGCCGGGGTTATCGCGACGCAAACATCGGGTAAACCTGGCTCGGATGCTTCAAACATATTCATTCGGGGAATTGGCACAACAGGGGATGCATCGCCTATATATGTAATTGATGGAATCGTAAGATCACAAGGAGACTTTGCACAATTAAACTCAAGCGAAATACAAAGTTTTTCTATCTTAAAAGATGCGGCGAGCGCTGCAGTATTTGGAGTTCGCGGTGGAAATGGTGTAGTCCTGGTTACCACCAAACGCGGTGCTTCAGGTAAAATGCAGATTTCTTACAATGCAAATTTTGGAGTACAAAAGCTTACCGCTACCCGGGAACCCTTAAACTCATATGAATATGCAACTTTATACAATGAAGCACTGGCAAATGCTGGTAAGCCAGCTTTGTATACAGAACAGCAATTGGATGCTTATAAGAATCATACTGATCCTGACGCTTATCCTGATGCTGATTGGGCTTCTATTTTAGAATCTGCACCAACACTTACACAGCATAACCTTTCAGCTAACGGTGGTACAGACAAAATACGTTACGCTACATCACTAAGTTATCTGGACCAAAACGGACTTGTCCCAACTGAGCGTTTCAAAAGGTACAATTTTAGATCAAATATCGATGCTGATGTCACTAAATCAACTACCTTATCATTTGATTTATCTGGTAGAAGCGAAGATTACAAAACTCCCGGAGACGCATTCAGGTGGCTTTACGCAATCCCGGCAAACAGGACACCGATAAGATATAGCAATGGAAATTATCCAGGCGGACCATCTTATAACATTCTCCCGGAAAACGGTTATCAAAAAAACGGACGATCTGTATTTCTTGGCAGGGTTCAGTTAGTCCAGAAATTACCCTTCATTCCAGGCCTGTCAATCAAAGGTGTAGCTGCGTATGACAGAGCGTTTTCGGATAATAAGAATTATTTCTTCCCGGTAGTTCCTTATTTTACCAGGCTGCCTGACGGTACATACCGTCAAGAGAGCTCTGCGCTAAGCACACTTTCTCAAAATCATGATGATAATGCTTCAGTAACTTTAGAAACTCATCTTAATTACGAACGCGCATTCGGAAAAAATAAGGTTAACGGGTTGCTTTTGTACACTCAAACCACTAATCAATACAACAGCTTCAATGCATACAGGGAGCAATATACCATAAACATAGACGAACTTAACTTTGGAGCAGCAGCAAACAGAAATAATGGTGGAGGATCAAGCAATTCAGGCAGACAGGGTATTGTGGGCCGCTTAAACTATTCATTTAACGATAAAATTACCATTGAAACCAGTTTCCGCGCTGATGGATCAGAACAATTCGCTAAAGGAAACCGTTGGGGATTTTTCCCTTCAGTCTCTGGTGCGTACAATATTTCCCGCGAAGATTTCCTGAATAACATAGAGGCGATTGACAACATTAAGTTACGCGGTTCTTATGGTATTTTGGGGAATGACAGGATCGGAGGTTCTCGCTTTTTATATCTGAGTTCGTATAAATTTAACACCATTGATAGAGAAAAAACTGTTTTTGGTAATGATCAGGTACAACCTGGAATTGTGGAAGGTTTAATAGGAAATCCTCTTGTTACCTGGGAAACTGTAAAAAAACTGGATCTGGGATTTGATGCGTCTTTCTTTAACGCTGGCCTGACCACTACTTTTGATTATTTTTATGATAAAAGAAGTAACATCTTAGGGCAGCGTACAGCATCCATTCCTGCCATTCTGGGAATCAGCAATGACAACTTACCGGTAGAAAACTTTGGAAAAGTTGACAATCGCGGTTTTGAAGTAAGTGTCGGACACCAAAAAGTAGTTAACAATAAGCTAAGATATACGCTCAACGGTAACGTTACTTACGCCCGCAGCAAAGTAATATTTATTGATGAGCCAGCCTCAACTAATCCTAATATTAAACGGACAGGTCAGCCATTGGGTACAGTTTTCGGACTTAAAGCTATGGGATTATTTCAGAGCCAGGAAGAGGTGGATGCCGCACCTAAACAAATTGGAACAACTGGGCCTGGTGACATACGCTTCGCAGATATAAATAATGATGGTAAAATTAACGACGATGACCGTGTAAGAATCGGATCTGCTAATACTCCACAAGTTATTTACGGACTTAATGGTACAATAAACTTTCACAAATTTGAATTATCCTTCCTGTTGCAGGGAGCTGCAAAGGTTGATCAATATTACGAGGGTGAAGGAATATGGCCATTCTTTGTTGGTGCAACAGCATACAAAAGTAATTTAGACAGATGGACACCGAATAATCCAAATGCATCTGAACCCCGTGTTTTAGTTGACCCGAATAATATGAACTGGGCTTACTCGTCGTTCTGGTTAAAAGATGCTTCTTATTTAAAATTACGTAGTTTACAAGTGGCCTACGACTTTCCAGCTACGCTCACAGGAAAAACTTTCGTAAAAGGACTGAGATTATACGTGAACTGTAATAACGTATATACCTGGACTAAAATTAAAAACTTCGACCCGGAAAATCAAGCCGGCCGGGGTTGGGCGTATCCGCAAATGCGTGTATTCAACACAGGGTTAAACGTAAGATTCTAACAATTTTAAATCCAAAAAAATGAAAAATATTTCTAAATATATTGTCCTGGCACTTGCACTGGTTGCTTCTGCATGTAAAAAAGATATCCTGGACAAGGTTCCCAAAGACGCGATTTCAGAGGTGGTTGTATGGAAAGATGCTACTGCCGCCACAGCATTCATAAACGGTATCTATGGTAAATTACCTTCAGGTTTTGACCGGAATTATCAGGGTTGGTACTACGGTGTGTACATTCTGGATGCAACAACTGATGATGGCGAAGTTTGTATGCCATGGACCAGTGCCCAACAACTGCAAAACGGAGACTTTCTTCCATCAGGCGTACCATTTGACGAACTCTGGGGTAACTTTTACAGTATGATCCGCATGGCTAATGTAGCCCTTGCAAATCTTGACAAAATAAGCGATGAAACGGCTCGTCAGAAATTAAAAGGTGAAACCTATTTTCTTCGCGCCTACGCCTATCATGAATTGCTTCGCACTTATGGTGGTAAACAACCATGGAACAGCGAGCCCACAGGAGTACCTATTATAGATAAACCTCTGGGTATGGATGATAACTTACAGATCCCTCGCTCAACCTATGATCAGACTGTAGACTTTATCTTAAGTGATCTTGACAAAGCCACTGCTTTATTACCAGGAAAAGGTAAGACGGATGCAGGACGTGCAACAAAAGGAGCGGCTTTAGCTTTAAAAGGCCGTGTTTTAATGTATGCAGAGAGATGGGCCCAATCTGCCGATGCTTCAGCAAAGGTGATGACAGAAGGATATTCTTTGTTCCCTGATTACCGCACTCTTTTTCTGACTAAAAACAATGATGAGATCATCTATGCGAAAAAGTTCAAATCTCCTGATAAGACATCTGGGTTTGATATAATAAATTCGCCAAGGTCATTTAAAGGAGCTAGTGACGCAGGCTGGGGAGGAACAGTACCTACTCAAAACTTTGTGGATGCCTACGAAATGAAAGACGGCCTTCCTCAAAGTACCTCACCACTGTTTGATCCTAATAATCCATTTAACAATCTCGATCCCCGCTTTGAAGCAACAGTAGTACATAATGGCTCTACTTTCAGGAACCACGTTATGGAAATGTACCCGGGCGGAGCAGACGTAACCGGACAGCCGGAAGATTCTAAGACTGGTTATCAGTTACGCAAACTGATGACCGAAACAAGTCAATTATATCCAACTCCGGGTGATAACGACTGGCCGCTTATCAGATATGGTGAAATTCTGTTAAACTTTGCAGAAGCAAAAAATGAAGCATCAGGACCGGTAGACTCTGTATATAATGCAATCAATCTTATCCGTAGGAGAGCTGGTATGCCTGACCTAATGCCTGGTTTATCCAAAGCACAGATGCGAGACAAGATCAGAAATGAGCGACGCGTTGAATTAGCTTTTGAAGAGCATCGTTTTTTCGACATCAGAAGATGGGGAATTGCAGAAAGTTTGCTTAATGGCCCTCTATGGGGATTAAAATACACAAAAACCCCAGGCGGCATTACCTACACACGCTATCAGTTTGAAGATCGCAAATTTCCTTCAAAACTGTATGTGCTACCTATTCCACAGCGTGAAATAGACAAGAATCCAGCGGCAAAACAAATTTATGGCTGGTAAGTCTGGTTAAATTGATGATTCCGGCATTCATTAATTACAAAATTGATGAGGCCGAAATCACTATATTGTTATGTTAAAAACAAACAAAAACACAGCGTTAGGCTGTGTTTTTGTTTATTTTTAAATGATGATTAAGCATTTGGGGTAAAAGGAACCGTTCCGGTGATGCCGGCCTGTTTAAGATAAGTTATAATTTCAAAGATGACAGTTAAAGATAAAGTACCTAAAGGTAAAAAACTACTGTTTAAGGTACTGGCCATTTTGTTCCCGTTTGTATTGTTGGTTATACTTGAGTTTTTTTTGAGGCTCTGTAATTACGGCTATAATACAGATCTGTTTGTAAAATACACGAAAGACGACCGGTTTATGCATATGAATTCTTATGCATCGGGCAAGTATTTTTCAGATACGCTGAATGCTACCAAAGGTTACAGTGAGCTTTTTACCGTTGATAAAGCGCCAACTACCTTCAGGATATTTATTTTGGGAGAATCAACCACCATCGGCTACCCTTACTTTCACAACGGATCCTTCCACCGCTGGTTGCAATACAGACTGAACCAGTTGTACCCGGATAAGAACTTTGAGGTGATCAACTTGTCGTTAACCGCGGTAAACTCATACACAGTACTTGATTTCGGCAAACAGTTGGTTCAATACAAGCCTGATGCTATTATGATCTATACCGGTCATAATGAGTATTATGGAGCTTTGGGGATAGGTTCAACCAGTTCTTTGGGCAGCAATCGTTTTTTGATTAAAACACTGCTTAAGCTGTGTGAATTTAAATTGGTGCAATTGCTAAACAACACAATAAAAAGAGTAACGGGAGTATTTTCGGACAGTAAAGTGGATAAGCGAGAAAACCTGATGAAGCGTATGGCGGCAAAGCAGAAGATCGCTTATGGATCAAGGGATTACGAAGCTGGTATAGACCAGTTTGAGGAAAATATGACCGAGCTGTGCAGTTTGCTTAACGATGAAAAGATCCCCGTATTTTTAAGCACTGTGGTAAGCAATGAGAAAGACCTCCCCCCTTTCATCAGCAACGGTACCGGAGCAAAATCAGCAGCTTATTATTATAAAGCAGGGCAGCAGGCTTACCGCAGCTCAAATTATGATTTAGCTAAACAGGATTTTGATAAGGCAAAGGAGCTGGATGAACTGCGCTTTCGTGCACCCGAGCAGATCAATACCATTATTAAAAAAATTGCAGGCGAATATCCTTCAGTGCATTTGGTTGATACAAAAAAGCTATTAGAGCAATATTCACCTCATGGCATTATCGGCAGCGAAACTATACTGGAACATGTGCATCCTAACCTGTATGGCTATGCTATTATGTCGGAAGCATTTTATCGCGCCTTTGAACAGCAGCATTTAATAAACGATCAGGCACAAAAGGTAATGACCCTCGATGAATTGCGAAAGGAAATGCCAATAACCCGTATGGATTCGTTAAGTGGACAATTTCTGGTAATGGCACTGAAAACGGGATGGCCCTTTAATCAGCCCATACCAAAAGGATCAAGGCTGGGTAGTAATTTGCAGGATACCCTGGGTTATAAAGTTGGATTGGGCGAAATGGACTGGTTACTGGCCACAATGCAGATATTTGAACGGGGTATGCAAACCAATGATAAGCAGAGCGCTTTAAAAGCGATGGAAGCAATGGCCCTTGAATACCCTCAGGATGCACAACTTTGCGGAACTGCCGCTAACTTAAATGCCATTTTAAATAACTTTGATATGGCAGCCTTTTATTATAAAAAACTAAACTTGCTTACTCCAAGCGATCGGATAACACAAACCATATTGCAACTGTACCTGCGTGCCGAGGAACCTGAAAAAGCGTTGGCTGTTATAAAAGACCTGCCACAAGCACAGCAGGCTATCGTTGAAAATGTATTAACACAGATTATTACGAATAAAAAGCTCTTAAAAGTCCAACCCAATAATAAGCATGTAGCTAAGCAAATAGCCATTGCTTACAACACATTGGGAATTCCAGATCTTGCTTTAAAGTATAGTAAATAATGATTAATAACGAAGCTATAAAGAAAAACCGGATGTTTGGTTACACCATAGCCATTGCTTTGCTGGTATTGGCTTCTTTCCATATAGTCACCAAGCACCAGAAAAATTATTGGTGGGTGTTTGCCCTTGCTATGGTGCTGTTGTTACTGGCATTTGTAAAGCCTTTATGGCTTACCCTCCTGCGTTTGGCATGGGATAAAATTGGCTATGTACTGGGGATAATAAATACCTTTGTTTTACTCACCCTTTTTTACTTTGTGATACTTACCCCTCTAGGCCTGATAATGCGCTTGTTGGGTAAGGATATATTAAAATTGAAACGAAACAAACACGATACTTATTGGGAACACATACTCCCCAAAACAAACAGCAGAATGGAAAACCAATTTTAAATAATATGGAAGTACTGGTAGAATTTTTCAGCTTTTTAAAGCATCGCAAACGTTACTGGCTATGGCCCTTATTCTTTATTTTAGTGCTTTTAGCGACCTTTTTGGTACTAGCCCAGGGCTCGGCACTGGCGCCTTTTATTTACTCGCTTTTTTAATATAGGATAATGTATATTTTGGGCATCTCAGCCTATTACCATGACAGCGCTGCCTGTTTGCTTAAAGACGGCGATATACTTGCGGCTGTACAGGAGGAGCGATTTACCCGTATTAAAAACGATGCGGCGTTCCCTCAAAACAG
>Ga0307408_100002123_pt1 | contig 14231 bp, 10 predicted proteins | sample 322Cmetagenome_FD_202116 | JGI IMG/M metagenome (GOLD analysis project Ga0307408, IMG submission 202116) | Maize rhizosphere microbial communities from greenhouse at UC Davis, California, United States - 322HYB-C-3 | ecosystem: Host-associated > Plants > Roots > Rhizosphere > Soil | place...
TTCCAGGTCGTAGCGCTGGCGCCGTTTCGGTCAGTTCGGGCGGCTGCACAGCGATCAGCGTCCAGGGCTCCGGCGACCACACCAGCAGGTACATCGCCATGACCTCGGCGAAGGTCACCAAGTGATTGTCGGCGCTGCTGCTGGTGAAAATCGGCTTGCGGGCCCCGCCGAAAAAACGCTCGCGCAGGGTTTCGTTACTTTCCAGGGCTGGTAGCAAGTCGGCGCGATGGTAATAACTGGCCGGGTGTTGGTAGAGCTTGGCGCTGTCTTCCACCACGGCGCCGTCCAGGCGTTCCTCGAACAGCCCCAAGCGCTCGATCAGTGCATGGATCGCCCGCAGCATGGGGCCGGCGACGTCGTCGGCATAGACCTGGTCGCCGCTCATCATCAACAGCGCCGGGCGTTGCGCCGGGTCTTGCGCCAGCAATCGGTCGACACAGAGCAGGCCGTCATTGGCCGGATAGTGGGGTTTGCGGCAGGAACCGTGGACCAATTGCTCGATGCGCGAATGCAACATGAAATTCGGGCACTGTGCCCCGTCATACAACAGGTGCGGCGCCCACTCGGCGATGGGCGCGCCCTCCACCAGCAGGTCGTAGTCAATCGTCACGTCCTGGGGCAAGGGATTGTCGAGCCGCACGTCGATCAGGTGGACAAACGCCCGTTGCCCCACCGGCACCACGGTGCAGCGCGACGTATCCAGGGCCAGGTCGACGACACCGTCAATGCGCAGCGTCAATGCCAACGCGCGCGTGCCCACCAGCCACATCACCAGGCGCGTGGGCTCCAACCGCCGTAACAGCGGGCCGACCAGGACGGGGGGGAGGGTGGCGGTATGGGGAGTGGACGGCAGCATTCGCGGGTAAAAGCTCTGTTCAGGAGGAGGCGGGGATCATAGCGCAATGTGCCGGGTTGCTGGGGACAGCAGGTTCAAGGCGCGATGACCCCCGTTCTTGTGGCGAGGGGATTTATCCCCGCTGGGTTGCGCAGCAGCCCCCGACAATTATCCAGGTGCATCGCAGTGTCAGATTTTAGGGGCGCTGCGCACCCCAGCGGGGATAAATCCCCTCGCCACAGGGGGAGGGACAGCAAGTCATCCCCAGCCTCGTTACGTCACTGGGCCGTGTTGGAAGCCTGCGCTGCCTTGATCAAATCCGCCCCGATGTCTTTTTCAAACTTCGCCCACACCGGTTTCATCTTGTCGCGCCAGGCGCTGCGCTCCTGTGGCGTGAGGGTAATGATCTCGGTGGTCTTGGCGTCCAGCACATGCTGCTTGTCCTGCTGGTTGAATCGCTCCGCTTCCTGGTTGGCATAGACGGTGGATTCGACCACGATTTTCTCCAGTTCGCTGCGGATATCCGGCGGCAGGCCGTTCCAGAAGTCCGACGTGGTGATCAACATGTAGTCGAGTATGCCGTGGTTGGACTCGGTGACGTATTTCTGCACCTCATTGAGCTTCTGGTTGTAGAAGTTCGAGTAGGTGTTTTCCGAGCCGTGGACCAAGCCGGTGCGCAAGGCCTGGTACACCACCGAGAAAATCATCTGTTGCGCTTTGGCGCCCACCGCCTTGAACTGCTCCTCCAGCACCGCAGAGCTCTGTATGCGGAACGTCAGGCCACTGGCGTCCTCGGGGGTGCGCAGGGGCCTGTTGGCCGACAACTGCTTCATGCCGTTGTGCCAATAGGCCAGGCCGGTGACGTTCTTGCTTTCCATGGACCTGAGCAGCTTCTGGCCCTCGGGGCTTCGCTGGAAACGGTCCACGGCGGCGATGTCGTCGAATAAAAAGGGTAAGTCGAACAACTGCACTGACTGGGTGTACTGATCGAACTTGGCCAATGACCGCGCAATGATCTGCACCTCCCCCAGGAGCAAGGCTTCCATTTCCTTGTCGTCGCCGTACAGCTTGGCGTTGGGATATACCTCGACCTTCACCTTGCCTGGTAACCGCTCCTCCGCCAGCTTCTTGAACATCAACGCACCCTGGCCCTTGGGGGTTTGTTCGCCTACCACATGGGAGAATTTGATGATGATCGGCTCGGTCGCCATGACCGTTCCCCACGCGCCGAAAGCCAGGGCGCAGGCGAGGGCTTTCCATACAGGTTTGAGCATTGCGAGGCGTCCCTTTTGGTGTCTGAAAGCACAGGGCCGAGAGGTCGGCCCAGTACCTCTGTGGCGGGCAAGTTGTCCTGCGCCCGCCACGGTGTGTTTGCCGGGTTTAACTCATCCCCAGCCAGTTAGGCAGCGCCAGCGAAATCCATGGCACATAGGTGATCAGCACCAGGAACGCCAACAGGATCATCAACCACGGCATGGCTGCACGGATCGTGGCGGGCAAGGACATGCCGGTCACCGCCGAGGTGACGAACAGGTTCAGCCCCACCGGCGGCGTGATCAAGCCAATCTCCAGGTTCACCACCATGATGATGCCCAGGTGAATCGGGTCGATGCCCAGCTTCATGGCGATGGGAAACAGGATTGGCGCCAGGATCAGGATGATCGCCGAAGGCTCCATGAACGCGCCGGCAATCAGCAGCACGATGTTCACCACCAACAGGAAGGTCACTGGCGTCAGCCCGGCCTCGATCACCCAGGCGGTGATTTGCTGCGGCAATTGTTCGGTGGTCAACACGTGGGCGAAGAGCATGGCGTTGGCAATGATGAACATCAGCATGATGCTCAGCTTGGCCGACTCCAGCAGCACCTTGGGCGTTTCGCGGAACGTGAGGTCCTTGTAGACGAACAACGCGATGAACGCCGAATACACCGCGGCCACTGCCGCCGCTTCGGTGGGGGTGAACATCCCGGAGTAAATTCCGCCGAGGATGATGACCATCAGCAACAGGCCCCAGATCGCCTTGCGCGCGGTGCTCAACCATTCGCGGAACGTGGCGCGGGGCAGGGCTGGCAGGTTTTTCTTCACGGCGACAATGTAGATCGCCACCATCAGGGAAAAACCCAGCAGCAAGCCGGGAATCACACCGGCCATGAACAACTTGCCCACCGAGGTTTCAGTCGCCGCGGCATACACCACCATCACGATCGACGGCGGAATCAGGATGCCCAGGGTCCCGGCGTTGCACACGATGCCGGCGCCAAATGCCTGTGGATAACCCGAACGCACCATCCCGGCAATGGCAATGGAGCCCACCGCCGCCACCGTGGCCGGGCTAGAGCCGGACAGCGCCGCAAACAGCATGCACGCCAGCACCGCCGCAATCGCCAGGCCCCCGCGGATATGCCCGACGCAAGCGTTGGCAAAGTCGATCAACCGCCGCGCCACACCACCGGTGGTCATGAACGCACCGGCCAGCAGGAAGAACGGAATCGCCAGCAGCGTGTAGTGCTCGGACGTTTCGAACAGCTTGATCGCCAGGGAGCGGACCGAGTCGGGGCTGAAGAAAATGATGGTCAGCGACCCCGCCAGCCCCAACGAAATGGCAATGGGCACGCCGATAAACATCAGCGCGAACAGCGCAATGAACAGGAAGGCAATGGTCATGGCTTGTCTTCCTCGTGTTCGGTCAATTTGATGGCTTCGGCCGCTTCATCGGCCAGGCCGAGGCCGGTCTGGCGATTCATCAGGATGCGCACGAGAATTTCCGCGAAACGAATAAACACCAGCGCGAACCCCACCGGCACGATCAACCCGATATGCCATTGCATGATGCCGAAATGACCAAGGTCCTCGGCGCCGATCTCGGCAATCATCAAGGTGTTGATCCATTCGAAACTCGCCACCGCCAGCAGCCCGGCGTAGGCGAGGCAGCACAGGCAGGCAATGACACCTATGAACCGCTGCACCGGTTTGCTCGCCAGTTTCACCAACGCATCGACGCCGATATGCCCGGCGGTGCGCACGCCATACGAAAGACCGAAGAAAATCAGCCAGCCAAACAGCGCCTTGGTCAGCGAGGTGCTCCAGGTCATCGCCTGGGCCATGCCCATGACGGAGTCGCCAATGGCGAACATCGGCTCGCTGGCGGCGGGCCATTGGTCGCCGAGGCTATAGAAAACTGCGTAAAGGTTGTTGAGGACCACGTAGACGAACGTGACGAGCGTCATGGCGGCCAGAAGGAAAGCAATGAAACCTTCCTCGAAGTGTTCCCAGATGCGCCTAAGGGCGTTCATGGATGACATCTCCTGTGGGGGGACGACAGACCGGCACCGCCAGGGCGGCGGCACCGGCCAACCAATCACTGGGCTTTGTTGGAGGCTTCGGCGGCTTTGATCAGGTCCGCGCCGATATCACCTTCAAACTTCTTCCACACCGGTTTCATCTTGTCGCGCCATTCGCCGCGTTCTTCTGGCGTCAGGGTAATGATCTCGGTGGTCTTGGCGTCGAGGATGCGTTGTTTGTCGTGCTCGTTCAGCTGCGCCGCTTCTTTGTTCACGTGGGCAGTGACTTCTACCAGGATCTTGTCCAGTTCCGTGCGGATGTCCGGCGGCAGGCCGTTCCAGAACTTGGTGTTGGTGATCAGCATGTAGTCGAGCAAACCGTGGTTGGACTCAGTGATGTACTTTTGCACTTCATGCATTTTCTGGCTGTAGATGTTCGAGTACGGGTTTTCCGCACCGTTGACCACGCCAGTCTGCAAGCCCTGGTACACCTCGGCGAAACTCATTTTGCGCGGGTTGGCGTTCACCGCCTTGAATTGTTCTTCCAGCACGGCCGACGCCTGTACCCGGAACTTCAAACCACGGGCGTCCTTGGGTTCACGCAACGGTTTGTTTGCCGACAACTGTTTCATGCCGTTGTGCCAATAGGCCAGGCCGGTAATGTTCTTGCTTTCCATGGATTTGAGCAGCTTCTGGCCTTCAGGGCTCAACTGGAAGCGGTCTACTGCGGAGATGTCATCGAACAGGAACGGCAAATCGAACAACTGCACCGTCTTGGTGTATTGCTCGAACTTGGCCAGCGATGGCGCGATCATCTGCACATCGCCCAACAGCAAGGCTTCCATCTCCTTGCCGTCGCCAAACAGTGACGAGTTAGGGTAGACCTCGACCTTCACTTTACCCGGCAACCGTTCTTCCACCAGTTTCTTGAACAGCAGTGCGCCTTGGCCTTTTGGTGTTTGTTCGGCGACCACATGGGAGAACTTGATCACCACCGGATCTGCCGCCATGGCCGTGCTCATCGCACTCAGGGCCAATGTGCAAGCGAGCGCTTTCCAGATAGGTTTGAACATTACGGGCTTTCCTCTTGTTTTTAGTATTTACGTGCGGGCTCATTCAAAACACAGCGCACGGCGGAACAATGATGAGTCTAGGCAGAAAAACAACGTGTCGGGGACGGTTGATGGGAAAAACCGTCATTCGGCTATATGTCTCGACAGGTTGCGCTAGAGCCTTCCTCGCGTCGGGCTGAAACATCAAAAAGCGGGTCATTTCGACTGCTTCCAGTCAATAACCGTGCCTGGGGCAGGAAACCATAAAGGAGCGGTGATGGCTACTGGCTTTCAACCTCGCGCCAGTGCCCAGTGAATCCATGGGTTGGCGGTGGGTACATTTAATTTGGCCCAACAAACGCATCATTGCGGTGAGCGTGCAAGGCATCACCGGCAGCAAAAAAGACTTCACCTCCTTGCCCTATAAAAACATCGTCGCCTACTCGGTCGAAACCTCCGGCACCTTCGACCTGGACTCTGAACTGGAGATCTACTTTTCATCCCAGGGCAAAGTGAAATTCGAATTCACCGGCAAGACCGGCATTGTGGAAATCTCCAAGGTCATCTCCAAACACCTGCTGACCTGATCGACAAACTCAGTGTCGCCGCCAACCTCCTGTGGGAGCGGGCTTGCTCGCGAAGACGGCGGCACAGCCAACATCACCGGCCCAGACCGACCGCATTCGCGAGCAAGCCCGCTCCCACAGGGCAGCAGCCGCCCGTTGAAACTCAGGGCTCCAGCGCTGGGCCCTTCAACTCGATCTGGTTGCCATCCGGATCGAAGCAGTAGACCGACCAACCCTTGCCCTCCGCGCCATAGCGCATCTGCGCTTTTTCAACCTCCAGGCCAGCTGAAGCCAAATGCGCAAGAAGGGCGGGTTCATCAAACGGTTCGATACGCAGGCAGAGGTGATCGACATTGTGCCCCTGCTTACCCGCCGCCGGCCCACCCTGGCGACCGAGAGGCCCGTCGACAGCCACCAGGTCAATCATCGAAACACCGGTGCCCAGATGAAGCATGCCGAGATCGTCCCGGCGTTTCTTGAGCTCGCAGCCGAGCACCGACGTGTAGAAAGCGAGGCTGCGCTCGATGTCCTTTACGCGCAGGACGATGTGGTCGATACGTTGAATCGTGAAGTTCTTCATACGGGCCTCATGTGTTTGGTGATGGACGCTATGGTGACTTCACCTTAGGTCAAACGGTTGCTGTCTGTGCCGAGTCAATGGTCTTTTCCATCAAGCGCAGCTCTGGCCTATCTTGTCTGGGCCCGATATCAGCCCAACCATGGTGACGATAAAACTGCGCCGCCCTCTGGTTCGTTTCGCTCACCGACAATCTCATTCGCTCGCAGCCCAGCCCTGCAAGAAAGTGGGTCGCGTAAGCCAGCAACAACTTCCCTGCACCGCGTGATCGCCACTCAGGAGTGAGGTAGAGAAGGTGGATGTAACCCACTGCAGCTTCTGTTTTCAGCAGCGACATTTCTATCTGTCCCACGATCCGTGTTTCATCCCAGGCATGGACAATGCTGCCAGGAAGCTCGGCTGCTTTTTCCTGGAGAGATCGAAGGTAACGCTGTGTGCCATCCGGACCGTGAAGTTTCTGTGCAGAACCAAACGCACACAACAGCATGTCCTCAAAGACGTGCACGCAAAGATCGCCGTCCTGGTTGAGGTCAACCGGACGAAAGCTCAGCAGAGCGCCTGACGCATTTCCTATAACCATTTGGGCATGACTCAGCGTCTCCAGGAGTAACTATGATTGAGCAACCGATTACCAAGCGGACACCCGAACCATGAAAAAACAAGAACAAGAAAATCTCATCCAAACCCTGAAAACCCGCTTCGAACAAAACCCGAACCGCCACCCAGACATCCCCTGGGCCGATGTCCAGGCCCGGCTCGAAAACAACCCCAAGGCCCTGAAGTCCCTCCAAGCCATGGAAGCCACCGGCGGTGAGCCAGACGTAATCGGCCTCGACCCAAAGACCGGCACTGTCACCTTCTGCGATTGCGCCAAAGAAAGCCCAACCGGTCGCCGAAGCCTCTGCTACGACCGCGCAGCCCTGGATGCGCGCAAGGAGAACAAGCCCAAAGGCAGCGCCATCGACATGGCCGAAGCGATGGGTATCGCCCTGCTGACCGAAGATCAGTACCGGGCCTTGCAGGAGCTCGGCGAGTTCGATGCCAAGACGTCCAGTTGGCTGGCAACCCCTCCAGCGCTTCGCGCCCTCGATGGGGCGATTTTTGGCGACTACCGCTATGGCCGGGTGTTCATCTACCACAACGGTGTGCAGTCGTATTACGCGGCGCGAGGGTTTCGCGGCGTGCTGCAGGTTTAAAGGGCGACCCAAACCTGTGGCGAGGGGATTTTATCCCCGGTGGGCTGCGCAGCAGCGCCAAAACCATTCACCTCGGCGTGTCAGGCACAATCAGTTGCAAGGTTTGCGACTGCTGCGCAGCCGAGCGGGGATAAATCCCCTCGCCACAATGGATCCGTGTGTTCGAACGGCCGCGGTGCAACAAAAACGCCTCACCCAAAAACCAAAACCTCACCGCCCTTAGCCTCAACCATCTCGCTAAACCCCGGCAACCGCGCCACAAACGCCGTCTCGAACGCCAGGTAACGATCCTGCCCCGGCACATAACGGACCTGCGGCTTGACCCGCGCAATATCCTTGGTCGACAGCTTCACCACCTCGTTACTTTCCTGATTCCAAAACCACGCCAGCGTCTGCGTGCCAAAGGTGTTGGCGCGGTAACCCCACACCCACCAATCCCCATGCCCCCGGGACACATGAAGTTGCCCATGAAACGTGCGCAACGTGATGACCTGCTTGGGCTGGGTGACGAGCAGGCGCGTGTCCTGGCGCAGTTCACTGCCGAAGCCATCCAGCATTGCCTTGGTCTTGGTGCCGGTCATGAAGTTGAAGCGCCATGCCAGCAACATGGTGTCCTGATAACCCGCATGCTCGACGTTCTGCCGGGCGCCTTCGCTGAACAACAGGATCTCGTCGCCCCCCAGGTACGCGGTTGAGGCCCGCAGCTTATAGGCTTCAGCGGGCATCCGTTTGGCGACGATGGCCTGGTGCGGCGGGTCTTGATGCCAGACCCAGCATTTCGGGCCGTTGTGCTGCATGAACAGCAAGCGGCGAGGGCCGATGGGCAGGATCGTCAGTTCATCCGAGTACTCGAAAACCACCTCACTGCTGTCCGCCGTGATCCGCCAGATCCGCGTCAACTGCTCGGGTTCGTAGAGGCGCTGGCGTTCGAATATCTCCGAGCCCACCACCACGCAGGGCTGTTCAAACTCCGGCCACTGCACCCCGGCAGGGCCGAACGCCGCGATTTCATCGCCTTGCCGAATTTCGTATTGATAGCGGTCGTCCGCACTGTAATTGCCGCGCACCACCCGACGTTTCCACAGGCTGCGCTGGGCATCGGCGTCGATGAGCTGCAAGTCCGCGCCGTCCACGCCATCGGTGCGATATTCGAGCATGTCCTGTTCGGTGGGTGGCCACTGGTTGTAGTCGATCAGGAAGCACAACCACTGGTCTTCGTCCTGCTCGGTGATGGCGGCCCAACCGTTGCGGTAGTTGTCTTCGTGCACATAAGTGTCGCCGGGGTAGTCATGGACTTCCTGTAGCCACTTCACCTTGCCGCGCTTGGGCTTGGCCGGTTTGCGCACTTTCACCGCAGGGGGCTCGATCAACGTCGCCGTGAACTCAGGTTCGCCATGCGGGCCTTGCCAATGCCTGGCAAACGCCTCGCGCTGATCCGAGGGGAAAATCACCGGCCGATAATCATCGCCACCGGCATCCAGATTCCACAAGTCATACCCCTGGCCCGCCAACACCGGCGCCAGCGCCTCGAAGCAGACCTCGGGCATCTCGTTGGACAGCTCATCCAACAACGCCTCGAACCCCGGGCCGGCAAACACACCGACGTCGGGATAGTAGTGCTGCAACAGCCCGAGCAAGTCGCTGCCCGGTGTTTTCCAATCGATATGAACCAATGGATCAAATGGCGATGGCGTCACGGCTGTCTTCCTTGTGGTTTCTCTGCGCATCTTAGCCGCACACCACCGAACTCAAGCAAACCAATAAGCCGATTTTGATCGACTGGCCGGGCAGAGATCACTGTGGGGCGCTTGCTCGCGATAGGGCCAGGTCAGGCAACCTCGATGGCGGCTGGTTTACCGCCATCGCGAGCAAGCTCGGGGCCCACAGGTGAAAAGGACAGCCACCATCCCCGTGGCGAGGGAGCTTGCTCCCGCTGGGCTGCGCAGCAGCCCCACTCTCACTCAAAGCTCCGGAAAATCACCCAAATAACAAACCGACGAACTCCCCTCCGCCCGTTTTTCCACCTCATCCTCCAACCACTGCGCCAACACCACCGCATTGTTTTCAACCGTCGACTTGGCCGCGTACACCAACGTCAGCGTCCCACCCCGCGCCACATCCACCAGCTTCCACCAATGCTCCGGCCGCGCCGCCAGCTCCCGTCGATAGGCCACGCTGAACTCGGCAAACGAAACCTCTCCCGCCTTGAACGCCTTGCGCAACTCATGGGAAGGCCCCACCTGCGGCAGCCACTCAGCAATCGCCAACGCGTCCTTGCGACAATTACGCGGCCACAAGCGGTCGACCAGAACGCGTACGCCATCCTCGGCGCTGGCTGTTTCATAGGCGCGTTTGCATTGGATCATCAGGGGTCGCCTGTCGAAGTTGGACTGTCCCAGCATAGGTCGCCCACGACGAGGTGACCAAGGCCCGTCCGCCGCCCTTCACCCACCCATCTTAAAAAAAGATTCATCGGATCCCTTCAATCAAAAGCCCTGGGCGCTCAAGCAAAAGCGCGCTCTGCAAACCGCCGACATGATGGCGCGGAGCACTGTGGGATTTTCGAGCCGCAATCCGTCCGGATGCGCTTTTCCATTTGATTTGTCGACAGCGAACCGCCTGGTCGTCATGGCGCGACCCGCCGTATTAAGGATGAGTGAACAAAAATGAATAGAGCTTACCGAGTCGTCTGGAATGCCGTGATGGGCGCGTGGCAGGTGGCATCCGAGTTGGTCAAGAGCCATGGCAAAGACAAAAGCCGCACATCCCTAAGCCTCGTCATCGGCGTGGGTGGCGGTGTCTTCGCCTCGGTCGCGGCGGCGGCAGGGTTGCCTTCCGGCGGCCATATCGTGGCGGGTAGCGGCAGCGTTCAGCAGAATGGCAACAATATGGCCATTCATCAGGGCAGCGATAAGCTCGCCATTGACTGGCAGAGCTTTTCCATCGGCAAGGGCAATACCGTCCAGTTCATCCAGCCTGGCGCGAATTCCGTCGCCTTGAACCGTGTACTGGGCTCGGATGTGTCGGTGATCCAGGGCGCGTTGAAAGCCAACGGCCAGGTCTTCCTGGTCAACCCTAACGGCGTACTGTTTACCCCCGGTGCACAGGTTGATGTCGGCGGCCTGGTGGCCTCCACGCTCAACTTATCCACAGAAGATTTCCTCGCCGGCAACTACCGTTTCAGTGGCGACAGCGCCGCATCGGTGGTCAACCAGGGCAACATCAACGCCGCACAAGGCGGCACCATTGCCCTGATCGCCGCAAAAATCGTCAACGAAGGCAACATCACCGCCCACAAAGGCAATGTGCTGCTGGGCGCCGGCCGTGTCGTGACACTCGACTTGGGCGGGCCGGTGCAGTTGGAAGTGAAAGAAGGCGCGTTGCAGGCGTTGATCGAAAACGGCGGCGCCATTCGTGCCGATGCCGGCCGAATCCTGCTGACCGCCCGTGCGGCGGAAACCCTGGCGAGCACCGTCATCAATAACACTGGGCTGATCGAAGCCCGTTCCCTGGATGTCGGTGAAAACGGCCTCGTCACGCTGTTGGGCGACCACGGCGATGTGCAGGTCGCCGGGCGCATCGATGTGTCCTCCGACACTGCCAAAGGCGGCAAGATCGTCGTGACCGGCGATCGCGTGGCGATCAAGGGTGGCGCTGAGCTGGACGCCACCGGGGCCAAGGGCGGTGGCGAGATTTATGTGGGCGGTAGCTGGCAAGGCAAGGACCCGGCGATCAAACAGGCCAGCCAGACCACCGTCGCCGCAGGTGCCGTGCTCGACGCATCGGCGACCGCCAACGGCAAGGGCGGCACCGTAGTGGCCTGGTCCGACGTCAAGAAACCGGGCAGCGTGACCCGCGTCGACGGCACGCTGAAAGCCACCGGCGGCGCCAAGGGCGGCGACGGCGGCAAGATCGAGACCAGCGGCGCCAAGCTGGCGGTGAGCAAAGCCGCCGACGCGTCCGCCAAAAACGGCAAGGGCGGCTTGTGGTTGCTCGACCCGGACAGCGTCACGGTGGGGCCGGGTAACGGCGGGTTGACGGGGGGCACCAATGGGACAGACGCCACGGTTGGCTTCAACGCGATCGATACGGCCCTGGCCGGCGGCACCGATGTCGCGATCAAGGCCGACAACAGCATCCACTGGAACGGCGACTACACCCCGACGAGCATCAGCGGCGACCGAACGCTGACCTTGCAGTCCGGACACAACGACGGCGGAACAGGCCGCTACGTCTTCGGCAATATTTTCCTCAACGGCGACATCGACGCCAGTGGCGCTGGCAATGGCAACAGCCTGGCCTTGATCCTCAACGGCAAGATCGCCCTGAACACCGACGTCAGCTTGAAGAGCAACGGCGGCAACGTGGTGTTTGCCGGCGTGGTGGATTCCGATGCGGCGGCCAACAAGCGCGAACTGCGGGTCGACGCCGGTGCGGGATCGATCATCTTCAGCGACATGGTCGGCGGTAACCGCGCGCTGGGCGCCCTTTACGCAACCACCAGCGGCGCGGGCAAGACGTTTATCAACGGCGCAAAAGTCTTCACCACCGGCGAGCAGGTCTACACCGGTGCCGTCGAGCTGGGCACTTCGCAGTTCCTGAACGCCGACTTCGAAAACGGCCTGGTCGGGTGGAAAACCTCCATCGCCCAGTTCTTCACCGGCGTCACCGTGGTGGATGGTGTGGTGTCGCCGGATGACCCGACGTTGCCGACCACCTCGCCAACGGGCGGCGGTACGCCGAGTGTCTCGCCTGGCGACCAGGGCGACATGGACTACAAACCCCTCACTCCGGTCGCCGCGGCTGGTCAGGGCAAGGACGGCGGCGCGGCGCTGCTGCTGGGTACCGAGAACAACTCCAACTGCCAGAACGCTCCCGCCGGCTGCATCATGCGTGGTCCTTCGGTCGTCAGCGAGGGCACGGTTTCCCTGGCTGCAGGGGAGGCCGTCAGTTTCGATTACAAGCCGGTCGCGGGCGGCGACACCTACGATGTCTTCGGCTATCTGCTGAACGTCAACACTGGCGAATACCAGATCATCCTGAACGAAACGGGTAACGGTACCGGCGCCGTGGACTGGAAAAGCCATACGGCGACGGCTGACAAGGCCGGCACGTACAAATTCGTGTTCGTTTCGGGCAGTTTCGACCAGACCGCCGGCAAGCAGGTCGGCGGCTCGCTGTATGTCGACAACATCAAGACCAATACCTCGGGCAGCAAAGGCCTGCAAGGCAGTTCCATCACCTTCAACGGCAGCCTCAACAGCACCGACAACAACCTGGCCATCAAGGCCGACGACATCAATTTCAACGGCGGCGCCGGCAGCGTCACCGGCAATGGCTCAATTGCCCTTGAGACCAACACCCCGAGCAAAGACATTGCCGTGGGCGGCAGCACCGGCGATGCGCCCGGTGCGTTGGAGCTGACCGGCAGCGACATCAGCGCACTGGGCGACGGGTTCACCTCCGTGAAGATCGGTGGCGCGGACATGACCGGTGACATCAACATCATCGAAGCGACCCGTATCAACGACGACCTTATCCTCGATGCCGGTACCGGCAATATCCACATCAATGACCAGTTGACCGTGGCGGACGCACCGGGCACCGGCAACGATGACACCAAACCGGCTCCGGTCCTGGCGTTGCAAAGCAATGGCGGCAAGATCGACCAGACCGCCGGCGGCGCCATTGTCGCCGATGGCCTGGTGTTGCTGGGTGACGGTGCCGTCCATGACCTGGACAACGCCGCCAACGACGTCAACACGATCGCCAGCGACACCGGCACGGTCAGCTTTGCCGATGTCGATGACCTGACCGTCGGCGTGGTGACCGTTCCCGACAGCCAGACCCCGGCAAACCCGCAAGGCGTGCCGGTCGCCGGTATGACCCAGACCGGCGACCTGAACCTTATCGCGGACACGTTGACGGTCGGCCAGGCATTGGCCACCCAGGGCAATACCAGCCTGACCGCCGACGAAATCGATATCGCCGCGAGCGTTGCCGGTGGTGGCAGTCTCACCTTGCAGCAAAAGACCCCAGGCCTGGATATCCACGTCGGTGGCAGCGATGACCCGGAGGTGACCGGGCCTAACGATCCGTTGGTGCTGTCCGACGCTGACCTGGCCAATATCCAGGATGGCTTCGACAAGGTCGTCATTGGCAACGACAAGACCCGCAACATCACCGTCGACGATGAAGGCGCGACGCTCAAGGACGATCTGGCCTTGGTCGCCAACGGCGTCCTCAACCTGCTGGGCGATCTGACCCTCAAGGACCCCGAAGGCACCGACGAAGACGGCACGACCGGCAAGGGCCTGACGCTGAGCGTCGACGCGGGCCAAGGTGCGACCCAGGCAACGGGCGCGACCATTACCGCAGACGAATTGGCCCTGCGCGGCGAAGGCGATTTCAACCTGGGCAAGGGCCATGACGTGGGTGTCATCGCCGCCGATGTCGGCAGCCTGGCATTCGCCGGCAACGGCAACCTGACGGTGGGCGTCGTGGACGGCACCGTGGGGATTACCTCCGATGAAGCGGTCACCCTGAAAACCGATCACGACCTGACATTGGCGAAAGGCATCACCATCGAAAATGGTCCACGGGATGACGCCAATCAGGGCCAGACCCGTGCCGACGACATCATCACCCTGGAGGTGGCGGGCAAAACCACCCAGGCCGGCGACGCCGGGGCCAAGCTCGATGCCAGCGGCCTCGTGCTGCTGGG
>Ga0307408_100002125_pt1 | contig 14226 bp, 14 predicted proteins | sample 322Cmetagenome_FD_202116 | JGI IMG/M metagenome (GOLD analysis project Ga0307408, IMG submission 202116) | Maize rhizosphere microbial communities from greenhouse at UC Davis, California, United States - 322HYB-C-3 | ecosystem: Host-associated > Plants > Roots > Rhizosphere > Soil | place...
TGAAAACAGTTTCGAAGTTGCGCTTCATCATCTGTAAATGGGGCCATAGTCATCAAACCTTCAATACTAATATTCTCGTAGTGCTGAAGACTTTTAATAAAGTCAATTACATCCTCGGGAGCAAGTCCATGTTTTGATTGTTCTTGAGAAACATTCACTTGAACCAGGCATTTCACTTTTTTTTGTGCGCGTTTATTAATTTCCTCTGCTAATGAAATACGGTCCAAAGAGTGTATATATTCTACTTTATCAATAATATTTTTAACTTTGCGAGTCTGCAGTGTCCCGATATAATGCCATAGAGGCTTGTCCCCTAATACTTCCCACTTTGCTAACAGCCCATCATCTCGATTTTCACCTAGATTTATTATACCAGCTTCCAAAGCTTCCTTGGCTCTTTCTATGCTGACATATTTGGTTACGGCAATCAGTTTCACTTCATTAGGAGTCCGATTTACCCTTTGGCATGCATCACTTATTTGCTGTTTGATATGTATGAGATTTTCTGCAACCTTCATTCGGTGGTCTCCTTCCATCCTATATAACTTAGCATCCTTCCTGTTTTACCTTGGTCACGGCGATGAGAGAAAAATTCAAATTGGTCACAACTAGAGCATAGTTTAGAAATTTGAATATTTTCTGCCGGGACGCCAGCTTTAAGAAGAATTATTTTATTCAGTTTTCGTAGGTCCAAACTATACTGTCCCTCTTTAATTAAATTATAGGGTTTTTCTTCGACATCTACTAGAGATTTTTCTACAAAGTTAATGACATAATCATTAACAATATAACATTTTTCACAAATAGATGGACCTATAGTGACAAATATTTGATTAGGAAGTATTCCTTCTTCTCCCCATTTCTCTACCATTTTCTGTGCAATTTCATTTACAGTTCCTTTCCAGCCAGCATGTGCAGCACCAATCATCCGGTGTTCAGGAGAAATAAAAACAAGAGGGACACAATCCGCATAGCAAAGAGTTAATAAAATTCCCTCTTCATTCGTATAAAAACCATCCGTCCCCTTAAAGGCATTTTCATAAGAATCTGCCCCAAACCCACGGTCCCCACTTGTAATTTTTCTAATTAGGGTTTCATGGGTCTGTTCTGCCCCTACCCAATGCTTCAATGGAAATTGGATGAGATTAGCTAACTTATTCCGATTTGAACAAACAGATTTCTCCAGGTCTCCAACATGAAAGCCCATGTTAAGATTTTCAAAAAAACCTGTACTGCTGCCGCCTTTTTTGGTTGTTATTCCAGCAACAAGCCCCGGATACTTATCCATCCAATCTTCAATTAAAAAATATGATTCATTTTCATATACAAAAGGTTCCATACTCAACCTCATTTGTTTTTTTCTAGTTTACCATGAATATGTTAAATGGTCACCGTCAGATGATGTTAATAACTATACTTCCATTTCCTCTGTAGACCTTTCTTCTATATTCTTATATCTAACCAATATTACATCTTGACCTATTTTAATAATATTTTTCCATGGAATTACAATATCTTCTTCCCTTCCAAAAAAACCGAGGACTTTACCATTACCGGTAACGATAACCGCTTCTATTTTACCTGTGGAAAGATTAATTTCAATATCACCAATGTTTCCAAGTTTTTTACCATCAGACACATTCACTACATCTTTAATCTGAAATTCAGAAATTTTGACCATATCTCTCACTCCCACCATTTTTATCCTAATGAAAATATATGATTAGATTGGTCAATTTATCTGTAAATGAATGAAAAAATAAAGCTGCCCAAAAGGACAGCCTTAGCTTTGAATATTTTTATTCATTTGCTTGATGGCAGCTTTTTCCAAACGAGAAACCTGTGCTTGTGAGATTCCAATTTCATCGGCTACTTCCATTTGCGTTTTTCCCTGGAAGAATCGCTTTCTTAAAATTAACTTTTCGCGCTCATTTAAGCGCCGCATGCCTTCTTTTAAGGCAATTTCTTCAATCCAGTGAATATCTTTATTCCGTTCATCGCTTAATTGGTCCAACACAAAAATGGGGTCTCCGCCATCGTTATAAATTGGTTCAAACAAGGATACTGGGTCTTGGATAGCGTCAAGCGCAAAGACTATTTCTTCGTGAGGGACTTCTAATACTTTAGCAATCTCCTCAGCAGTTGGTTCCCGTGAAGTTTCACTCATTAATCGTTCCCTTACTTGTAACGCCTTATAAGCGATATCTCTTAAGGACCTTGAAACGCGAATAGGATTGTTATCGCGCAGGTACCTGCGTATTTCGCCAATAATCATTGGTACGGCATAAGTGGAAAACTTTACGTTTTGACCTAAATCAAAGTTATCAATCGATTTCATAAGCCCAATACAGCCAACCTGAAACAAGTCATCAACAAACTCGCCTCGGTTGTTAAACCGCTGAATAACACTTAAAACGAGTCGTAAATTTCCGTTGACGAGTTTTTCTCGTGCTGTAATTTCGCCCTCTTGCATTTGCTTGAAGAGTAATCTCATTTCTTCATTTTTTAATACAGGAAGTTTTGATGTATCTACGCCACAAATTTCAACTTTATTTCGAGTCAATCCTTTTTCCCTCCTCATAGGAGTTGCTGTACAAAAAACAGTATTTCCTTGAGGAGGAAAAATATGCACTTGTACTTCTGATGGATTGATAGGAGAATGTCGAAAAATGTGTTAAAAACTCTTATTTTATTGGACTTTAAGCTAGAAAAAATTTCTTTTTTTATTGTCCAGCGCAAGCAGCCTAGCCCCTCGAGGTCATAAGCCAATCGCTTCGGAAGGCAAAAAGAGCGCCTTCTGTCAGCGCTCGTCTTATGCTTGTCGGGGCTGAGCAAGGCGCTTCCGCTTTTCGTTAGACCATCTTATTAAATTCTTTTCTTAACCTTTTAATTATTCTTTTTTCCAGACGGGATATATACGATTGAGAAATACCTAGCATATCGGCTACGTCCTTCTGTGTTTTTTCTTCTCCATTGGTAAGTCCAAATCGAAGCTCCATGATTTGCTTTTCCCTATCACTTAGTTGGTGCAGGGCCTTGGTTAATAGTTTTCTATCCACATTGGCTTCTAAATCCTTCGTAATGATATCGTCATCTGTCCCCAAAACATCTGATAATAATAATTCATTACCGTCCCAATCAATATTTAACGGTTCATCAAATGAAACTTCAGATCTAATTTTATTATTTCTGCGCAAGTACATGAGAATTTCATTTTCAATGCATCTGGACGCATATGTAGCCAGCTTAATCTTTTTCTCAGGATTAAATGTGTTGACTGCTTTAATTAAGCCAATGGTACCAATACTAATTAAGTCCTCAATATTAATTCCGGTATTTTCAAATTTTCTAGCGATATACACGACAAGCCTAAGGTTACGTTCTATTAATATCGATCTTGCCGCCTTATCACCGCCTGGAAGCTTATTTAAAAGCAGCTCTTCTTCATCCTTACTTAAAGGAGGCGGTAAGGCTTCGCTGCCGCCAATATAATAAACTTCATCACTTTTGATTCCTAATTTGATTAGTATCTTATACCAGTAGTAGGATAAGCGAAGTCTCCATTTTTTCACGCAAGTTCCTCCTTCTAAAATCTGTTTTTACGAGTATAGTATTATTAGCTTACTTTCACCGAATCATCATGCTGTTTTGGCCCGGTGAGCATTTTCGGATGAACAATGCATTGAAAGGCATCATCGGCAGATAATTGCTGCATAGTAAATGATACAAGGCCTTTTTCACATAAATAACTTTCACCCTTAGAGTCAATTAATATTGAGTCAGGCTTAACAGCAACGATAAGTTGATGCTCTTGTCCTACCACCCGGCAAGGTACAATCCTTAGCTTATTTTGCCATTCAACCGGAAATTCCACATTTCCAAGAATCAGAGATTCAGGATCGGCTGCCATTTTTTTCACCGGTTCGGCCACATTTTCTAAGATATTCTTGATAGAAACAAACATAACAGGAAGTTTGGTTAATGGATCATAAAGCTGATTTCCACTGTCGACTAGTCCTTTAAACGTATAAGATTCAGCATTAATCCTTAGAGTGACATTTACAATCTGATCAAATTGAATTTTGGTCATTTCCATACCTTCAATATTCTTTTTTGAGAAATGCCAAGCAATTGGAAAACCTAATATCACAAAAAGCCAGCTGATTGGATCTCCAAACCCCGTAACATTGGCAATCATTACCTTTGTTGACATCTCTGCATCAAATTGAACAAAATAATGAGCTCCGATTAATGCTCCTCCAATAAGGAAGGTCGTTACATAAAGAGTCATTAACGCCTTTATGAAAAAAGATAATCTTTTATAACCGAATACAACTAAAACCATTACAACCGAAAATAAAAGCTTTGATATTGGATGGTTGGAATAGCTGTGTAAAGGTGTAAACGAAAATAATATGATTAATGAACCAATAAAACCACCTGCTAGTAACCTCCATATCACAATTCGTCTTTTTAAAAAAATGGCTGATAGGTACAGAAGAAGGCTATCAAATAACAGATTAAGAGCCCAAATAACATCTAAATATACCGACAACAAGCCTTCCCCCTTTTAATGTCAAAAGCAATTAGTAGCTTTATGGATTATACATAAGGGTGTATAAACTTCATTTCTATTATTCTGTTTAGGAAAAAGTATAACCTACTTCATGGGCTAAAGTGTGTCACTTTCTGTAATCAAAAAAACAGAAATTTCCACTATAAACAACGTATTTTGTCTAATTTCATTTAGACAAAAAAAGCACAGTCCTTTTGGACCATGCTTTTCGTCAGCTTATCTTCTGCGATTTCTGTTACGTAAGAATGTTGGGATATCTAGAGTTTCCTCTTGTGGTGCATTGTTATTCCGCACAGGTTCTTGTGGAGCTTCTTCACGCTTTTGTTCTCTCTTCATTGTATTCAACTGTGGTTTTGCTTGACCAAATGCTGGACGAGCTGTCTTTGGCTGGACAACTTCTTCATTAAATCCGGTTGCAATAACTGTAACAATGATTTCATCTTTATGATTTTCATTAATAACTGATCCAAAAATCATATTTACTTCCTGATCAGATGCTGTCGCTACAATATCAGCTGCTTCTTGGACTTCATACAAGCTTAAGTTGCTGCCACCAGTAATATTCATTAGAACTCCTTGTGCACCATCAATAGATGTTTCTAATAAAGGAGAACTAATTGCTTTCTTCGCAGCTTCCGTTGCACGATTTTCACCCGTTGCCATACCAATTCCCATTAATGCAGATCCTTTGTTAGACATAATGGTTTTCACATCTGCAAAGTCCAAGTTAATAAGCCCAGGAACTGCGATTAAATCTGAAATACCCTGAACCCCTTGACGGAGTACATTGTCTGCTTCACGGAATGCTTCGAGCATTGGAGTACTTTTATCTACAATTTCAAGAAGGCGGTCATTCGGTATTACAATCAAAGTATCTACTGCCTCTTTCATCGCGCCGATTCCACCTGCAGCCTGGTTAGATCGCTTTTTCCCTTCAAATGTAAACGGACGAGTTACAACACCCACCGTTAAAGCACCTAAATCACGGGCAATTTGTGCAATTACAGGTGCAGCTCCTGTCCCTGTTCCACCACCCATACCAGCAGTTACAAACACCATATCTGCACCACGCAGAGCATCTTCTAATTGCTCTTTACTTTCTTCTGCAGCTTTCTTACCAACTTCAGGATTTGCACCTGCACCAAGTCCTCTGGTTAATTTTGAGCCAATTTGCATCTTCACTTCTGCTTTTGAAAGGTTTAAAGCTTGTGCATCGGTATTAACTGCGATAAATTCTACTCCTTGAACACCATGTTCAATCATTCGGTTTACTGCATTGTTTCCGCCGCCGCCAACCCCAATAACTTTTATAGTAGCAAGAGAATCTAAATTTGTATCAAACTCTAACATGACAAATCCTCCTAATTCGTCGATATTCCTTTTCGTGTTAGCTTATTCGAAAAAGAGACCAAGGAATTTTTTTACTTTTGATGACATCTTATCTTCCGGATGTTTTTCTGGCTTTGCTTTTGGTTGTTGTTGTTGTTGTTTTTGAACTTTCTTCTCGATTGGTTCAGAAACAGGTGCTGAAGCGACGAAGGTCCCACCTGGTAATCTAGCATTCTTGTATGCATATTTGATTAAACCAACCGCAGTTGTATATTGAGGTTCTCTTACTCCAATATAGTTGGGAACGGCTTTGCGAACTGGACTTTGGAATATAGATTGAGCAAGTTCTAATACACCTTGCATATTAGCAGTACCGCCTGTAAAAACGAATCCTCCAGGTAAATCATTTATCCCTAATCGTTTCAATTCATGAGCAATCAATTCAAATATTTCTTCCATTCTAGCTTCTATGATTTCAGAAACATATAATTGATTAAATTGCTGATGCTGATCACTTCCAATAATAGGAACACTAAAGAATTCATCCTCTGAGGCATCATCGTAAAACGCATGTCCATATTTAACTTTAATTTTTTCAGCATCCTCGGTAGAAGTGTGTAGTACCTTTGAAAGGTCATTTGTAATTAAATCTCCTCCAACCGGAATTACACTAGTTGCAGCCAAGTATCCTTGTTCGAAATAAGCAATGGTTGTAGATCCGCCGCCTAAATCAATTAATGCAACACCTAAATTCTTCTCATCCTTTGACAATGCATAATCGCCAGCTGCCAGCGGCTGTAAAATAATATCTGTAATTTCTAACCCAGCACGTTCTACACAACGCAGTGTATTTGTAATAATAGCATTTGATCCAGTGATAAGTGTCCCTTCAACTTCCAAACGAACGCCAATCATGCCACATGGATTATTAATTTCATCCTTGCCATCAAGAATAAATTGTTTTCGTATTACTCCGATAATCTCTCTATCTTGAGGAATAGAAACAACTTGAGCTTCTTCAATAACACGTCTAACATCATCATTGGTAATTTCACGATTTTGACTAGAAACCCCTACAATTCCACGGCATGGTTCAAGAGCAACCTGATTGCCAGAAATACCTACAATCACTTGTCGTATCTCCATTCCAATCATTCTTTCTGCTTCTTCAATAGCACGTTTAATAGAATGAACGGTATCATTAATGTCAATGATAGATCCCTTACGCAGCCCTTCTGAATTTACATTTCCAACACCAATTATATTGATTGAGTCATTGACAATTTCACCGATGATTACTTTTACACTGGATGTACCGATGTCAAGACTTACATATATTTCATTGCTGTTCATTCTTTGGCACCTCCTTAGCATTACTTCAGTCGATCAACATTTTATATTTCACAAGATATATTAATAAAAAAGTACACACCTATATCTTATAAAATTATTCGTCACAACTAAATAATTCCCTTTAAAAAAATCAATTTTTTTCTATTTTTTCTTTGTTTGTTGACCATTTTGTCAATAATATTCGTCTAATTACAGCTATATTTTGAAATAAGCGTACACCAAAGGCAAAAACAGCTGCTAAATACAAGTCTACACCAAGATGAACGCCTAGAAAAGCTAAACTTGCAGCAAGTATTATATTAAAAAAGAAACCAGAAACAAAAACTTTTTCATCATAAATATTTTGCAGATGCGCCCTTATTCCACCAAATAATGTATCAAGAGCTGCCAGAACTGCAATAGATAAATAATTAGAATATTCTTCAGGGATCCTAATATCTGTTAAAAGACCAAGAAGTACTCCAATGATTAATCCTAATAACGGCAGCCACATTATGTATTCCCTCCTTCATTCGCCTTCAATGACTCTAAATATCGAATCCGGATAGGGTTATCATATGCGGGGATGGTAACCTCAGGGGTTGGTTCTGAAATAACCAGCTTAAGATTTTCAGTGAAAAATTCCTCTGTAGCTTTAGAGGCTTTTATCCGATTGTATAGTTTTTCGGCTATTTCGAAATTATCTACACCGACCTTAACTTCTATTGGTAAACTTGATATTGCATGACCATCAATTTTTGTTTCATTATTGATATCTCTTATGACCGTAGTATTGATAATTCTTTGACCATCTACTGATACGTACTTTGCGTCATACATATTTAATTCATTCAATAATCTTTTTAGCAGTTCAGGTGAAACATCCTTTGATACTGGTATTCCTAATTGGATTTCCTCCAAAATAGGTTGAATTTTCAATGTTAGACCTGGAGCTTGAACTTCTGTCAATCCGGCCTCATTTTTCAATTCTTCTATCGTATCGCTTAAAGCCTGTTCCTTACTCTGCTTTTGCTTTGATTCATAGGCCAGTAATTTTTCTTCATTGGATCTAATTTCACTTACTAACTCCGATTGCAACTCTTTTTCTTGGAGTAAAGCCTCCCGAAGCTGCCACAAATCCCGAGTGTCGCGTTCGACAGGTTCTTTTACAGTTTGAAACTGAATGGCAATCATAAAACCTATTACTGTGGATATTGCAATAAAACTAATATTTTTTTTATGCTTGTCCACTTTTTTCACCTTACCTTATAAATTTTTCTTACGTGGACATATTTAATATCTATGAATTTCCTAAAATAGGATTTAGGATAATTTCGTTCTGTTTTTCTAAAGTAAAGACAATATTATCGTTAACGAGTTGATCTTTCACACCACCGGTAAGGTTTAATGCAGACGTCAATACCTCAGGGTCACCAATAGCTGTAATGACAAACGGTGCTGGATGTTGAATTCCATCAACCGTAATAACAGGGCCGTCACATAGTATATACGACTGGCTTGTTAATCTTTGGCCATTAATGGCAATGGCAGCAGCACCTGAGATGTAAAGTTCATTGATAACTTTAAAAACATGGTGTTCATGGACAAGATAGTTATTAATATTTTCTTCCTCTGGGTCGTAGGCTCCGTCTGATAACTGTACCATTACACCTTGTCCCTTAACCTTAACTTTCCCCAAGAACATTCGGTATTTCTCTGCATCTTCGGCAAGATTCAGATAGGCTTCCGCTTCTTTTGAAAGGTCTTTTTCGTTTCCTAGTACCTTCTCTTGCTTTTGGTTTAGTTCCTTTTGTAATTTCCGATTCAATTCCTCAATTTCAATTAGTTGATTTCTCAGGTCTAAGGTTTTTTCCCATTGTTTACTTGTTAAATTTGTATTTTTTTGATTTATTTCTTTTTGAGTATAATGATAAGAAAATGCAATCATAAATCCAAGAACAAGGCATACAAGGGATAAAATTACATGCTTACCCTTCACCTTTATCATTTTCAATTTCTGATTCCTCCGATTTCTCCGCTTCCAATTCATAGGCTTTAAAATATGAACCTACCTCTAAATCGATAATACCCTTTTTGTTCGGATCTAATTGGCTAATGATTGAAGGATAATGAATCATTTTTTCCGAAAAACTTCGTAATGTGGCACTTACTTCAAAACCATCATTCATAAATAAAGAAATATGATATTGATCCGTTTTTTTCGGGGTATAGTGTACTTCAGAGATTGCGTTTAGAACCTCATCCGGAAGCTCAAGAAGGGCAGAGACCGTTTCTTTAAGGATAGCTCCCTCTTTAAATTTAAAAAGAATGGGTGCATTGACAGGTATTTCAGCCACTTCTCTATCCTTAAGGATTTTTCCGTTTTCCATAACAGGGTAATAGGAGTTATCCGACTCGAGATAAGCAATTTTTTTTCGTTCCTCAATCTCAATCATTACTGTATTTGGCCATACCATTTTAACCTTTGCCTCTTTAATAACATTCACCTTTTGGAGATCCAAAGCGATTGAATCTTTTTTTACACTCCAAATATTTGTTTTTTTTGATAAATGACTGGTACTAATTATTTCATTTGTTGACAGTAAATCATTTCCTTTAATGGTTATCTTTTTAACATGACTTAATGGCGACTGTACATATGCAACGACGGCAATCATGGTAAAGAACAAAAACAGAAGAATAATGAGCCTTCTGTTAGCTTTACGACGTCTTTGCTCTTTAAGCTTTGGAATTCGATCCTCAAGAGCGACAATCTTACCTTTATCCATACACTTCCCTCCATTAAGAATAACGCTTAGCATGTCCTAAAAGAAAACCTATGAACTACTACCCGCTTTTCTGCGCCTAAAAGCAAAACAACGGCACGAAAAATCATGCCGTCATTCATTTTCTCAGTTTTTTTCCATATTTATAATGAGTAATTATAACACAAAATTTGTAATAAGTACGATTAATTCTTATTACTTTCGGCCAATAATTTCTACCTCAGTTTCCATTTTAATTCCATATAATTGTAGAATTTTATCTTTGATATATTGAATCAAATCTAATACATCCTTGGCAGTTGCATTACCGGCATTTACAATAAAATTTCCGTGCATTTCCGAAATTTTTGCACCGCCAATTTGGAAACCTTTTAAGCCGGCTTCCTCAATTAATTTACCTGCATAATTTGGCAGCGGGTTACGAAAAATACTTCCTGCACACGGGAAATTCCACGGCTGTGTTTCTTTGCGATAATCTTTGTTTTTTTGCATTTGAGAAACAATAGCAGTTCTATCACCCTTTGTCAGCTTAAATTCAGCTTCAAGTACGACACCAGGGCGTTTCTTTTGAAGGACAGAGGTCCTATAGGTGAATTCCATTTCATTATTTGACAGCCATTCAATGGACCCGTCTTCAAACAAAACGTGTGCCTTAGTTAAAATCTTATTAATATCAGAACCATGCGCTCCTGCGTTCATGTACACTGCTCCACCAACTGATCCAGGAATGCCGCTGGCAAATTCAAGTCCAGACAATCCCTTTTTCGAAATTAATGTTGATAAGCTGACTAAAGAATGTCCACCTCCAACTGTAATAGAGGACTCATTAATGGATAGATGGCTTAATCCTGAACCTAATCTTATTACCACACCTTCAATTCCCTTATCAGAAACAAGAAGATTTGATCCTCTGCCAATAGCTCTCCATGGGAGTTGACGCTCCTTAATAAAGGTCATTACTTTTTGAATATTTTCTAATGATGATGGTTCAATAAAGAGATCAGCTGGACCCCCAATTTTCATTGTTGTATGCTGGGATAGCGGTTCATTTCTCTTCACCTTGCCAATATTTAATTCTTGAATTTCTGTAAATAATCCGTCCATTCCTATCACCCTATCTTTCAAAACAAACGTATAGTTTTAGTTTATGCTAAAAACTTTATTGGGCTACTTTTGTTTTCCTTGGACTAGCTGCTTCATAAGTTTATATAGCCTTTCAGCAGAGTCCGGTACCCCTAAATTTTTTGCTTTTATTTTCATCATTTTTAAATTCTCTTTGTCTAACAGAATTTTGTCTATATGTTGAATGAGACTTTTGCTATTTAAGTCCTTCTCGATAAGTAATTCTGCTGCTCCATGATCACTTAGTGACCTTGCATTTTTTTCTTGATGATTATTCGTAACATAAGGACTTGGCACGAGAATACTCGGAATTCCTAATGAAGTGATTTCAGCAAGTGTCGTTGCACCAGCTCTTGAGACAACTAAGTCAATCCCTGCCAGAACCTCTGGCATGTTATGAATAAAAGGCTTAATCACTACGTTTTTAGGATTCCCAACAAGTTCCGCTTCTTTTTGGACGTCGGCAAAATGAACATCACCCGTAATATAAAGGACTTGATAGGGCTTTTCGCCAAATTCAGAGAGCGCCTTAACTACAGCATCATTTATGGGTCTTGCACCACGGCTGCCCCCGAAAATTAATACTGCTGGCATTGTCGTACTTAAGCCTGTCGAAAGTCTTCCTCTAATGCCATCTTGCCCAATGACTTCGGATGCCCGCGGGTTACCAGTAAACACCACTTTCTCCTTTGGGAAATATTCTCGTGCTTCTTCAAAACAAATAGCAATCTTGTTAACATATCTGCTTAAAAATTTATTTGTTAACCCAGGAACACTATTCTGCTCGTGGACAATAGTTGGAATCTTTAATTTAGCAGCTGCATATACAACGGGCCCACAGACATAACCACCTGTTCCAATTACAATATCAGGTTGGAATTCTTTTAGCATTTTTTTACTGTCCCTAGCACCTTTTAAGAATCTTACTATCGTTTTGATATTATCTAAGGATAATTTTCTTTTGAATCCGGTAATATGGATAGATTTAAAAGGAATCTTTTCCCGAGGCACAATTGTACTTTCCAACCCGCTCTTTGTCCCTATGTATAAAACTTGCGTATCTTTATGTTCTTTTTGTATTTCCCTTATGAGTGCAAGAGCCGGATAAATATGTCCTCCAGTTCCACCGCCGCTTACTACTATTTTCATATGCCCACCTCAAATTAAAAAATGCATTACGCTCATTTCTTATCCTATCTTACTATAAAATTAACAGAAGGTAAGGATTGAAAAAAGAATGTTATCTAATTGTAAACTAACAAAAGAAATAAATAAAAAGACCCTGCCTCACAGAACAGGGTAAATTAATATCTAGAATAACGGCTTATGTTTAGTAAAACCCCTATCGCCATCAACATTAAGGTTAGGGAAGATCCGCCATAACTTAGGAACGGGAGAGTAATTCCAGTAACAGGCATTAAACCAGTTACTACTCCAACGTTTATCATAACCTGAATGGCGACCATTGAAATGATACCAACAGCCAGAAAGCTTCCATATAAATCGGGTGCCCCAAGGGCGATACGTATTCCTCTCCATAACAACAATGCAAATAAAAGTATAATGAAAGAACCGCCAATAAAACCTAGTTCTTCCGCTAATATCGCAAAAATGAAGTCAGTTTGTGGTTCAGGCAAGTAAAAGAACTTCTGTCTACTTTCACCAAGTCCAAGACCGAATAAGCCGCCAGGACCAATTGCATAGAGCGATTGGATAATTTGAAATCCACTTCCGAGCGGGTCTTGCCAAGGATCTAAGAAAGAGGTAATCCTTTTCATCCTATAGGGTGCAGAAGCAACCAAACCTACAAATCCTGCTAATCCGATTAAACCTAATAATGCAAAGTGTCCAACTCTAGCACCAGCAATAAATATCATTACTACACAAGTGCCAATCATTACTGTTCCCGTACCTAAATCTGGTTGGAGCATAATCAAGGCAAAGGCAATAAATACAAGGCCTAAAGAAGGCACCAGCCCTTTTTTAAAGGAGGTAATTAACTTCTGTCTCTCAGAAAGAAACTTAGCTAAAAAGGCAATCATAGCAAGCTTCATAAACTCTGATGGCTGAATGGAGAAGGCACCGACGCCAATCCAGCTTCGCGAGCCATTTCGAACATTTCCAACTCCTGGAATGAGTACGAGTATTAGTAACACAAAACAGATAATCAAAATGACCTTTGACCACTCTCTCCATGTCCAATAATTAATATTCATGATAAAAAACATGGCTGCAATCCCAACACCCGCAAATAGCGTTTGCCTTTTTGCAAAGAAGAACGAGTCATCAAATTTATATTCCGCCCATACCGCACTCGCACTATAAACCATAATAAGCCCTACTGCTAATAACGTAAATGTACAAATTAATAATATAAAATCAGGAGTTGTTCTCTTTGTCGGCACACCTAACACCTCGAATAGCAAGTTTTAGGGCTTCGTTGTCCAGCTCCTGTACAAGTCGCTTCCGCTTTTCTTTGGACAAGCCCTTACTTAAGCTTATGCACCGCTTCGATAAAAATGTCTCCCCTGACTTCAAAACTTTTATATTGATCCCAGCTTGCACATGCAGGAGATAACAAAATAACGTCACCTGGTTCTGAATATTCAAAAGCAACAGGCACGGCCTTTTCAACATTATCGACAGTGTTAATTTGTTTTATTCCTGCTTCTTCCCCAACTCGCTGAATTTTCGCTGCAGTTTGACCAAAAGTAATTAATGCTTTCACATCTTTCAAATATGGAATTAATTCATCAAATTCATTTCCACGATCAAGACCGCCTGCAAGCAGAATAATTGGATTTTTAAAAGCCTGTAACGCGGGTATAGTCGCAAGTATATTTGTTGCCTTTGAGTCGTTATAAAACTTTCTATCAGCAATTTCTGTAACGTACTGAAGACGGTGTTTAACACCTGTAAACGTTCTAAGAACACTTTGAATGGCATCATTTTTAACACCGGTTAACTTTGCAGCTGCCATAGCAGATAAGATATTTTCAAGATTATGAACACCAGGAAGTGCGATTTCATCTACTAACATTACTTTTTCGCCTTTAAAACAAATCCAGCCCTCATTAATGT
>Ga0307408_100002126_pt1 | contig 14226 bp, 9 predicted proteins | sample 322Cmetagenome_FD_202116 | JGI IMG/M metagenome (GOLD analysis project Ga0307408, IMG submission 202116) | Maize rhizosphere microbial communities from greenhouse at UC Davis, California, United States - 322HYB-C-3 | ecosystem: Host-associated > Plants > Roots > Rhizosphere > Soil | place: USA...
ACGAGCAGCCGGTTGCCGCGCTCTATATGCAGCTGGCCGACATCAAGCTGGCCCAGGCCAGCAAGACTTCTTTCGGCCCGCTGGGCGAGAGCCTGGGCCAGCGCGTGCTCACCTGCGGCAACCTGCTGACCTTCGGCCAGCACGGCATCGCAATGGCGCCCGGCGTCGATCCGGAACTGGCGTGGCACGGCGTGGCCGAAGTGCTGTACCGCGTACGGCAGGCGGAAAAGCTGGCCGGCTCGGCCAACTTCGTCATGATCAAGGATTTGCACGGCCCCCAGGTGGAAGATGCCGCCTTCCTCAAGAACCTCAGCTACCGCTTCGTGGAAACGGAGCCGAACATGGTGCTCACGCTGGGCGAAGACTGGAAAAGCTACGACGACTACCTGGCCAGCCTGGCGTCGAAATATCGCGCCAATGTCCGCAACGGCATCCTGAAGCCGATCGAAGCGGCGCAATGCACGGTGGAGCACTTCACCGGCATGGACGCAATGCAGGACGAGATCCACGCCCTGTATAAAGCGGTGCAGGTGAACGCCGGCTTCCGCCCGTTCGAGCTGCTGCCGGAGTATTTCCCGGCCTTGCAGGAAGCGGCCGGGGAGCGCTTCCGCTGCAGCGTGCTCAAACGCGAAGGCAAGATGCTTGGATTCCTGGTCACCATCGCCGACGGCGAGACCGCAATCGCCTTCCACATCGGCTTTGACCGCGCCGCTGCGGCCGATCTGCCGATCTACCTGCGTCTGCTGCATGCCGGCATTGCCGACGCGATTGGCCTGGGCTGCAAGCGCGTCTCCTTCGGCCGCACCGCGCTGGAGCCGAAAGCAGCGTTGGGCGCCCGGCCGGAAACCTTCGGTGTATTGATCCGCCACCGCCAGCCCCTGATGAACAAGGTGATCAAGCATCTTCTGCTGAATATCGACCACGATGATGCCCCTGACCGCAGCCCGTTCAAGAAGGCCGAAGGCAAGGCTGCGTAACATCTGGTTACTTACGTGGTGCTAGGCGCGCGCCTCTAATCTGCTGAGCTCGGTTATCATGTCGACCTTTTGCATAGTCGGCAGCAGATGTAATGAAGTATGGCGTGATCAATTTATTAAAGGCTGTTGCAGCGCAGTTAATTGTGCTGCACCACCTGGCGTTCTACGGCCCGATGGCCGACCACGTGCGGCTCATCCTGCCAGACCTGATCGACTGGCTGGCCGGCAGCGCGCGCATTGCCGTGCAGGTGTTCCTGGTGGTTGGCGGCTTCCTGGCCGCCAAATCGCTGGCGCCCAGTGCGCAGCCGGTGATGGTCGACCCGCTGGGTGCTGTCTGGCGCCGTTACGCCAAGCTCGCTCCGCCCTTCATCGCCGCGACGCTGATCGCTGCGGTGGCGTCCGTGCTGGCCAGCCAGTGGATGGATCATCATTCCATTTCCGACCCGGCGACTGTGGGCCAGCTCGCGGCCCACGCCGTGCTGGCCCATGGCGTCCTTGGCTTCCCGTCGCTGTCGGCGGGCGCCTGGTATGTCGCCATTGACTTCCAGCTGTATGCGATGGTCGTAGCCATCTTGTGGCTGGCCGCGCGCATCAGCGGCCCGGTGCGCCGCGCATGGCTGGTGCCTGGCATGGTCGCAATTGGCAGCCTGCTGTCGCTGCTGCACTTCAACCTGGACTCCGGCTGGGACAACTGGGGACCGTACTTCTTCGGCAGTTACAGCCTTGGCCTGGCCGCCTGGTGGGCTGGCGATCCGCGCCGCAAGACGCGCGGTGCAGTGCTGGTGCAGGCAGCGATCTTCCTGCCGGCCCTGGTGGCGCTGGCTGTGAATTTCCGCAGCCGCCTGGCGCTGGCCATGATGGTGGCGTGTGCGCTGGTGATCTGCGGCCGCATGGAATTCAGTGGCGGGGGGCGCCTGCTGGCAATCGTCAATTCGCTGGCGCGTACTTCATACTCGGTGTTCCTGATCCATTTCCCGGTCTGCCTGCTGGTGAACGCCGCCTTCACCCGGTTCGTACCAGCCGACCCGGTGCTGCAAGGCGCCGGCATGCTGGCCGCCTGGGGCGCCAGCCTGGCGGCCGGTGCCGCCTTCCATCGCTGGATCGAAGTACCGCTGGGACGCCTGCTGCAGTCCTCTTCGAAGGCAGCCAGCGCCGCCCAGCGCGCGTAAGGCTGAAGTACCTAGGCCGTTGGCCGCACGCTGCTGGACCGGAATGCGCAGGCAATCAACACGGCCAGACCGAGCGCCATCATCATCCAGGTTTGCGGTTCAGGTATGGCAGCGATTCCAAGCGCGTATTCGAATCCGAACCCGCCTGGCTGGTTCAATGTGAATGCGGCGGTGACCACCAGGTCCTGCAACCCGGCATTGGCCATTCCCAATAGAAGGCGATGGTCAAAGAAAAGCTCGACTTCCTCGAGCGAGCCGAAGGAGCGTGAAAACAGTTCGGCACCGTGGTTGCTGATCGAGAGCATCATTGAAGCGAAGCCGCTTTGTTCGGCAAACGTGTCCAGCATGGCAAACGCCAGTTCGCCGGCGCCTGGGAGCTCGAACTGATAATGTGCAGTCAAGGTGCCGGATAATGGCCCACCTGGAAACCCGGGACGCACCAGCACTCCCATCGTGCCGGTTGCGGCCAGCATCCCATCAGCGAAAGCCTCGCTGAGGTGCTCGCCTTCGCTTGGCGCAAGCGACGCACGTGAGAAGGCCGAATGCCATTCGGGGTCGAGCTGCAGGGCAGGGGCCGCGCCGCCGATATTGGCCGAACTCTCCGCGGCGAACGCGGTGCCGTTGATATTGGCTACCGCGCTGGCTCCCGCCTCCGACCTGTTCCATCCCGACGAGATGCTTTCCGCTGTCAGCGTCCCCTGCACGCCATAGCCTGTCGTCCTGGCGGCGTTGTCGGCGGCGCCAACGGCGCGCGACTTCGCCTGTGCGTCAACGTACTCGCCCCAGGCGTGTGCGCGGGCATAGGTTGCGCCGCCGCCGTTTGCCTCCGCATACACGATGGTGATCGTACCCGATGTGCTTTCGTTGTTGGCGATACCGGTCGCTTCGGCGCGGGCAGCGCCGGCAGCTACGGCGAAAGCATGCGCAGTGGCGCTGCCGTCGCGCACGGGGCGCGGCGAGCTGATGCTCCTGCCGCCATGGGCCGACGCGTATGCGGAACCGTCGCCTGCGGATATAACGGTCGAGCGGGCGCTGGCACCGCCGGCGTGGATCTCGCCGGGCAGGGCGCCCAGCATGACAAAGCCGCCTTGTGCGTGACTGGTTGCCTCTGCCTTTACCCCGGCCGTCGTCGCCAGCAGCGCGGTGGCCGCGCTGGCGGAGCCGCTCGAGCCGGCAAAGGCGCCATTGCTTCCTGTGCCGCTGCCGCCACCGGCCGCAGATGTGCTGACAGTGATTTGCGCGGCTTTGCTTTCTGTCCAGCTAAGGCGTGAGCCGGCATTGCCGCCATTGCCGGCCACACCCCCTTCGCTGTCGCCCCCATCTCCGCCAACTGCGCCTTGCGCCAGCCATAGGCCGCCATTGCTGCTGCCCGTGACGCTATCGGAGACATGCGCAGCGGCGCCATTGCCGCCGTCGGCGCCGGCCAGGCCCATGCCGCCGAAGCCGCCGTGCGCGGAAGTTCCCGCCACGACGTTCCCTGCGTCGCCATGTGCGCTGGCACGGGACGTCGCCGTCCCGCCATCGCCGCCGCGGCTGCCGGCGCCGTATGTCCCGCCGCCGGTTCCGCCAAAGGCTGAAGCGTTGACATAAACATCGGAACGGCCCACGGCATCGCTGAAGGCATAACCGTCGCCTCCGGCGGCGCCGCGGCCGCCATCGCCCTGCCATCCTCCTTCACCACCCTGGCCGTAGGCATTTGAGTAAATCGGGGCCAGGCCGCTGACTTTGGACCGTGCGAGCCCGGTCGCGCCGACGCTGGCGGTGCCGCCCTCGTCGGCATAGCCGCCCCGTCCACCATAGCTGACGACGAACACCTGGATCTCCGAAGCTCGCTGGTCGTTCAGTTCAAGCGCAGCCTCGCTGGCCCCTGCCTTGCCCGCCATGGCGCCGCTGCTATAGCCGCCCGAGCCGCCAAAGACGCTGACAGTATGATGGACCTTGCCACCCGTGGAGATTGCTGGTGCCGCGCTGTAGCGCATTGCCGCGCCGGCACCGCCATTCGCACCGCTGTAGCCTGAGCCGCCGTTCCCGCCACCGAGCCAGATGTTCGTCTTGATATTGCCGTTGCTGGCGCTGGCCGACAGCGAAGCCTGGGCAGTGCCGCCCGCGCCGCCACGGTATCCGGCACCGCGACCGGCGCCGCCATGGCCGCCCTGCGTGCTGCTCGAGAGGGTCAAGCCCGGCCCCGATGTTTTGCCCGACAAGGCGCTTGAAGCGGCGCCGCCATCGGCGCCGTTGCCTGCTTGAAGCGCATCGCCGCCTTGTCCTGCGACGGCTTCGACCGTGGCGGCGGAAACGTCCGATTCGTAGCCGGTCAAGGCCAGTGCGGCCTGTGCCGACCCGGCCCGGCCGGCGCCCTTGCCGCCATTGCCGCCGGTCGCCCGCAAGGTCACGCCATCGACTTTCCGGGATGATGGCCACAGGATGCCGATCACGCTTGCGTCGCCACCGGCTCCTCCGGCGGCGGATGCGCCATCTGCCGCTCCTGCACCGCCGGCTCCTGGAAGGCCTGCATTGCCGCCATCTCCGCCTTTGGCAATCGCATAAAAGTAGGGACCAAACAGGTAGGGAATATTCGGTGAGGCATACACCTGCAGGCGCGCATTGCCGCCGGCTCCTCCTGCGCCGGCTGCGCCACCGTTTTGCCCGGCAGTACCTGCGGCACCATTGCCACCGGCGCCGCCCGCGCCGCCGGTGATCACGTGGGACCGATCCTTGGCCGCGTTGACAATGATTGCCAGTTCCTGGCCCGCACCACCGGCGCCGCCCGGCGCTCCGGGCGACGTGGCCGAAGCGCCTGGCGCCCCAGCCTTGCCTGTGGTATCAGCCGCCAGCGCATGTCCGCTGGCAATGGCGAACAACAACGTCAGTTGGTGCAGGGATCGTCTCATGTCTTCGCTCGCTGAAGTGATGGGATCTGCAGCTGTGGGCGGCAGCGATGTCGCGCGAATGAAATGTACACCTGTGGCGAAATTAATGCGGGACGAGCTGACTACCGGACAGCTAGGCAGTGGGTTCCGACGCCGCGCGCAGGAACCCGGCCCGCCGGGTCATTCGAACCAGCGACGGCGGCGTTGCGAGGTAGGTTGCGAAGGTGGCGACCAGGGCTTGCAGGGGAGCGCTTTCAAGATGCGCCTGCATGGCGGTTGCGTCGGCGTAATGTTCAAAAACGGTAATACGGTTTTCGTTTTCAAGGTCGATAAGCACCTCGTATTGCAACGTTCCAGGTTCGGTGCGTGAGTACGCCACCAGTAGATCCAGCTCGATGAGCAGGTCGGGGCGAAATTGGGAGTGGGCGTCAAGCATGGCAAGCAGGTACATGGAAGCTCCTCAGATGGTCGGAGCCCGCAGCTTACGCAATCGGCCTGGAAGGAGGATTGTAGAAATGGGACTTTTCGCGCAGGCCGGTAACGATTGCCTGCGGCGTGTGGCCAGTCAGTGCGCGCGTGTCGTGGATGAAGTGCGGCTGGTCGAAATAGCCCATGCGTAAAGCTGCGTCGACCGCGGGCATGCCGGGAGAGAGCGCCAGCAGGCGCAGCGTATGCCCGAGGCGGGCGATGCGGGCAAACTGCTTTGGGCCGAGGCCATAGGTGTCGGTGAACTTGCGCTGGAGGTGGCGGCGCGTCCAGCCGGATTGCTCCGCCAATGCGTCTACGCCGGTGCCAGGCGCGTAGTACAGCTTATCCAGCAGTGTGTCGAGCCCAAGCCCACTACGGTCTTCATGTCGGCCCAGCCGGGCCAGGAAGAACTGATCGAGCAGTGCCGCGCGGTCAGCAGGGCTATCCGCCAGCGCCAGGCGGTCGGTCAGCCGCTCGGCTTCATCGTCCCAGATGGCCTGCACCGGCCAATGCTGGTCATGGAGGTGCGCCAGCGGCACGCCACAAAAATGCCGCAGGCTGCCGCCGCGAAAACGTGCCGCGACAAATCCGTGAGCCCCATTTTCACTGATGGCGATCGACCGGGTGCGCAGGCACAGGAGCACGCCACGCGGCGACTCCTTCCCATCCAGGAGATAGGGCGAGCCGTAATGGAATACGCACTCCGATCCGGTCCCTGGCGGAAGCCGTGGGGGCGGGGGATGCAGCCCCTCCCAGCCCCAGTAGCGGTCGATGAAAGGCTGCAGCCGAACGTCAGGACGAAGATGCCAGCGCTGGTATCTGGTATTCATTTCAGCAACATGATACCTGCCGGCCATGAAAATCAGAACCCTGCTTTTGCCTATGGCAGCACGGTGGACGAACGCGGATCGCGCCGCCCCCGCTTCAAGCGCTGGTAAGCCAACTGCGGCTCCGCCCCGGAGGGCTGGCCTTGCGAAGCCGATTACTGGATCGGCATGCGTATTGACCAGCGCTTACAGGCCAGGAAGCCAGTGAAGAACGGCTAAGCGTATTCGACCCGGTTGCGGCCGTTGGCCTTGGCGCGGTACAGGGCCGCGTCGGCCTCCTTCAGCAGGGACTCCGGCGTTTGGCCGCGCCCGGCGACAGCGACTGCCACGCCGAAACTGCTCGTGATGGCAATGGACGGGCCGTCCGGCACTTCGACTGGCGCTGCGGCGACGAGGCCATGCAATTCCTCGATGCGGCGCCGGCCGCGCTCTGCGTCAAGGTCCGGCAGCAGCACGATGAATTCTTCGCCGCCATAACGTCCCACGGCGTCGCCGGCGCGCAGGCTCGCCTGCAGGCGTCGCACCACTTCCTTGAGCACGGCGTCGCCTGCCAGGTGCCCGTGTGTGTCGTTGATGCGCTTGAAATAATCCAGGTCGACCATGACCAGCACAAACGTATCGCCGCCCAGTTCCAGCGAGGCCAGGCGCTGGGCGATGCGCTCCATCATGGCGCCGCGGTTCCAGGCTAGCGTCAGGCCGTCGAGCATGGCGCGCAGGCGGTGCTCTTCGCGCGAGGCTTCCAGTTCGGCGGTGCGGGCCTTGACCAGCTGGTCAAGCTGGCGCTGGCGGCGCACGACGACCCGTACCCGCCAGCGGAACGCGGCGCTGATGGCCGCCATCGCCAGCACCGTGGCCAGGGCGTAGAACCAGGCGCTGCGCCACCAGGGCGGCTGCACCCGGAACGGCAGGTCGAGTTGCGGCGAGGCGTTTTGCAGCATGGCGTTGCTGGCGACCACCTGCAGCACGTAGCTGCCCGGGGGCAGTGCGGCATAGCGCAACAGAGGGCTGTTAGTGGTGCTCCACTCGTCCTCCAGCCCTTTCAGGCGATAGTGGTAGCGCAGCGCATCCCGGTTCTCGAAGGTCAGCGAGGCTAGCGTGAATTCCAGCGCGCCGCCGGTCCAGGGCAGCTCCATGCCTTTCGCCGGCGGCTGCTCCCGGCCGTTGAAGCGCATGGCGTCGACCCTGACGCTCACCGGCGGCAGCGAAAAGAGGTCCTGCGGCCGCTCGACGTGGGAGGCGCCGTTGCTGGTACCGATCCAGATCGAACCGTCGAGGGGATCTTCGCGCAAGGCGTACTGGTTTGCGTCATTCCATACCATGCCGCTCTGCTGGTCGAACGTTCGCCAGCGTTTGCCGTTCCAGACTGCGGCGCCGGAGTCGGTTCCCAGCCACAGCCAGCCGCGCCGGTCTACCAGGATCGACATGATCAGGCGGTCCTTTAACTGCTCCGGCCGCGTGCTGACTGCGGCCAATTCAAGCGTGCCGCCAGCCGGCGCGGGAGTGCCGCGCCAGATCCGGCCGGTTCGGGCCTCGAGCAGCCAGACTGCCTGCGGTCCGCAAGTGATGGTCGATGGCCTGGCGTTATCCTGCCCTGCAATGGAGACCGTGGTCCAGCTGTCCCCGTCCAGGCGCAGCAAGGTGCTGTCGGCCAGGAACCACAACACGCCATCTGCCGTGCCGCAGGCGCCGCGTATATAAGCGCCGGACTTGCCGGCCAGCTTGCCCAGGGCGTCGACGAGGCGCGGCGCGGCGGCGGGTTCCGGATCTGCAAGCAGGTACAGGCCCTCCGTGGTGCCGATCCAAAGGCGCTGCCGGCGGTCAAACGTCAGGCTCAGGATCATCGGCAGCCGCATCGGCGGGCCGATGCGGCTGTCGCCGGCGCCGCGCCGCATCAGGTGGCCGGAAAACGTGCCGGCCCAGACATTGCCCTGGCGGTCTTCAGCCAGGGCGCTGACCTGTCCGTTGGCTTCCTTGCTGCCGGCTGCGACATTGGCGAGGCGGCGCGCTCCGGGCGCCAGCGTGGCAATGCCTGCCCCGGTGCCGATCAGCAGCGAGCCATCGTTGTGGCGCAGGAAGGACCAGGTATCGTCGCTGGGCAGCCCCTGCGCCGTAGTCCAGTTTGACCAGTGGCGATAGCCCTGCCAGTGCGCCACGCCATGTCCGGACAGCGCCAGCCACACTTCGCCATTGCGGTCGACCAGGATATCGTTGATGCCGCCGCCGGTCGACAGGCCTTCGGCGCGGGCGAAGACTTCCCATGCGCCGTCTTTTCCCCTGAACAGCCCTTCGTTGGTGGCGCCCAGCAGGCGCCCATCGCTATCGAGCGCCAGGGGAAAGAACACTTCAAGGATGCGCGCCGGCGCCAGGTTGCCGGTGCGGTCTTCGAAACGGCTGCCTCCAGCCGGCAAAAGCATCAGCTTGTCCGGGCTGCGTACCCAGATGCCGCCGGAGCGGTCCTCGGTGATGCCGCCCAGGTATTCGCGCTCCGGCAGGCCTTGCGCCGCGCCAAGCTCCTCAATCGCTCCCTGGCGGATACGATAAATCCGGCTCCGTTGGCGGCGCGTTGTCAGCCACAGCGCGCCGTCCCGGCCTGCCAGCACGCCGCCGATCCGAGCAAGGTCCGGCCTCGCGCGCAATTGCTCTGCGCTGAAGTAGGGACGGGCTATCCATGCCTTGGCGCCAGGCGCGCGGCTGGCAAGAAAGGCCTGCTCGCCGCTGGTGAACAGGATGCCGGCCTGCTGGATTTCCGTCATGTGATGCAGGCCGCCGCTGGTAGGCAGCGGTTTGCCGTCAGCATCGAGGACCGGTGCAAAGCGCGTGCCTTCGTGGACGAACAGTCCAACTTCGGTGGTGGCCCAGAGCCGCCCGGCCTGGTCAACCAGCAGGTCGTTGACGGTCGCAGTGGGATCCATGCCTTGCGCGGCGCCGTACTGCTGGAAGCGGTGCCCGTCGAAACGATACAGGCCGTTTTCCGTTCCCGCCCACAGGTAGCCGGGCCGGTCCTGCGCCAGGGTGGTCACCGACAGGTTGGCCAGGCCTTCCTGCTGGCCAAAATAGCGAAGCGGCATTTGCTGCCCCCACGCGGGAAGCGCCAGCAGCAGGCCACAGGCCAGATGCCAGATATGTGAGAGCAGGCGAGGGCTGTCCAGATTCGTCATCGAGGATGAAACGGAACGCAGTTGAATAGCAGCATAGCCGAAAGCCGGCTACTGCGCGGTTTTCCCGTCCAACTTGGAAACTTACGCCGCTTCCTTGATGAAATCGATGAAAGCCCGAAGCGGTTCGGGAACCAGGCGGTGCCCGGGGTAATAAAGGAAGGGGCCGGAGAAGGAGAGCCACCATGGCTCCAGCACCGGCACCAATGCCCCGCTCGCGAAATGAGGGCGCAGCCAATCGTCGAACAGGTACACGATGCCGCTGCCGCCAATTGCCGCCTCCACCAGAAGATCGGCAATGGCGCCGCCTTGTACTTGCAGCTGGCCGTCGGCATCGATGCGGACAGTCTCGCCATCGCGGACGAATTCCCACGGCTGCATGGCGCGTCCCGCAAAGCGCAGGCGCAGGCAGTCGTGCTGCAGCAGATCGCGCGGGTGCAGCGGTTGCCCCCGTTTTTCCAGATAGGAGGGAGCAGCTGCGGCAGCGAAACGCTGGATGCGCGGGCCAATAGGCACCGCGATCATGTCCTGTTCCAGCCTCTCGTCGTAGCGGATGCCGGCATCGCAACCTGCCTCCAGCACATTGACGAAGCTGTCGTCGGCGGTAACGTCAAGCCGGATCTCGGGATAAGCTGTAAGGAAGCGCGAAACGATGGCGGGCAGCACCAGGCGCGCTCCGCTTACCGGGACGTTCAGCTTCAAGGTCCCGGATGGACGGCCGCGGTAGTCATTGACCGATTCAAGCGCCGCCTCCACCTCCGACAATGCCGCCCCAAGCCGGCCAAGCAAGCGTTCACCCGCCTCGGTAGGGACGACGCTGCGCGTGGTCCGGTGCAAAAGCCGCACGCCAACCTGCGTCTCCAGGCGCCGTACCGCTTCGCTCAGTCCAGATGCGCTCAAGCCGCTGGCGCGTGCGCCCTGGCGGAAGCCCTTGGCGTTCGCGACGGCGAGAAAGGCGGTCAGGTCGGCGAGGTCGATTTTCATTGTTCGAAATTTCGTACGGGTCGTGCAGATTATACCGGCTTATCGAACGCAGCCTTCATCCCTACACTTGTGTTTGCCCACATAAGGAGAAGCACAAATGTCCCAACCATCCAAAGTTTTCCAACTCGGCGGCCGTACGGTGAATCGTCTTGGCTATGGAGCGATGCGGCTCTCAGGACCGCACGTTTTCGGACCGCCGGCCGACCGCGCAAATGCGCTGGCAGTGCTGCGGGCGGCGATTGAATCCGGCATCAACCATATCGATACCAGCGATTTCTATGGGCCGCACATCACCAACCAGTTGATCCGCGAGGCGCTCCGGCCATACCGCCATGATCTTCTCATTGCCACCAAGGTCGGCGCAAAACGGGACGTCGAAGGCGCCTGGTTGCCGGCGTCGTCTGCGGACGAATTGAGGGCCGCGGTGCACGATAACTTGCGCAACCTCGGGCTGGATGTACTGGAAGTCGTGAATCTGCGGTTGATGATCGACCCGATGCAGCCGGCCGAGGGCTCGATCGAAGAGCCGTTGATAGCACTCGCCGAGATGCAACAGGCAGGCTTGATAAGGCATATCGGCTTGAGCAACGTGACCGAAGCCCAGGTGGTGCAAGGGCGCAGGATTTGCGACATCGCGTGCGTGCAGAACCAGTACAACCTGGCACACCGTCGCGACGATGCGCTGATCGATGCACTGGCGAAGGATGGCATCGCCTACGTGCCATTCTTTCCGCTTGGCGGCTTCTCGCCCTTGCAGTCGGCGGCCCTCACGGCTGCAGCCGCGCGCCTGGAAGCGAGCCCCAACCAGCTTGCGCTGGCCTGGTTGTTGCGTCGCTCGCCCAATATCCTGCCGATTCCCGGGACGTCGTCACTGGCGCATTTGCGCGAGAATGTGGCGGCGGCGTCGCTTGTGCTGCCGGACGATGTGATGCTCGAACTGGACGGCATCGCAACGCGCTAAGCCGTCCATGCAAGGCGTGTCAGCTGCCGATAGTCAGCGTCAACGTCGTGGCACTGTAGTTTGGCGTGACGTTGGGGAAGCCATCCACTGTAACGGTGGTGAACTTTCCATTCAGGCTGGCCGCAGTAATGAGCGTCAGCACATCGCCCGCTTTCGGTTTGTAGCCGTTGGCGAATTTCACTCGCAGCGTGCCGCCGGCAATGGTCGCGGTCGAAGCGACCGCCAGGCTGCCTGCAGCGGCTCCGCCGAGATCCAGTTCCAGCGTGGTGTTGCCGCTCAATTGGGTGTACTTGCCGGCCACCTTCAGCGCGGCAGGGGCATTGGCGACCAACGTGCCGCCGCTGACGTAGACATCGCCCGAGCCGAAGGCGGCAGCGGAATCGCCTTGCAGCGTCCCCGCAGTCAGTTCGGTGCCGCCGGACCAGGTATTGGCGCCGGCCAGTTTCAGCGTGCCGGAGCCTTGCTTGACCAGCTTGCCGGTGCCGCCAATGTCATTGCGCCAGCGGTCCACGGCGTTGAAGCCGCCCTTGCTGGCGTCCATCACGATGGTGACGTTGCCGCTGAAGGAAGCATAGCCATCGGCTGCGGCAAACAGGTTCAGGCGCCCCCAGCCCTCGGCATCGTCCATGACCGGATAGCCCGACGGCAGGGCGGTGGTTTTCAGTACCACGCGGCGCTGCGCGTCGCTCAGGTAAGGCAGGCGGGTCTCCAGCAGCACTTCGGCGCCTTTCGGAACGGCCGCGGCCACATTGGTCGCAGCGATTGGCGCGAAACCGTAAGTGCTGCGGCGCAGGTAGTTGGCCTTGTTAGTGGCATAGTCGGCAAAACGGTCATTCGTCGTGGTGCCGGACTGCGCATAAGCGGCAAAGGTGTCGGCGTTGGTCCCGGTGGCAGCCATCAGGGTGGCGTGCGCCTGGGCGACGGCGGCGGCCTTCCTGGTGGCGTTGGCCGGATCCGCCAGGTTGGCCGCGGCGCTGGCCTGGCCCAGGATGCGGCCGCTGATCACATCCAGCGGCGAATGCATGCCCGCCATGATGCGCGACTCGCCCAGTTCCAGGCCACGGCTCAGCATCTCCTGGAAGCGCTCTGGCACAGCGTAGGCCATGGCCACCGCGTCGCGCACGCCCTCGGCCGAGTGGCCGCTGGTGAAGCCGCCATCGGTAGCGGGCGTACTGCTCTTGGCAGGCACCAGCGCAGGCAGCACCAGCACGCTGCTGCTCCAACGGTAGGGGCGGGCGTACTTGTAGAAGCGCTTGGCCGGTTCGGTGGAAGCGTTACTCCCGACCAGGTTGACCAGGTCGACCACGCTGCCGAAGCTGGCGTTGGCACTGCCGGCGACGCCGGTGTTGTTGCCGCTGTCGTTGTACAGCACCGTGGTGGCGTCGGCAGCAACCGACGTGATGCTGGTGGTTTGCTGGGCGGCAGTGCGCCAGGCGTTGGCCAGCGGGCCCATGCCGTCGGCGACGCTGTAACCTTTGCCGCGGCGGTCATCCAGGTACGCTTGCACGCCTTGTTCAGCGGTGCGGCTGGTGGTCGCTTTGACGACGTAATCGATGTTCGCCTGATGCACGGCCGCGTTGACCACTTTGCCGTCAGGGTTGCCATCGTTCGGTACGCCGCTCCAGCTCGAGGCGACCACGGCCGGGAAGCCGTCGCGGGCAGGGGCGGTGACCCCGGCGTCGACGATTTCAGTCAGCGGTTTCCAGATATCCAGGAAGCCGCCCAGGACGCGCACGCCTGCATTGGTCGACAGCGTCGCGTAGCGCGCATCGCCACGCTGGTTGGTGGCGATAGTGTCGACAAAGGCCGTGACCGTTGGGAGCGGCACTACTTCGGCCGCACCCTGGTCGGCTGGCGCTGCCGGAATGACGAGCGGTTCGTCGGAGGAGCCGCCGCAGGCGCTCAGGGCCAGCGCAACACTCAGGGCCATGATGTGGGGGCGCGATGAAATCAATTGCATGTCGGTTACCGTGCGTTAGTTGAAACGCAGTACGGTAAAGGGCCCTTGTGACATGGCTGTTACGCAAGGCCACTGGAAGGCCCGCCGCTTGAAATGTTATCGATCAATACCCAAACCGATATCCACCTTCGTTGCGTCAGCCTTGGCTGGCCTCATGCCGCAACAGCGCATACAAGTTCATATCAACATGTTTCCCGCGAACGAAATTGGCGCCGCGCGATACGCCTTCCTTCTGGAAGCCGCATTTGATCGCCACCTTTTCCGAGGCAAGATTGCGGGCATCCATGCGAATCTCGAGCCGGTTGACCAAAGTGGAATTGAACAGGTAACGCACCAGCAGGTTGACCGCCTCGGTGACGATGCCGCGTCCCCGGTACTCGCTCAAGACGGTGTACCCGATCTCGCGTGCATTGAAATAGGGCACCCCTTTAGCGTGCCAGACCGTCCCGATGATGGTGTCGTCAGGTTGCGCCACGATCACAAGACGAGTCAGGCCGTCGTTTGCCATGCCGTCCTCCCGGATCTTTCGCTCGAGGTCGACCGGGGAATGGATTGCGCTAGGCAGGTATTCGCCGCGTACGTCGGGGTCATTCAACAGGGGCACCAAAGCGGGCAGGTCGCCAGGCAGGACATGGCGTATGACGAATGTACTTCCTTTGATCATGAAATGCGTCTTCCTTCGGCTAGCTTAAATTGAACATGGCATCACGCCAACCACAAAAAAAAATGGTTCATCACGGATTTCCGGGAAACGCGGCTTTGATCTTCATGAAGAAGAACTCTGAGTCGCGGTATCCGTAAGCCATTCGCTTCATCACCTTAATTCGGTTGTTGATTCCCTCAAGCTGGCCGGTG